>Ga0307507_10008687_pt1 | contig 13908 bp, 13 predicted proteins | sample 7_EM_MG_FD_207223 | JGI IMG/M metagenome (GOLD analysis project Ga0307507, IMG submission 207223) | Populus trichocarpa ectomycorrhiza microbial communities from riparian zone in the Pacific Northwest, United States - 7_EM | ecosystem: Host-associated > Plants > Roots > Unclassified | place...
TGAGCCATCTTTTGTTGTTTTGAAAGTGGTGGAGGATAGATGATTGAGTTGGTCGGTTGATGGAATCGCTAGGAGCTGAAGAAAAGCGGAGCCTTGGTGGAAACTCATGGATATAATACCTCAGCACCGCCCAATCAAGCTCCCACAAATCTGTTCCCACAGCACCCTGCTTGCGCCTACCGTATCAGTAGCAGGAAACGCCACAACTCTCTCAGTTCCTTCCTGTGACACAGCATAAATCCTATGTGTAATGGACGAATACCCAAGACCGCCTCCGGCAGAATCTGTTTACTTTGTGTATATATAAGTGCACCAACCAATCCCTCTAAATCAATCAGTCGAAGAATTTACTCGTACTGTACATGCCACCTAACTTCAAGTATCATTGCGTATTTCTTCATGATGCCGATACAGGCCCGAAAGTTCGTACAAGGCTTAGTGAAGCTCGGGATTGTACTTTTTTGATATTCCTTGAGGCTGCCAAATACTGTACAGTACTGGCACAGCACAGTCCAGCAGTGCTATGTCAAGGTAGGTTGCCATATTTACCATAATCTACCCCATCTTTCCCATCACTAAATAAATTCGTCGGGGTTTAGATACCGTTTGACGGCTAAGCTAACTAGTAATTCAAAGAGTCCTTGAATAGTCTCTCATCTGGGCTTAGGATAATTCCAAACCCGAGATTTACCACTAAACTAACTAGCTAAGGCGACCGAGTAACCTCTAGCATTACCCTTAGTATATTCTACCCAAAATACAAACAAAACAAAACTCCAATGATTAGTACAGTATATGCAAAAAAACCTTATCTCCACTTCAGTCTGTCTAATAATTCACCACTATTATCTCCAAACAGATGACTTAGTTCTCACTAGTATTTCTTCTGTTATTAAATTTTTACAATGCTGTCACAGACCGTCACTCGTCTACTAAGTTTAGTGTTCGAGGAGTAATTTTACATAGCATACATACAACACCATTCAACACGATATAGTATGGCAACCTCCCATAAACCTACCAGAAGCTATTATCCGGGCCAAAACAAAAAAGCACCCCCGATCTCTATGAAGATGTAGGAGCTGGGGGGGGGGGGGGTCACACATGACTTACAGAGAACGAAAGTAAATTACAATCCAAGTTTTTTAAATACACAATTAGCCCCCGGAATCACGAATAAGAACCTCGTAGACCTAACCTGGCTCCTCAGCAGCTTCCTCTTGCCCACCATCCTCCTCATATGCTGTGGCACTAAGGCCTCATATGTAAGTCCTTTGTCCGACAACCGTCCGATCCCTACAGGTCGGCTATCTGAATTTAAAATCAGCTGGTAGCAAAGGAAACTTAATTTGTCGTCGGCACTTTCAGCAACATGACCCATAGTAAAAGTCACTACCACCCGGCATCAGGTTTCATAGTCCCAGATACCGTCCTCCGATATTTCACCCTACGGCTGTAATTTACAGTATGTGCGGTATCGGTTAGTTGAAATATAGTAATGGACGGTATTACTCGAACACTACTGTCCCGGGAGATGGCGAGGTTTTCCTGCCTGGCTCGGGAGACTATATGAGTTCGTGATTCCTAACCTGAACATGGGCAGATCACCATGGGAGAAAAATGATTGTAGCGAGCAGAGGAGACTCGGGGGGAATAGGATGCCCCAACTCGCTCGTACCGGAGGTCGATATTACATAACACTGTGGTCCGCCGAATCACTCTTATCAAATTATGGTAGAATACCGGATATGCGGTACCCGAAAACTCCTTATACACCTAACCTTAGCACAGTTAGTTACTAACTTATATGGAGGTAAGGCCATCGAGCGCCCTAGCCACACACTTGAGAACCAGAAGAAGCAAAGAATTCGACAACGGTTGTTGAGCCATATTTGATTTAGAAAAGTAATCTTCGTTTGGGCGCATCCAGAAGATCGAGTTGAGTATTGGCGGATTGGAGACAGTATACCAGCGTAGGTTGGGTACTGTTCTCTGAAATCGCACGCCGTGCAAGTCTAAGACGATGCAGAAAGGGTTGGGTGCACAGCGAAGCGATTGTCTGAGTTTATACTATTCTTGTAGGTCAAGAATCGACTTTTACAGTTAAAAGGCTTCTTACTACATTGGTTTTCCTCGAGTGAGACTAGAAAGTGCGGAGAGCCTTCCAACCTCACCTCTAAGCTCACCCCTGGGGGGTGTTCTGTGTGGATGGGCACGATCTTCATCAAACCACGTCCATAGTGAAAACCAACCACCCTCATAATATTATCATACCTTAATTAATAGCTGACTGTTATGTCGCTTTTCACGAATGCCATTAATACCCGCAGCGTATACCCCTCCATCCGCACCCAAACCCCCCCATCAAGTCTTCAGAGGGGATGAAAGGGGGGGGGGGAATGAGTGATAAACGTACCAAAAGGATTTACAACAACCAGAAAATAGCGAAAGTTAATATTACAGTTATGATGAGATTTTCAAGCAACATCATCAGTTTATCTCAATATAATAGTAATAGCCATTCCATCAACGCCAAACTCTAGACTATATCCCCGCAGCCACAGGAAAATTTGCCAGACACAGCGCAATGACTATGATAGTGGTTGGGTTCATAGGGGAAAGGTGATCTCCAGCCACCGAATTGGTCCAGTGTGATTAAGGGGTTTCTTTCGTTCAGGATTAGTGGGCGCCATGTTGAAACTTTTCACCAAATGATAGAGGCTGTAGGCGTAATAGGTTGGCCACTACTATGATACCACTTATACCATTAATTTCGTACCATACCTTTTTTATTGACTTTATGCACTTTTAGTTTATCTAAACAAGTTGGGTTTAGGTATTATACAAGTTACTTTCCGTTTAAGAAAACTCAATCACTAATCAATCGAGTTATGACTATAATACCGGTAGAGGTTTTACGACCAGCCGCCACTTTTCACTACTAGTCCTCGAGGGGAGCAGTAAAGAAGGGGCTTCAACCTTGAGTGTATTATATATAGCCAAGACTTGAATGAACATAGCAACAGGCAGAGCATGGCCACCGAGTGGCGGGTGGCGGAAGACAAGCATTCTCAGCCACGCAACCTTTTAGCCTTTATTATATTTGAGCTACGGTAATTTACTGGCTTGTTTTTGAAAGTGCTGTGTATTAAACATTAGACTATGCTAGTTCTGTAGGGAAAAAAAAAAGATTAAGCTATCCCCTGCAGTGTTAATACTGTACTTGTAGTGCCGAATTTCCCTAAAAAATCAATGTATACATAAACCGAAAAACTACTGTATCTTATTAGCACTTTTCTAGAAATGGCAATCGAGTGACATTGATATCTGAAAATATTGTGATCTCAAAGGCGGTTGCAATGTGATAACTTGCTAGCACCGAGAGTTGAACGCAATATAGTTAAGACTTTAAGATAGAATTCCACGCTTGCGCTATCGAGACTAATCTCTATCTAAGGGGATAAACTTCCTCTATATATACCCATATTCAGTCACGTGCTCAGCTTATACCAAGGAAATATCTTATAAATCATTCATGGTTGCATAGGTGTGTAGCCCTCTCTTACACGCATATGCGACCGTACAAGATAAGGAAATCGTACATTTTAACAATATCAATTCCAAAGGCATTTCAGGTCAAGCTATGATACAATACAAGCCTATTCCCATCCCACCAATACGAGCACTAAGCCTACTATGAGAGCAATGTTACTTACGAGGTAATGCACCTCTCAACATCCACTAACCCATAGACGTCCAGAGTCATGTGATAGCGTTACACCTTCTATGAGGTTGAACCTGCCAATCAAAGAAATACGCTGATTTCACTGGTGCCTCTTTCGCGCGATGTAGATGTAGGGAAATTCGGCACTATCAACACTGCAGGGGATAAACTAACTCTGGTCCAGGAAGTAAAACCTAGCTTCAGCAGCCTTCGGTTTAAGGCATTTTAAAGCATCATCTCCTGATCGGTCGAGTGATTCGATACGATTTCTAAACTACACCTACAACTAAAACGGCCCCCGAGAAACCCCCGGCATCCAATAACCATGGTACCACAACCTTGTCATATATATAAATGAACAAAGTATGATAGCACACTATTGAGCTTCATCAAGATGTTAAACCATGATATGATATCCATCATGATCACCTGACTCAACCCAACACCCAAGTACCCACAGTATACCTCCAGCTCTAGAAAAACGAATTACTATTGTAACAGATTATAATAACTCACAGCATAACAAGAGCTGGCTACCGTATCCGTCCCAATGAAAGATGAAATGAAGAATGAAAAAAACGAATGAAATGAATACGCATTCCAACTTAATTGTAATGTAATGTATGGGTGGGTAACGTATAGACTCACGGAGCGATCAACTAACCAACGAACCAACTGAACAAACAATAGGAGAGGTAGGTAGAGAGATGGAGAAAAAAATAAAAGTAATGCTTTTATCATGAATCACGTCATCGGCATACATCTCAATTCGCCATTAAACCAGATGCGCGAATACAAACTCAAAGAACAAATCCCCTACCTCCTAAACCCAGGTTATCATAGGCATAGGAAGGTACAATGACTAAAAGAAGATAAATGGAAAAACGTGAATGAAGGAGTGGAAAGCAATACAAAACAAAGAAGGGTGGGAAAAAAACGCTCAAAAAGAATTTCCCCTTAGAACCCCCCTACATGCCGAAATCCCTAGCTCAAGAATGTATGAACAAGGCCAAACGGACAGGATCCCCCTTCCACCCCTCGCTTTTTGCGCTTTCACTTATGACTCCATAGCCTCGGTGACGTTGTATGCCCCAGCTGTACCGCTGTTTCCACCGCTCAAGGTCGGCGATAGCCCCTCGCCATCATGGACCCTGATGTCTGTGGGTGTGTCGGCGGGTTCTATTGGATCAAGCAAAGGACCAATAAACAACCCATCATCACTATCCCCCGGCGATTCATCCCTGTCGGCCAAACTGGAGCCAAAGCCGTATCCCACGGTAGGCGCCTTGCCTGAAGTAGGTGAACCTTGTGCTTTCACCAAAACCATTTCCATTCCACTGCTCTCAGAATATTTTGGTAGTGGCTCCTCGCCCCAAAGGTTAGCGTTACCCGGAGCGCTATAGATAGTCGACAATCCGCTCATACCACCGCCCGGCGATCGGCCATTCAGTAAAACTGTGGCTGAGGAATCGCCGGACGGTCCACCTTCCCCCGCCCTGGTAGGGGATGTATTTCGCGAAGAAGAAGTTGAGCCTGGTGAATCCGTTGATTCGCTCAATATCCTGTGGAGACGCGGTCCACCGAGTGGGGTTTCAGATCGGCGGCGGTAGAAAAGGAGGTATGCAGCTGAAGTAATGACTTTCTGTTCGTTAACTTCCCTAACACTAGAATCTATAAATTTATCAGTAATCTTGGCAGTTTTAAAGTGTAGAATCAAGGTAGACAAACCGTCATAATGGTACCATTTGTTGTCAATCCAGCTCTTTGCAAAAGCTGTGTAATGGCCGCCTCCTAATCCACCGTAATGATTATCTACTGCAATCAAATCATAGACTAAACTCTTTCCTTCCTCCTTGAGCCCAACTCGTTCTTGAAGGTTGAGGCCAGTGACGGGACACTCAATCAAGACATCAATCTTGTCCCTGAAATTCCTCGAGCTCGAGAATCTCTTAAGGTGGATGACAAGAATATCTGGGCATTTCCACAACTCAAACTTTTTGCTGGCACGCCTATGAACTTTACAGCGCGGGCAAAACCAGGGGTCTTCCTCGGAGAGAATCTCTTCCTTAGCGAATTCGTCGAGGCAATCCTCGAGGTGAATTCCCTTCCTCTTTCGCTCATCTCGGCGGCGGCGTCGTAATTCTAGCTCCTGGTCTTGAACAAGCGGTACACTGTTGTATAATGGAACACCACGAAGGTCATCCTTAGATTCACCACCAAAAATGCTGTCGTAGCCCTCTGCACTCCACTCACAAATGAGGCCTTCTCCCCACATGAGGAGCGGCGGATCATCAGCAATAGACGGACTAAATGATCGAGTTGGGGTTTTGAATTCACGACAAGAGGGGTTGCCACTACTATTGCCATAGAAACGGTCAGGAGGAGTAGTGTTGAAATTAGTCTGCGTGTATTCTGCAGACGCATCGTACGGAGATGCCTCAGCATTTTCATCGTCGCTCACATCTTGCATCATATCGTGCTCAGGCTCCGGGGCATCTTGAAAATCGGCATCGCTCGCATCACTAACGGGGCTGGCCCTTCCTGACAGGCCGGCACTAGTGAAGTAGCCGCTAGTCTTACGCCGTGGAGGGCTAGCCGATTGCTCACGATTTAACCGTTCTCTAATGTCAAAAGCAGTCTCTAGCGACTGCCACCCTGTTATGACAGCGGAGTCGCCCGATCTTCGTTTTGTGACCTTAACGGTGAAAAGGTCCTGTATTCCCGCCGGGAGCGACCGTCTCGGACTCTTCACAGTCTTTCTGTCTGATCCGACCATAGACGAAGCGTCTTTCATCGAAACATCCACGAATCCATCATCAGTCTCTTCCTCCGTTTCGTTCATATCTTCGAGTTCGTCCTTGACCTCCACTGCCTCCTCTGTTTCAGATTCACTTGGGGAGGCCTCGCTCTCGTAAAAATTGCGGGTGGTCAACACCTGATACTTTTCGATTATCTTCTTCATGATCGCGTCAAAGCTTTTCACTTCATCCCTGTTTACTACAATGAAAAAAGGTAATCCAAATACTTCGGCAGTCAAGCCTATCCCGTAGCGATTCTGCTTCTGCACCTTATTGAAAACAGGAACGAGCAGCCGGTCACACTCGGGAGCACCTGGATCAGGCACATCATCGTCATCATCAAATCGACCGTAACTTGGTCCATAGAAACCAGTTCTCCTTGGTTTCTTGCCTTTTGATGGGGGATAGTTAGTCGGGGCGTCGTCTAGCTCGTAGATGAAAGCATCATCATCTTGTCGAATTGTTTCCGAAACAGTCTGGAAATCCTCATAGTGTTTGAAGAATTTTCCCTTATAGACTTCCGAAGCCATAGTCTAGCGCAAAAAAAAAGCAAAAATCAGCCAACAAATCAACGCCGCACAGGATAGATTATTAGGAATAAACATACCTTCTTGGGATCAAGATTAAACTTTCTTGCGAAATGCTCTTTTAACGATTTGATGCTGCTATTCTTGTCCATCTCTACGGGAACCTTAATCAACCCCTTACCAGAGGCGCTGCTGGGGAAAAAGTATATGTCACGGCCCCAAACATTCTCGACTGGCAGTGGTAGCGTCAGGTCCATGAAAGGATCAAAGGTAATGCTAACTTTCTCGCAATCAGGGCACACAAGAGTGCTCTGATAAAGCCCACCAAACAGATCCGCAATGACTGAATCGTTCCTCTGCTTATATATGGCCCAATGCTCCTGGGCAAGCTTTGCAATCGCCTCGTTATCTCCAACCATCCCATCGGTCGATTCCGGCTTTTCAATGTATGGTTTCTTCAGAATCCTATTAAGGTCCTCATGCAGCCCATCAAGAAGAAACGCCAGAAACTCTTGGGTATCCTGTTGCCCGTATCCTGAGAACGACAAGCTGAAACGACTGATAGTGCTTTTGAACTCCCTGGGTGATACCGACCCAGGGCACGCTGGCGAGAAGATATGCCCGAGGAGAGCTGCATACGCCTTTGCTACCTTTCCGTTATGGGAAAGCGGATTGCCGGGATTCAATTCCTCTATATACTTATTGCCTATATAGTTGTTTCATTAGAATACGCATTATGGAGGCAATTAATAAAGGAATAGAAGAAGACATACTAAGAAAGTAACCCGATAATTCGGTAACGCTGCGTAAGCACTGCAGGGCGCTGTTCATATAACAGGTGTTACCCAAGTTGCTTAGCCCACATTTTCCTATCGGTCTACCCTCTCGACGCTCTGCTGGTCTATTAAGAAATCCAGACCTGATAACAGCAGCGCTGGAACTCCCAGAGGGGCTATCCGGCCGTGCTGAAACCTTTTTCTTTCCTGGCCCCCCTGTGACGTTCTTTCCATTTAGAGCCACGGTAACCTGCTGACCGCTCTTCTTAGCCAACTTGGTCACTTTCTCACTGATCCATTCACCATCTATGCTCTGCTCTTCAATGACAATCGTGCCGCCAGCACCCAAGCCTGCTGCACTAATCCTCATACTGCTATCGCACTTTGGATCGCTAGATTGATCCTTGAGATCTACCAACTCCCGTTCGGTGCCAAGACTCAGCTCCAGGAAGGGTTGCAAATCGATCACTAACTGCTTGAAGGGCTCAGCCCCCTTCCCTTTTCCACCCTTCCTTGGCGATTTACTAGCAGACTCCAAATCATGCTCGGATGAGTTCTCTATTATCCTCCAAAGGCGAATTTTTCTCGCAGCATCCACATCCGCCAACTTCTTGACCTTCCTCAAGAGCTTCTGGAAGCTGTCGCTTTTGCCCGCGAGGATTGTCCTTGGTGATTGCAATTTCTCCTCGTCCAACAAATCCTTAGTCATATTGGTGCTAGGATCTCGGAGTTTGTAAAGCGTAAATGTGGGTGGGTGAATCTCATATTGGATATGTGGCATAACTGTCTCAGAAGTATCGACTGCTCTTCGCGTGATAACGGGGGACCCTTCAGCTAAACCGTACCAAGAAACAAGTGAATTCCAGGCTTCTTCCGGTAAAATCTCGAAGTCATCGCCTAAAGTGCCCGGCTTGATAGCGACAAAGTCCTCCGGAACAGCAGAATCCTCGTCGCTTTCCCCTTCATGAAATTTCCTGTCAGTACTGAGAACCGGCGTTTTAGATAGCGGCGTGGAGGAAATGGGCTGTCCGCCTCCACATCCAGGAAAAAGGAACGGCAGACTTGAGAACGTACTATCGTCCGAAGTTTTCTTGGCTTGCCATTGCATTTGAGTTGTATCCACCAAATCAGAGTTGTCTATAGGTCCTATTTCACTTTCGGCATCTTCTTTGGTGAGCTGCACTCCAGAGTCTGGGGATTTTGCTATGAGTTGATTCAACCAGGGACCGGAGATGATATATCCCAAATCACCTGCCTTCAGCTCGGTCTGATATTTAGATTTCATAATAAAGTGGGCTTGCTCCTCTAACGATGGTATGGAAAGCGACGATGCCGAAGTGGCGGAGGTGGAAGAGGGTTGAGTGGACCCAATAGTAGTCGCAGTGGAGGGGGCTATCGACGCCGCTGTTGAAATGGCATCGATACGGGTGGCCCCCCCGTTACCCTCTGAGGATGCTACACTGCCGTCGGCCATTTCCACCGAAGACTCCCTCCTGCTCTTCTCCTCCGCAGAAGGCATTACTGTGTCCTCATCTATCAGTCCTGGAACGTCGACAAGTTCAGCTGAGGAGAGCTCTTCGGACTTTAGTCGTTTAGCCGGAGATTGAGAACGAGCAACAGCTGAGGTTGACGAAACTTGTGTAGAGGGACGAAGTAGGGTGGAAGGATCCGATGCTGGCGGGACAAGGTTTATAGAATCAGCAGCAGGAGGGGAACCGTCGTCCTGTTGTTCCTGTAAGTTGTCCATGGTAGGTGGTAGGGGTGATTGTGGCTGCCGTTGTGGGCCGGTAGAGTTAATGGATGGACCCCTGTGCGGACAATCAGGATCTTGTGGTGACAAAGCTATATCAGAGGTAAATGAACTGGACCCCTCAGTAGCGGGAATAAGTTTAGAAGGATCGGATAGGGATACAGTCGGAAACTTTAAATTGTTAACGGTAGGAAATGGTAAAGGAGAGGGCGAGGGTGAACAAATGAGGGGTGACGAGGGGGAAGATGGCGACGACGCCGGGGGACTTGGGGACGGTTGATCCGCCTCAGTCTCCACGTCGGATTGGAGCTTTCGTTTCCTCGTGGTGATTGATTTTGAGGAGGAGGAGGCTGAAGAAATCAGCTGCCTACCCTGATGCTGCGGGTGGGACGACGTTTTGACCAAATGGGCCCGAATTACCAGGCTTCTAGACGGGCTAGAGAACAGCCGAACAAACAGCCCTATGATGAAAGGCCGTGATAGAGTAACAAGCCGCTAAATGTTTCCCACACCAAACTAAGAAGAAGAAATGTTAGGGATGATAGAAAGAGCGGTGCAGGGTGAAGAGAAGAAGGAAGTAAGGAGCAAGCAACAGGGGGTGAAGACGAGAGAGAGGGAGAGAGAGCGAGAGAGAGAGCGAATGAAGGCAGTAAGAAAGTAGGCGGAGATGGGTAAGACAAGGACCGCACAAAAGGGGAAATATTTTCATAGTATTTTGATTTTTTTTTTTGATTTTTCTTCGTGTCGATTTTCTACCCTATAGCACCAGACAGGCTAGAGCGTGGGTAAGCCCTTCCCTAGACCCTACTTGTGTCGGTAATGTCACGATAGGAACAAATGCTCGCATCATCATCATACATCGTATAGGCACGAATGTCAGTAACTCATAAGTACCGGAGGTGGTTCCGGCCCTGGCGCTGGTATGCCATAAGACATTCTAAATTCAAGCTTAATTCTCCCACGATACTACAGCACTTGTACTAGTACTCGAGCACAAGGAGAGAGTAGTACGAAGGAATCCTACGAGAATCCTCAACCGAACATCCTGTGTCACACAACCAACGAAGCGACCCTAACAGGCCCTCGCGAGCCCCCCGCTGACGAGAGTGACACAAGAAGGAAAAGCTTCGAATATTTAACCAGTGGTTATGACACCAAACAAATCCTGTCCCCTTTCGTCTACCCGACCCCATTGGGAGATTCCAAAGGAATATAATGGACAAAAAAAAAAAAGAACGAAAGTGCAGATGTCCGTCCCTACCCCCCAGTGCCGATATCTTAAGTAGCAGCCGGAAAAGGGATGTTCGATCCTGAACTATCCGAAAACTCGGCCGTTGCATTTCAGCCTCATGAGGGATGCCTACAATTGGCAGTTCAGGCCTGCCAAACTGGCGAAGGCAAGGACTCTGTTGCGATTTGCAAGATGCAGGTCAGGGGAGGAATCGATTATGATTGTGCCGATACGGTGATGGTGAGACCCGTTCGCAATATTATTTTTTGCTCCCACGGGCCAGCCCACAACGATTTCTAAGGCTCCCAGTTTCTTTTATAAGGCGGGTATCAACAATTGCAGGGTTATTGGCGGGAGCTAAAGTATTGTTTCAACACCGGGCAGAACAGTTTAGAAGAATAAGTGCAACGATTATCGCGGATGGTGGTTGAACATTACGGCACCTCTGTTGTAGGCTACGTAAATTTAGATGACGCTTGCAACACTCACACCTGTGCTCAAGTGCTTGTACTCAGAACTCTTGAAATCTCAATAACCTGGGCACCGGTATTGTACTAGAATGTAGCGCCTTATGCTAACGTCCCGCTTTAGCAAAGCAAACCGCGTTTGTATATGCGTTGCACATTGTGGGGGAAACCTTTAATCGGAGCACTTCCGAACCCAAAAAATGCCCAACTTCAAACTACAAAGGCTCCTCAACAGCAACTTTTATTTGCATGTTCTCTCTAATTTGGATATAAGGTAAGCAGGAGGTTCAGAAAAAAGAGAGATATTTTAACCATATTGACTTTTGGGCAAGCTATAAGGATTGAAAGTTTGGGTGTATGATAGGAAACCCAATGTTGCACCCCAGTTATTTGTTGTTAAATATGCCAAGAGGCACGGTCAATATGCCAATATCAGCAATTAACTAGTGGTTAACTGCTTTGTGACAAGATATTAACATGTGTTATTAAGAAAAATGAATGTTGCCTGTGCTCCGGTTTAAGATTTCCCCCACCATAATAGCAACAAGGTACCAGCAATCCCACCCTAGTGGCTGTCTAAACGCTATGGTAGTGGGGAATTTTATACACTGGTAGTTGTACCGAGCGCGACTGTCCGTCAAGGACGGTAATCTTGCCCCAATATCTGCGTCACGAAGAGCCTCAACCGCCACTCAACCCCAGCCAAACATACTATCGGCGAAACAACCAGCAGAGCCTCAACACCAAGCTCTCCCACAGAACTAATTCACGCCGAGATCTGCATCGCCGAAGACACTGTGAAATATCCAACCCCCATTCGCAATCCAAACCGAACCCAAGCAGTACCCAACCACACAAACAATCACCATAGTCCTTTATTCAGCTCTCTCTTTTTTTCAAAAAAAAAAAAGAAACATGTAATCTGACAATTCTACCCCTAACAATAACCCCGTCAAATCCGTCAAATCCCCTCCTTCCCACCTCCCCCCTCCTTCCCCCTCTTCTTAGCCTTCTTCCTCGCCTTCCTATCCCTCTTTTTCAGGCTCCCCATCCCACCCTTCGCCACCTCCGCATACTTTTCAAAGAAACTCTGAAGCTCATCCGGCATCACGACCGTCGAGACCTTAATCCTCCCATCTCGTTTAGCACCTTTCTTCCGTTGATCTTTACTATCGCCATTCGTCGCGCGGATCAGCAGCGGTGGGTTTTCCGAATTTGACTCGGTCGAGGCCGAAGGGTGAAGGAGGGGTTTTTGGGTGAGGTACACGGTGGACTTTTCTTTTGCGGTTGCAGTTGCTAGGAGTGTTGTCAGGGATTTGAAGAACTGGTGTTTTTTTTATTAGTCGAAGGGAACGAGGGAGGAAGGAAGGGGAAGGGGGGAAAACTTCTTCGTGGGTGAGACGGGGTGGTTCACCCATTTCGTTGGGGGACTTGTTTGATGAGGGGGGTTGCTGATGAACTGCTGGTACTGGCACCTGTTTGGTGGGTGCTTGGGGAGATGGTGGGGCATCCTTATCTTATCTGATCGGCTAAAGCACCAAGTGTCACTCGATGAGCCACCAAACAGAAATGACGATCTGACAGGCTACCGTAAAAACTCTTGCCGTTCGCTATCTCCGGATTCAGAGACAAAGCGTCTTAAAAAAAAGGGTTGGTGCTTTCTTGTGACGGATAAGATCAGCCTCCAGGACGTGTTAGACTTCATTGACTAGCTTACGCGATTCTGTTAACTTGTGAAAAACCAAACCCATCCTAAGCTGACGAAGATAGCGAATCGAAAGAATTTTTTACGACATTGATGTAGGTACCATCAGACCCTGTCAGATGATCTTCTTAGGCCTACAAAGATCAAATAGTGCTTCTTGCCAAACTACATGTTTCAATAGATATCATAATAATATTATTATTAATTGCAAGCTTTAAATAAATGGAGAAGCTCAGCCTTGTGGCTTCCCCACAAGTCAACAAGTCGCAAAACCTGACTTACAGCCCAACTATGATACTAGCATCTAACAGCTATCGCAGCACACGTAGCCCTACAACCCACACACCCTACACCCCAACAACGCAACACCACCGACCATCTATCCAGGACCCCAAACCCTCCCCTCATCCATCCCCCTCCTACACTGCCAAAGGAACATAAACCTCACTCACCACAATCGTCATCATGATCCTCCATACATCCCTCCTCCATCTATCACACCAAGAACCCCCCTAACGAAAAAAAAACGAGAACACCCAAACTATCACAACCCCTCACTCGCACCCCTCCAACCAACCAACTCACCTCACATACAACCAACTACAAACACACAAACACACACTCACCGAAACGGAAGAAAAAAAACATGATCTCCGCCACCCACACAATCATCATAGTCCTAGTCATAATGACCACCTTTTCACTATTACTACTCTGGGCCGGACTAAAGTACATCGAATCCTGCGCTCAATTCCTCGGCATCGAACAGGACGACTTCTTCGACGAGGAGGCCGAGAATGGATGGGCTGTTCCCGAGATTGTGGTTCCTCTGCAGGCGGCACCGGCAGTGGCGGGGCGCCCGATACCGGATGGTGCTGGGGGGATGGTGGTTGCGGCGGCGGCCCCGGCTGGGAGGGGTGGGGGTGGGGT
>Ga0307507_10008688_pt1 | contig 13907 bp, 7 predicted proteins | sample 7_EM_MG_FD_207223 | JGI IMG/M metagenome (GOLD analysis project Ga0307507, IMG submission 207223) | Populus trichocarpa ectomycorrhiza microbial communities from riparian zone in the Pacific Northwest, United States - 7_EM | ecosystem: Host-associated > Plants > Roots > Unclassified | place...
CGGGAAGAAAGGGTATATATCGTTAGTTTGGTTGCTTGGTCGACACGTGCACGGAGCAGAATAGGATTCGAGTAGCGGTCCTGGCAGAACTTGGCAGGATTCGGCGGACTTGGCAGATTGCCATCAGATTGTCGTCTCGCGGTCGGTCTCTTCTTGCTGCGTCGGTGGACACAGGTGGACGTGTGTAAGGTGTCACGGAGGTGTCCCGTGACATAACCTAATAATATAGAGAAAACGCTTATGGGGTATATTATTATAGGGGCCACTAATATTTAAGCTAAGTATTAATACTATAAAGTCTTTTCGCCTAGCCTATACAGTTTTAATAGTATTAATAAGTAGGGAGAGTGCTAATAGCGTTAAGCGTTTCTTTCTTGCCCCTATTTAGTTTTTGTCAGATAATCTGTATTCTCTAAAGGCGTGGGTCACGTGCACTGTAAAGTCTCTTCGTAGCTCAAAGTCCTAGGGGCTCAAAAAAAGGTCAATCAACGATCAAGAAGATCATCAATCAATCAACCCATTTCATCTATGAACAGCTCTATTTGAACTATCTGACAGTTATGAGCCCGGTCCGCCGACTTAAGAAGCTATTCAGCTATTACTCAATTATTTGAAGAAATTCTACCTTATTGTTAGACTCTGATACCTTATTGTCAAGACGCAGACTCTGACAGAAATCCTACCTCAATTGTCACAGGATGAGATTCCATGAGATTCTACGAGATTCTATGAGACTCCACGAGATTCCACGAGATTCCACCTTAATCGTTATAGGACGATCCTGACGACAAGGACGATCCTGATGATAAAATACCATCTTAATTCCTCCTTTGCCTATCAGTTAAATGACTCCACTGATGTTGAGTTTGTTGACTACGATCATCCTTAATAAGCCAGAAAACTGGGAGCAATGGCTATGGCAACTCCGAGCCCTTATAGATTAGCGAATTTGGGCCTATGTTGACCCAGATAATGCAGCACCTGAATAAGGTCTACTATAAGTGTTGGTAACACAAGGTGATATCACGTAGCTACGGTTCGTAGATAGTATGATGATGGTTGATTGTTTCTTCTGATGAGGAAGGGCGAGGAGCTTAAGGCTCCTCGCCACGCTAGTGTCGCGGCGACACGTGACCACGTAACCACACGTGATATATTCCCGACAATAAGAACCACCCTATCCAAAAGTTATAGATTTTAATGAGAATGCAACCTTATATGCATAGCTCTCGACGAATTAACAGAAAGCGTATAAGAATAGCAGACGATACTATAACTAGGATATAAAGTATTTCCTAAGATAGGAAGATCATCTTTAACAGATCCGCACCTAGATTACGTCCATAGTATTAATTTAAAAGAAGTTACTGCTTGACCCTTCCTTAACCGTTAAAGAATGGCTATTTTAATTAAAGGAGAATATAGAACCTACCTTATTATTTATTAGGAAGAAGGTATAATACTAGTATACGGAAGCCTTTAAGGGGTTTAAATACTTATTAAAATTAAATTAGTGGTTAGATTAATAGGAATATGCAATAGTACTAGAAGAGAAGTATAAGATCCCGTAAATGTCTAATGGAATCTGGCTTTAAGAATTAGTAGAAGTTATTTAACCTTTTAGCGACGCCTATTATATAAAGTATACTACTAAGTTAAATAACCCTTAGAAGTTAAGATCTTCTAAATACCATAGAGTAGTAAACGAGCTGTAAGAAGGACTTAGAACGCCCTTAAAGAAAGCCAATACTACTATAAGAGGGAGTACCTTTAATATAGACTTCGTAGAGCAAGCTATTAAGGATTACTCTACTACTAAAGGTTTATGAAAAGGAAAGGCCTTGGCACGCACTAGCCGCTTAAAGAGAGCTGGGTCACTAATTAAGGAGATGTTCCAAAAGAAGCTAATACCTAAGTGCTTAGCATATAAAAGATAAGGACATTTACTACTGTCGGGAATAAGGCAAGCGGTCGTCACGTGTCGCCGCGGCACTAGCGTGGCGAGGAGTCTTAAGCTCCTCGCCCTCCCTCATTCCAATAATTATAAGCTTTTCAACCAACATCACTGTAACCTACTCGAGTAGTCGTTATTGGTGAGTCACCCTGTGTGACCAACACTGATTAGTGGTTGAATACACAACTATAGAACAGCAAGGTTTTTAATAGAAGAGATAGTCTCGTGTAGGGGTGCTATATGCGCTCATATGGAATGGATCCCGGCGATACTGTGCTACCTTAGACTTGCGGAAAACTAGTAATAGAAGTGTTACTAAGTACTAGGAGATACCAAGTTACGTCCATTACGCAGAACAACTACGTTTATGAAGATTTGGTTAAGTACTTTAGGTTAGAAGTGTTACTAAACCTAGGGTCCTAAGTTAACGTCTAAAACGCGTTAACTACATCTTAAATTGCCTACCTTTTGACAGCAAACCTACGAGATTCTATAAAACCGAAAACCCTACCTACCTTTGACGTATAACACCCCATCAAACAACCCTTATTTTCCTTTTTTTTTTCTATTAACAAAATAACAGCTATTATGGCGTTAACCTACCTAAAGCAGTACGAGAAAGACATTAACCCGGAGATATAGAACATAGACATTAACCCTATAAACGCTAAGCAATAGGACCTGAACGGATTCTTATTACACTATATAGCACACTATACAAACCGCGAATACAACGACACCATGCTATAGTATTATATAAAGGAGGACTTTATTGGATGGACAAAGGAAACATAGGCTCTTATAAAGAAAGATGTCGTATAAGACTTCCGTAATTTCCTTTAGGAGAATGGAGTATTTGTCCCTATAAATGGGGGTGCTATTAGAGACAATATCCAGGAGCAAGTTATTAATATAGAAGAAGAGCACGAATGGACTCTATAAGAGATTAAGCACTAACTACACAATAAAAAGAAGCTTAACTTACAATAGAATCCAAATAATATACTAATAGAGACGCGTCCTAATTCCATTGCTCTAGGCATAAGTTCTTACGTTCTATATCTATCGCTTCCACTAATTTAACCTATAACTTTAACTACTGCCCCTTAAGAGCAAGCGCAAGATCCCCTTGCTTCGCGATTTAATAACCTTTAAACTCTATTACAGTAAGATTAGATACTACGCCGTATTCCATTAAGATCTATATCTCCACTGCAGCTTATAAAGCAATCCCCACCTTAATCTCTGTCACGGAACCCCACCGCAGGGGCCTCCATAGGAGAGCCCCGTGCTCTCGCGTACACCTCGCGTACAGCTTACGTCAGCTACGCATAGGTATATCACCTCCTTACGCCCTCGACCCTTACGATCGATCGCGCAACGTCTTGTAGACTCCTCAAATACATACGTTCTGTAGCCACTGCCTCCGTCCCGTGACATTACGTTGCGCCTTTTTTTTTTTACCACCGACACCTAGTCTACGACCAATTCTACGTCTCTACGATACTGCAGGCGCTGCCAGAAGCAGCGTGTCTACGAGCAACTTCGCACTATAATAGTAAGACGATATTCCTTACTAGCCACTATGTCAAGCCTAAAGAGTAACCTAATACCCTAACCTAACCTACAACGCCAATTAATCCTAGGAGAATTTAATTCATTAACCCTAGCCTTAACCCCTAAGAGCAAGCCTAGCGGCTTAAAAGAATCACAACTATAAATACCCCTAAGCACCTAGTACCACCTTAAAGACGACAAGAGTCAACCAGCCCAGCAGGATGGGTACACCCCTATTAGTATAGGTGGCCACAGCAACGACCTTAACGAGATAGACACCGGCGACATCTCATCCTTTATTAATTACACAGCCACGGAAAAGCAGCCAGAAGGGCAGCTACCTATCAAGATCGAAATATAAGACGCCAAGATGTTTGCACAAATGGTAGCACGAGAACTAGATAAATACTATTACCTTCTACAGAACTACCACCTAAAGCTTATACAAGCCGAATTGCGTGCTGCCTAAGACTATAATATTATCCAAGACTTATAAGCTAGTAAGGCACTTACTAATAACACACGCTAAGAGACTAAAGATGACCTCTATATATCTAAGCGCGACGTCCAACGACTAAAGAAAGCTAAGATTGTACTTATTACTAAGGTTACTAAGAAGGAGGGTATAATCAAATACCTACAGTCTCAGCTTAATAAGCACATCCGTAATAATACTAAGCACCTCCCTATTACGCACTATACTACCTAAGTCTCTATGCCTCTGGCAACCTTACCCACCTAACACTTGGCCAAAGGGCAGCATTGAGCAGCTTTACCTAATAGGGACGACTCCTATAACAGCAACCGAACTTAAGCCACAATTATAGGGTCTAATATATAATACCCTAATCCCCTAGTCTTCTAGGGAGACCACAAGGAATACAGCTACTGGAAGATGTAAATCCGCAAGAAACTAACCTAGAGCGCCTACCTTTTTCCTAGGGAAGATGCTAAGATTGGTTATATTATTAGGCGTATAAAGGGTACCCCATTTAATAGACTCTTCGCCTAATAGGAGACCAATAGCCCCTGAAAGTGGCAGTCCCACTAGGAGGTCCTCAACAATCTTGACCTAATATATTACGACCACGACCTAGTGGCCACCAGTTGAGCCAAACTACGCGCCCTAAAGATAAGTCCCACTAAGTTATTTAATAAGTTCTATGTCAAGTTCTAGGAATACACTAGAGTCCTCTCTTAAGATAACGCTGAAGACCAGGAAGATCTCCTTAAAAAGGTCACCTATTGCCTTAGTTACGCTGCCGCTAGTTACAATTATAATGATATATATGGTATAGTGGCAGCCCTATAGAAGATTAAACGACGGCTAAATTAGATCTCTACTGCTAACCCTCATCTAAAGGCTCCTATATAGAAGCCCTCCGGGCCAACCACACCTATATACACTAAGTCACTAACGCCTACTATAAATACTAAAGCTAATATTAACCTCTTTATACCAACCTTCCTACATAAGCTCCTAGACGGAGAGCGCGAGCTACTTTAGAAGCTAGGGCGCTGCTATAGATGCCATTAAGAAAGCTGTTATTACGAGAACCTAAATTGCCTAATGGCCAGATTTGGTAATTGCCGCCTAATACCTAACTTTACACCTCGAACACCGAACACCTCGCTATATACCGCCACCGTATAAGACGAAGACGCAGCAACAGCAGTAGAGTTAGATATAGAAGCGGAAAACACTAAGTCCTAGCCCTAAGTCGCAAGTTAAGACGCCCTAATAATGAAGGGATCTATATATCGGCCTGCTTAATAGATAACTCAGTAAAGATAAACAGACAGAAACAGATAGTTTTACCTATAATAGGAACTACTGCTAAAAAACAATATAAAAGCCATTCTATGATTGATTGCGGAGCTACTGATAAATTTATAGATACCTAATTTATATATACTTATAACCTACCTACCTTACCCCTTACCAAAGCCCGTGCCCTACGACTTGCTAATAGTAGTTATACCGCATAGAAGATTACCTATATGGCACTACTCTACCTAAATATAAACGGGCACCAGAAAGAGCTCTAGGCCTATATTACACCACTTACCAACTACCCTATTATCCTTAGAATGAACTGGCTCAAATAATACAACCCCACCATTAACTGGAAAAAGAAAGAAGTAACCTTTAACTCTAAATACTACAGAGAGACTTGCCTAGGGCATAGCCTAGCCGCCTCTATTTACTCCCTAGGATATTAACCTAAGGAACCTGTTCGTACTAACTTAATAGCACGAGTGAGTCGTATCCACGGGCACGAAATACATGTAGTATCGTATGCTTGTTTGGATGGTGACTGTCGATTGTATAAAGCAGACTACGTGGTCTATATACTGATGCGTCCTCCCCCTAATTAGTCAGTGCTTCATAAGTGCACCAGACGCGTAAGCGAGTGGTTAGTGCACCGAACGCGTAAACGCGTACCTGGCGTACCGAACGCGTAGGCACGCGGTTGGTACGATAGGTGCTGTAATTATACACTAGCGGTACTTGAAAAATGAAACCACTTATATACAGCCTCCGTAATTGCTTTAATAGAACCATAAAACACAAAAGAAAATACATAGGAAATCTCCCCCAAGGTGCCGTCTAGGCTGCCTTCCAAACGGTGCCCCAAGCTGGCCGTAAGTTCTGCTTACGGTCCGTAGAATAAACCGTACGGCCTTTTAACGGGCAGTAGACGAGCCATAAGTCGGATTGTGAGGGCCGCCAAGGCGCTAGTGCTAAGCAAGCCAATGGCGATTTTCTATCCTGGGGATGGAAAATCGTAATTGGTCAATTCAACTACCCTATAGAATTCGGCGGGTTACGTAAGTCCACTAAGTTCCACCGTAGCTTTCCACCGTTTTCCACCTGTACCGTAGGTGCTCCATTAGTCCCATTCTACCCATTCTATAACTTCTAGGTTAAGCTTATTCGTATTAATTAGGGTTTTAAGAGCTTAACACAGCTTTACCTTAGTCATAGCGTCTACTAGGTTGTCTCCGCTGCTAATCCATTTAACCTCCGTAATCTCGCGCCGTTCATAGGCCTAATGTAAGCATATAAGGTCGACCATAAGCCTCTTCTCTTGTATTATACCTAGTTTAACTAGGCAGTCGTAGAGGGACTTTAAATCGGTGTATAGAACTAGGGGTAACTGCTCCAGTTGTAGAATCTTCTAGACCGTTGATTTAATTACGGCTGCTATATCAAAGCTATAGGCTAGTGCGTATAGCTTAGAAGCTAGTACACTGCGGGTTACTCATTTGCACTTAATTAAAGACCAGTGTAGTATATTTATGTCCTAATTGCGGTCCGTAAGTACAATCACAAAGCCAATTTGTGATAATAGGTCTTTATTATTAGCAAAGGAGGCATCTATAAATGCCATTATACTAAGGGAATTTAGGTCTAGTGGTATAAAAGTAAGTCCTCTTATTGCGTTATCAATTTGCCATTAAATGCGCTTATTAAGCTGCTTAATATTTTCTTCTTGCGGATCTACTGCCTGGGCCGTAAAGGACAAGTTATAGGCAGATTCGGGTTAGCAGACTATGGCTATATAGGCGCCTCTTACACGCTATACAGCGTATTAGTCCTTTATATTTACGGTCTTACAGGTCTCTCCGCAGGAACTGGTAAGATCCGTAGGCTTTACTATAACGGGCTTTAGATTTTAGGCTTAGCGTTCCTAAGTCAGCTTAATTAGGTTGCCCTTTTATATAATTAGGCCTCTATTAAACTTAATCAGATTCTGCTTAGTTAGCTACTCTCACAGCTTTGCCAAGAACTTGGCCTTTTATAGTTTAGTTTCTTTAGCGTCCGCAAAGGTCTAGTCTGCTAGGAATAGGGTATCATCTATTTAGAGTCCAACAATACCAAGGCCGTTTAATAGGCTGTATAGGAGGCAGGGGTTATAGGTCAACTATTCCATTTTAAGTTTACTAACGTGGTGCTAGTAGTATATCTTAAACCAATAGTTTCCAGCTTCTGGTACTCCATACAGAGGTTTTACAACCCGTAGGATTGTTCCTGGTTATAGGTTAAGCTCAGGGGGTAGCCGTATAAAGATATCCCTACTTAGGTAGGTATTAGACTGCACATAGGCTTGCGAGATGTCCCATAGGTAAAGAGCTACGGGTTTACTTTACTATAGTCCAGGCATAAGTGTAAGTATAATCCATTAGCTGACTCGTTAAATTATAGGCGATTACGTAAGAACTAAGCCCTTCCCTTAGTTATTATAGGCTTATATAACAAGCCTTAATTTTTTAAAAGCTTTGTTAGTACCCAGGTGCTTAATTTCGTCAACAAAGCATAAGTTAAATATACAGACGCCTTACAAAACGTCTTTCTCCGTTATAACCGCAAAGACGCCCTTTTTAAGTAGTCCGTTAATCTCTTTATATTATAAGTCCGTAAAGGGGGTTTCCTATACTAGAACTAATATATCCGCAGGCGGAGATTGCCTTGCGGATATTTCTGCAGAGGTTAGGTAAGTCTCCGTTATAGTATTCTTAGTTACAGGGTGCTTTTAGGGGCGTCCTTAACCGCGCTTTGCGGTAGGTATAGCGGGTTCAGTGGGTTTCTGGAGGACTTCTAGGGTAGGTAAGGGTGCTTCTAGCTTGTCTAGTTTAGCAGTTGCTTCTGGTTTGTCTGGTTTAGCGGTTACCTCCAGTTTATCTAGCTCGGCAGTTGCTTCTAGTTCGTCTAGCTTAACGTTATAGGTGTCTTTGGGCCAAAAGTAGGGTTTTATAGACGTGCTCCTAAAGCCAGTCAGGCCGCTAGGAAGTTGTATACAGCATGTCTCATTTTCTATAGCTAGTAAACGGTAGGGTCCAGTCTACTTGCCGCTTTCACGCCATATAAGGACTTCAGAGTTAAGCAGAAGGTCGTATACTGGGGTCGTGTTAGGTCCATTGCGGTAGTATAGGGCGTTATTAACAGCTTATTTAGCCCATAGCTTGACTATCTCGGCCATTGCCTTCCGTATTACAGCTACTCGTTCCGTAATAGACAGGGCAGGAGGATTTAGGTTACTTATCCTTAAATAGGCTCCGTAGACTAAGAGGGTAGGTACTAGTCTATCTAGGCCAGCAGTATTATTAACGGCTTTTACAGCCATCTATAGAGCCAGTTCCTTTTAGATATCCTTACACTCGTCCATAATAATCTGGTAAGCTCTCCGTAGGGCTAGGTAAGCTCGCTTAACAAGCCCAATAGACTAATACGCCTTAACTAGAACGGCTTTTGTTAATATAGCCATAGCCATAGCATACTGCTAGAATTCCTTGCTGATAAAGTTCCTACCAGCGTTATAGGTGATATACTTAGGAGGTCTAACATACGTATCAATCTAGCAGGTCCGTAAAATATCCTAAGTATGCTTTACGGATATATTTTGCAACTAACAGGCGGCTTAATAGCGGGTTACCTTATTAATTATATATAATACTAGGCTGCCGTTAATATACATAATATCTACGTACACTAAATAGTTGAAGTTAAGATCCTTATAAAGGGTAAACTTAAATCGGCCTAGGGAACGTCCGTATTTCTAGCAGTAGGAGTAGTATTTAGTTAGGTAATTAACTGCCTTCCTATTAACGTCGTCGTGTCCAGAGCGTTCAAGGACTCTATATAGCTTTTTGGCTAACGGGTGGCCAAAACGACAATGCAAACGGTGGATCTCTATACTAGTAAGGTAGCACGGGTTATAGTTAAAAGATTCCTAAATATAAGTCCGTAAAGTCTCTCCCTATATAAGGAACGGGTGTCCAAATCGTCGTATAATTAGTAGGGTAATATGCTTACTTCCTAGGGCAGTTATAGGGCCAATCAAGGTGTCCGTAATATTGTTATAGTAAACCTATAACCTATCTATGTCCGCAAGGCAAAGTAAGAAAGGGGTGTCTGCTTTTACTATATAGAAGTTAACTAGGCTAATTAGGGTCTTAACTACAACTAATCCAATTAATGCAGTTAAGCCAATGCCAAATTAGACGTTTACGGCCCTAGTTTACATAGTGTTAATATCCGTATTATCATTTATAGTGGTCCTATATATAAGGTATTGTCCATAACCTACAGTAGACTTTTTAGAGGCGCCTATATCGATCATAACACCGTAGAATTCCTTAGGGGTATAGCGTTCTATAGTAATATATGCAAATAGGTCCTGCTCATGATCTATAACGTCCATAATAGGGGTGCTTGCGGAATGGTTTTCGGGCGCAACTAAGTGTATAAAGGAACAGTCGGCTAATACAGTCGTGATATTAAAGGCTTGGCTATCCGTAAAAGGTTTAAAAGTAGTTAGGAATATCTCTAAGGTCTCTTATTCCTAAGCGTTTAAATTAAAGTTAATTATAAGGACTTCTATTAACTTATTAAGGGGCTCTTCTGCTTCCTCTCCTTTGTATTCCAAAATAAACTGGCTAATATGGCTATTAAGTCTCTTCCTAGACTTGTTACGTTCTTCCTAGGTATGCCTTATAGACCAACATCCTTCCTTACCGCACACAAAGCACTTCTAGCTGGTTTGTCTGCAGGGGTATGTTTTCGTACGGGGGTTGCTATAGGGGTTACGGGTAGGACTTAGTTGGTACGGGTGCTACTAGCAGTAGCGGCGGTCCGTAAAGTAGACGTCTAAGTCTGTTTGTGGATATTAAATATCCGTAATAAAGGCTTGCGTGCTGCCTAGTGGGTTTAAGACTTTGTACGTTATAATAGAGAAGCGTAGGTTATTAATAAGGCCAGCTAAGGTATCTGCAGGCTTATAGTAGGCATACTTACAGGGCTCTACTTCCTGGCAGGCCGTAATAAGTTTATTATGCAGAAAGTTGTCCGTTCGAAGCTTAATATTAAGACCGTGCTATAGGTAGCGGAGGTCTTTAATAAGGATTTACAGGCACTCTATAGTCAATTTTTCAGTATTCTTGTCTATTACGGTCCGTAGCTTAGTCGCATTCCATTAGGTAAGGATATCACGCTTATATTCTAGTCCTTTAAAGTAGTTACGTGTAGCTTCGCATAGCTTATCAAAAGGAACACCAAGGGGGTTACTCTTAAGGTTAGTATAGTAGTGGTCAAGTACTAGGCCGCGCAGCATGGTAGAGTAGGCTTAGCTAAACTCCTATTTAGGAATATCGGCCTTCTAACAGAGGTCCGTAAAGATGGTCAGTTTAAAGTTAAAGTTGTCGTTTTCACCGCTGTACTTAGATTCGTCGGTGTAGAGCTTAGCTAGGTTAGCCAGTTCCTTACCGTAGGTCTTTACTTAGATAGTTTGCGGATCTATAACTTAAATAACAAAAGGGGTTTAGTCCGTATTTTGGTTTATAGGGGTATTGCGTTCCGTAATTTGGGTTACAGGGGTATTGCGGTCCGTAACTTAAGTACTAGGTATACTTTGGCCCGTAAAATCAATTCCAAAACTACTTAGGTTTGTAGGACGAATTTGGTTAAAAGGGTTAGGTATAAGGCTAGCAATTACATTAAGTTTGGAAGAAGTAAAGAGTTCCTTAGTTTCTTAGAACTAGTCTAGAATTTCCTCCTTAGTCCATTCCGTTTGGTCCTTTTCGTGTATTATGTTATATAAGGACTATACAACAGTAACTCGTTTATTCCTTTCAACCCATACACCTTGGTTACGTAAATGGGTTCGTAGTTTACGGATAGTAGTGGGGTTGCAGGCTTTAAAAATAGCTTCCGTAAAGTCCGCAAAGTCTTCCTAGTATTACTCCCATAGGTCGTCATTCATAAGCTCAAAGTATCTGTATTTAAGGATTTTAAAACTAATATAGTCGTTAACGTTGTTTATAGACGTAACGTTAACTCCTTGTCTCCACTTCTTTTAACCTTCGCTGACTTACTTGCTAATATCTGCCATACTGTATAGTGTAGTGCGTAGCGGGCGGAAGAGTTCTTGTAAGGGTCCATAAAATCGGTTTACGGGCCGTAAGGGTTCGTAGGAGGGTAAGAGGTCTCCGTAAGGGGTCTTAACAGGTCCATAATGGTTCGCAGAAGGGTAGGGGGTCTCCATAAGGGGTCCGAAAGAGGTGTAGTAAGAATGGGGGTTCGAGGTTCGGAGGAGGTTAAGGATAGGGGGTTCCGTAAGGGGTCTAAAAAGACGTCGGAGGTATCAAAGGAGGGTGTAGTAGGAGCAGGGGTTTAAGGTTCGAAGGTAGGTTGAGGGTAGGGGTTTCCGTACAGGTCTATATTCGCGTCTATAAACTTCTAGTAAACCGTACTAAGACTTAAATAAGTATACAGAGTTGGTAATAGGTCCATAATCCCCGACTTCCAACCTTCTAGCAGGTCGTACTAGGAGTCTAAACGGGTAGTCACTGTCGTATATATCGCTCAGTGGGAGGTGTCAAGTAATTGCTAATCTGTACGCGCTCACTAATTAGTGTTCGTACTAACTTAATAGCACGAGTAAGTCGTATCCACGGGCACGAAATACATGTAGTATCGTATGCTTATTTAGATGGTGACTGTTGATTATATAAAGCAGACTACGTGGTCTATATACTGATGCGTCCTCCCCCTAATTAGTCAGTGCTTCATAAGTGCACCAGACGCGTAAGCGAGTGGTTGGTGCACTGAACGCGTAAACGCGTACCTGGCGTACCGAACGCGTAGGCACGCGGTTGGTACGATAGGTGCTGTAATTATACAGAACCCCTTATTACCCCACCTACAACCAACTACTACTATGTAAGTGCTGCGGCCTTCTACCGCATAGCATATAAGAAAGGCTGGACTGTTGCTATAGCTTCCCGATTATAACTATATAAGCTTAATAAAGAATAGGACCACGTCCTCTATAGTAATAAAATAGACATAGTTAACCTTCTAGAAGATAATACCCCTGCGGAACTCTACGGACTTTTACTTTTAGACTTTAAGAAGTTCATAAACCTTAAAAAAGGACTTATTAATAAGGAACTCCGTAAGCTCCTCCCTAAGAGGTACCACAACTTTATCAACATATGCTTACAAAAGGGCGTAGATATACTCCCCCCACATTAACCTAATAACTATGCTATTAACATTGAATAAGGAAAAATGCTACCTTATAAGAGACCCTACCTAATATTAAAAGACGAACTCCTAGTTATAAAAAAGTATATTAACGAGCACCTTAATAAAGGGTTTATTCGTCCTAGCATATTACTAGTAGCCGCCCCTATTCTTCTCGCTAAAAAGCTAGGGGGAGATATCCAATTCTACATTAACTATAGAGGACTTAATGCTATTACGATCAAGAACCGATACCTAGTACCGCTTATACACAAGACCCTTAAGCGGCTTAGTTAAGCCAAAATCTATACTAAACTTAATATTATTGCCGCCTTTAACTATCTCCGAATATGGAAAGGTGACAAATGGAAAACCGTATTTATATCACGCTTTGGCCAATTCGAATATACCGTTATGCCCTTTAGCGTATACAACGGCCCAGGCGCCTTCCAAAGCTATATTAATAACGCCTTATAGGACTACCTTAATGACTTCTACTCTACATACCTGGACGACATACTTATTTACAGCAATAACCCTTCTAAGTATACTAAGCACGTTTAAAAGGTTCTATAGCGCCTTAGGGAAGCAGGACTTTATATTAATTTAAAGAAGTGCGAATTCTTAGTTATAGAAGTAAAATACTTTGGACTAATTATCACTACTAAGGGTATCCGTATGGACCCTAAGAAGGTATGTATAATTGCCAAATGGCAAGCCCCTAACTACATTAAGGACATACAGGCCTTTCTTGGTTTCACTAACTTCTATTAAAAATTTATATACAACTTCTTAGGCGTAGTAGCACCACTTACAGCAATAATGCGAACAAAGGGCCTTTCTATAAAAGGAAGAAAAACGTACCTACACTTTGCTTAGACGCCTAAATGTGAGAAGGCGTTCTAAGACCTTAAAAATGCCTTTACTAAAGCACCTATTCTAGCTCACTTTATACCAGGACGACAACTTTATCTTAAAACCGACTCCTCAGACCATGTTAACGCAGGCGTCCTTTCCTAAATAGGTAATAACGGCCTCCTCTACCTAATTACATTCTACTTGTCTAAGCTTATACTATAAGAGTATAACTATAAGATCTATAATAAGGAACTCCTTACAATTATATAAGCGTTTAAAGAATTCTGACTAGAACTCTCCTTAGTAGAACCCAACTAGCTAACTAAAGTCCTTATAGATTATCGCAACCTTAAGTACTTTATAACCATAAAGTAGCTAAACTAACGCTAAGTATATTAGAACGAGTTCCTCTCTAGTTTTAACTTTAAAATCGCATATAGACTAGGAGTATAAGGCACTAAGCCTAATAGCCTAATACGCCGCTCGCAAGACCTTCCTTAGTTAGAAGAT
>Ga0307507_10008689_pt1 | contig 13907 bp, 11 predicted proteins | sample 7_EM_MG_FD_207223 | JGI IMG/M metagenome (GOLD analysis project Ga0307507, IMG submission 207223) | Populus trichocarpa ectomycorrhiza microbial communities from riparian zone in the Pacific Northwest, United States - 7_EM | ecosystem: Host-associated > Plants > Roots > Unclassified | place...
ATTCAAAGATGCTACTCAAAATGTATGGATACTATTGGCTAACACCATAAAGTAACCTAATGCAACTTCCCGTGTTTACTTGTTACTGAAAAATCATCTTTTTAACTTTGAATACCCCTACTGGTTGTCAGGATTTCTTGGTAAATCTGTTTTGGCTATAGCCCATGTATGACGAATCCTAGAGTTGACAATAACCGTGGGTTTCTTGTGATTTTCCTGTCTTCCCCTCTCGAATAAGGGTTCAAGGCCCCTAAAGGAAATCCTTCCATGAAGGGCAATTGCCCTTTTAAGTGACTCTCAAGGGATTGCTCGTGGACAAGCCCTGACTTTTGGTGACCTTTGGGGCGAAACGAAGATATGCCGGTATCGTATGGGATAAATTCTAATGGTTGCTGAGCTGCGAGTGCTATTATTCCACCGCACGGTATTCGTGCTCGAGTACAAAGACCGGTGTGGCTTCGGGGGTTTGGACAGTAAACCCGAGAAGCCGCTTCTTTGTGCCCCAGTTGGGAACCACCAACATGGGGCTCGAGCCCAGTAAAGGTAAACTTGAAAGGGTTTCCGTGATGTGCTCGCTTGGGTGTTGACGGCTTAATCCAGGGCGGTCAAAATTGGACTCCCCCTTGCTGCACGCACCCTGCTCGGACGGGGGGAAGTTTTCGGGACCGGCGGAGCTTTCCTGTCGAGACTCGCATTGTTGCTAGGGGATGGGGAATGGGATGGCATTTCAAGTTTAGACTACAGGATGGGATTGTGAATGGTCTGGCGTCCTGATTGGTACCGCGAGGTGTCAAATTAACGCGAACACTTCTACCTCGCAACCAAGTACCCTAGCTTAATACCAGCAACAACAATTCGGGCGACCTTGACAGCAAAAATCAAATACGCTTAGCTTTGCTCCCAGAATGAAAGGGTGCTACCATCAGGGTGGGCAATTGGCCATATCATTTAGGTCTGGTGGTTATCGAGGGGAATACTCTCACCGATTTTCAGGTGCGGTACTTGGTTGCGAGGTATAAGTGTTCGCATTAATTTGACACCCCGCGGTAGACTGGATGCAGTGGCTTGTGCTCTCTACTCTCAACTGATTGTCAAGAACACAGGGCACTAATGGGCGTCTCTTTGGGTGCTCTTTGCGGCCTTGTACGAGTACTTGCACATTAGTAGAGTAATTTCCCCCTTTCCTTCCTCCCTTCTATGAAAAAGACAGGTTTGTTCCTGCTTTTTTTTAAGAAATTTTAAATTTTTTGAAACCGGCACTCAACCATCTCTATCCTATTCTGCGTTGTCCTGCACCTTTTGGAGATTCCCGACACTTACTTCGTGTTGATAGCTGAATCCGAACTTACCGCTCATGTGCCGGAATTTTTCTCATATCCTGGTGTGATACGGTGTCCTTTGTGGGAGGACATATGACCGGGTCATGCAATACGCATACACTTGAGCAGGTAGAACACCCAGTTTACGGGGTGAGCAGAGTATGGAAGGGGTAACAAGAAAAGAATTGATGCATGGAGGGCGGTCGTTATTGAAGTTGGTCGGGGGCTAAGGATCCCCACCAAGCTCCACTGACGTCACATTGCAGATTCGGTGGGCCAGCCTAACGAAACGAACCCTTCCATGGTCCCTCGACTTGAGGCACACAGTCAAAAGCAAGATCGGCGGGAGCAAGTCTCGGATCCTCATCTGCTTACCTTTCCCATCTTTCAAACGGATGACACCAATGCCCACCAACGATATCCAAGCTCCTATTTACCAGAGCTATCTTCCTCGGAACCGGGGAGCTTTGCGCCCTGGCTCCCAAAACTTTGCGGGAGTATGAAAATCTTGCTTGTCACTCTACAGGCCCATATCAGGGGAGACGAGACGAGGCGAAGACCTTAAAATAAGCCTGTCACAGCAGAAGCTCTGGGGTTAAAAGTGCCACTGTTTCTCACAGAGTAAACGATTGACCGCAAGCCCCCCTTCACATTCATTCACTCCTCCAACTTAGCTATTGCCGATATCCTCTATTCCTCCATTAAGCGGGTAAAAGCACTCCTACCCTATATATCCTATCTTGCCCCGTCCTTCCTCTCTTTCCCTAGTCCTTGATACCCCCTTCAGCCCCTGGAGAAGTTGTTTCCCTTCCTATATCATACCATCTTCGGGGGGATCTTCAGGTGGCTTATAGGTTTGAGTGGCGGCGTTCAAGTTATCCATGCTGTTCTCTTCCTAGCTAATATACTCGAGTACTGGGTCTAGGCTGGACGATCTTGTTCCCTGTCATCATTCTCCCCTCCTGCTTGCGCAAGCTCCTTCTCTTTATTTTGAGGAAGAGAAAAGGCTCAGAAAACCCACTATCCAAAAAAAGAGCCAGTCGAAAACCCGGGGCAAATCTTGTATAGTCTTCTCTGAAAAAAATATTCACACCCCCCTTTTACCTCGCTTTTGCCCTTTTTCTTTAGCCCTTGAAATCTCGTTATCTTTTCCTCGCCTTTACTTTGGATTCGCTTGTATTTAGTATCCCTCTCAGCAATGGCGGACCCTCGGCGCAGCTCATTCACCAATGCTTCTCGGAAGAGTAAGAGTTCTTCGGCTTCTTCGCAAGATCCCGGTCAATCCCCGAGTAATCAACCATCCTTAAAACTTCCGATTCCTCGGCTCCGAAGGTCAAGCATTGCTGGAGGGGAAGAAGGTAGTGGTGGCTCTGGGGGTGGGGGTGACAAACATAGGGTATCTCACGCTTGTGAGCCTTGCAGGCAGCGAAAAACAAAGGTTCGCCTCCACAGCCCTCAACCTGGCCCGTCGAATCAATGCTTGATTTCATTCCTTCTCGAATGCTTTAAGCTCGGTGCTGACGGCTTGTCGCAAATTCCCAACACGCTGATGTAAACAGTGCAGTGGCGAAAGGTACGGAAATCTTCAATTTTCCTCGGGCCCAGCTAGCATAGCTGACTTTAGTCCTGACACAGACCAACTTGCAAGCATTGTCAAGACTTCAAGTACAATTGTTATTACGCGGATGGAAAGCGAGACAGGGCCAAGAAGTTTGGATTGCTCGCTCAGTTTGTTTAGATTAGAATATTTTTCACTGACCTTTTTCTAGCGAGATGATTATGCTGAAAAAAAGAGTTGAGATTTACGAAACTCTTCTAGATCAGCTAAAGGACCAGGTGGACAGCGCTGGGCAGTTGGCGGTCCAAAAAGCTTTGCAAGAGGTTGGTGTATGTTTCGAGGCGATTGTACTTGCTTTGCATAACCACTCACAACATTTTTTTGGCATCGCAGTCACCCGAAAGAGAACAATATCGATCTACTGTGAAGAATCGTGATGGGGAATCTCTTGTTACAGCGGATGTTGGCTCTACTGGTTCTGTCGACCACATAAAGCAGGATCCTAACCCCGCTGATAATACCTACCCAACTGGCTATATGGGCAAAAACAGTGAAGTGGCATGGATTCAACGAGTAGCTCAACACCTCGCCAACGAGGCTTATAAGAGCTCCCCTATGGAAAGCTTGCCTCCAGGAGGTGCAGCCACTGCTACATCAGGTATTACCGCGACGAGCGGTTCCCGATCAACTTCGGTTTCTGGTATATCTGGACTTTCAACTAAAAGACAGACTTTGGAGTCAGTAGCTCATGCCACGAAGGATGATGAGTCCTACCAATTTGAAACTCCCACCTACCACCTGGATGATCTGTCGGTCTCGATCGCCGGGGGCGACATTAACCCGTTTTATCTGCCCCCGAAGGACGCAGCCGACCAGTTACTGAATGCTTTCTTTGAAACGGTTTATCCGACTTTTCCGATCGTGTTGAAGGGGCTTTTCATGGCCCAATATGACGCTTTTTTCCAATGCTTCTTTCCCCCAGGGAGTTCGAAACGCTGGCTGGCCATGCTAAATTTGATGTTTGCTATCGGCGCTCTCTATGGGAGACTTATCAACGCGGAATGGAAAGGAGAGTCGGAATTGGAGCACCTCCGGTACTTTGCTCGGGCGCGAGTACTAAGCTTAGATGAGGGCAGTATGTTTGAGGTTCCGGATCTACAGCAGGTCCAAGTTGTGAGCCTAGCAGGAATCTATTTGATTGCTAGTAATCAGACAAATCGGTATCTATCTACCCATGCCCCCGACTCGAACATTGCTAGGAAGTGTGATCGGGTGGTTTGTTTGTCGTCATGACCACACCGCATCGTACACTCCTTTTCTTCTTCGTCTTCAGGTATGGCTGACCGAATGTATCTGGACATACCAGCGCATGGAATGTTGTTGGTCTGGCTGTGCGCTACGCACAAACCCTAGGCTTGAACTTGCGCAATGATGTCCCAGAATTTGATGAGGCGGAGAAAGAAATGAGAGTTCGGATGTGGTACACACTGTACTCTCTCGACCACTTGCTATGCACTATGACGGGACGGCCGGCTTGTATCCAGAACAAGGATTGTAGTGTACCTATGCCAAGGCCTATTGAGCAGGAGCAATACCCATCTGAAGAAGCTTTCGGTTCGGCACTTAGGAGGTACTCCCAAGCCATGACCCCCCCGCCCCCTTCGTCCAATATATCAAGGTTTTCCCCACCGCATTTCAATCTTGATATATTTGTTTTAGTTTCCAACTGTTTGTCTTCTAGGACCACCCCCACCACCAATGGGCAAGGCTCGTCGATGCCTCTACAAATTCCTTCTATAATCCCCGAATACCCCGCCACCTATTTCATAGAACACACTAAACTCAATCAAATAATATCGGAGGTCCTTGCTCAACTATACCGCCCTGTCACTAAAGGTCGGAGTTGGAGTGACATCCAGGGAATCATATCAGCACTGGAATTAAGGATTATGAGATGGCGAGCAGACCTTCCTCTGCTCTTGGACTTTGGTAAAAGGCACAGAGATCAAATTTATTGTCGACAGGTAAGGTCGAATATGTCATGACCGTGAAAGCTAGCGTCTCTGACTATACGCTAGAGGATGGCCTTGGCATTTCAGTACCAGTATATCCGTATAATTATCAATCGGCCTTGTCTCTGTCGGCTGGATTATCGGATACCCAACGAATCCAAGCGCTCGCGTGGATTTAACCGGTCTGCGGCTGCTGCTTGTATTGAGGCTGCTCGTGAAATGATAGCACTCCTCCCTGATGAGCCGAATCCTATCGGCCTGATAAGCAGGTCCCCTTGGTGGTGTCTCTTACACTATCTGGTCTCCGCTGGGACTGTTTTGATAGCGGAGATCTCTATGCGGGCAGAGCATAATCCCCAGCAGGCAGATGGCTTGCTAAAGGATTCAAAGAAGGTGGTTTCGTGGTTAAGAGCTATGGGAAAAGATAATCTTGGAGCAGAGAGATCTTGGACTGTCCTGTCGAAATTGCTTATTGCGGCGGCACCTAAGATCGGGGGTGATACGTCAGATGTGCAAAGAGACTTCCCTCCTTCGAAGAGAAGAAACAAAGATAGCAAGGCGTATTCAACGGCCCACAGCAAGGCTGCAGAACACCCCAGAGGAGGGACAGGAACGGAAGGGAAAAGGGAAGGAGAAGGAGACTACAGTCATCGGCATCATCAGGAACCATCTCACAATAATATGGGAGCCCGGATGGAGAACAGCCAAGAACAACCGCTTGAAGATTTCCCCGATATATTTCGTGGTCTTCTTACAGATCCATTTCCATTTGCTGGGATACCTGTTCACACGAACATCGATAACCCGATTGCTATGCAGGAGGCGCCACCTCATTACATACAGCAAAACCACAATCATCAGACAAGCTTCACCCCTAACCACGACAATTGTCCCGATATAATGCAGAACGTCCAACCCCTGCATACGAGCATGATGTTTCCTACCCCTGAGCAACTGCAAAACTTGTCGGTTTTTGCCAAGGAGGATGAGGATGAGGAAGAGGCGCACAAGCAGCAAGAGAGGCGGCAGAGAAGGAAACAATCACAGGGGATAGGCCAAATCTCGCTACCCCCACCATTCCCACCCCACTGGGTTCCTTCATCTCCCATGCATTCCCTGCCCCAACCACATTCTCAGGGAAGCGGTGAGTCATTTTCGATGGGTGGGTTGGCTCACTCGTTTAGGGACTCTGGTCATGGCTCCCAAACAACGAGGACCAGTTATGAAGACATGTCCTCGAGTGGGAACAACCCAGGGCAGCGGAGAATAGGATGACCAGCTTATTGAAAAATGGAATATACAGGCATGCATACACACTCTCTCTTAGAGTACGGTGCCTCTCACTATCCATTGACCGACCGACCCTCCTCTACACATGCTGTAAATTTACACGCTTTCTTCTGTATGTTCATTTCCCTTTTCCCCAGCTTCCCTCACTCAACAATGAGTCGTCTTCACTTTGCATTGTTATCACCATTTTGCTCGGAGCGGCAGGAATACATTTTGATTTTCTTTAAGGAAAGGGGAAATAGAAAAGATGGGCGGATTTTTTTCCCCCCCGTTATTTTCATCATTTCCATTTTGCTTTACTGTGTTTTATTCCTTTTTTTTTTTACAGTACCCTTTTGTTTCTCTGATCACCGTAATTCAGCGGGATTTGAACCAGAAAGTATTATTTTCAAGGTCCCCCCCTTTTTTCAATGGGAAGAACTTCCTTCATTCCTCTTAATTAGCTACCTATATCTCTCCTACACACAATAACTCGTATTTTCTTTGCATGTCTTTGATTTACTAAATCTTATCTTCTCTTTCCTTCGTTGTCCCTTTTTTTCCATTCCTTTTTTTCATTCATCTTTTTTCATTCCCCCTTTCTCACTCCCTTTTTTTCACTGCCCTCTTTTCTCCACTATTCCCCCTTACGTTAGTTGGCTGTTATCCCGTAGATGTATGGATTAGGAAAAGTAATCGATGGGGTCGGGGTGAGGAGAGAGAGAGAGAGAGAGAGAGAGGTCTTGTAGTCACGCCTTCTCACTCGAGACTCTTGGGCCTTTGTGGAATCTACTCTACTAGAGCACTGTACGGTGCCGTATTCGTCGATCCCTAGATCTGTGGAGGCGCTCTACTACACTGAACATGACAGCCTTTAGACAACGGGTATAGGGCTTCACAGGCAGGCCTGCTAGATGTTAGGGGGTCGATTAAAAGGTTCGTCTCCGCTGACTGCTAGAAAATTGCCCTATATCCAAAGGAGGATCATCTCAGCCGGTATAATACCACTTCTAGAATCTGATGGTAAAAAAAGGAAAGAAAAAAAAAGTTTTCCCATTTCTGGCCAGCCCCATCCCCGCACTGAATGGTATCATATTCCCCTAAGTAATTCATTCGCGGGCATGGTCAGTCATGTACCAGTTATGGAGCTGTACGCACTCTATTATGGAGCTGTAAGCACTCTACATAGTCCACCACATTTGACCCTGAAACTTTATAAATTTTTCCTCCCCAGGTGGGAGGGAAGTGGACGGACGACTACTTCAACCTCCCATTCAGAGTTTTGAATTCCGATTGGTGTGATGAACGTGTACGCCCTGTTGCTCCTATTGTTTTTTTTAGTTCTTGTGCGCACCAGTATGATACCGTGACTTATGGTGGTCTGAGCGTCTATGCTAGGGGTCCTTGGGCCGGTCTTCAAACGTACTCCTGGACCTCGGGGATCTTGAATGGGAGGGGTTTATCATGTTGTCCTTCCACCCGCCCCCACTATCCTTCGCATCATTCTGCTTGAGCGCGGTCGCGTGGGGTAACTTATGTCTGCGGGTTATCACACCACATTGTGCCTAGGTACTTTGTTCGAAGTTCAAATCTAGCTAGCAAGGAGCGGTACCGTAAAAACTCTTTTGATTCGCTATCTCCGTCAGCCCAGAATTGCGTGTGTCAGTTAATGAGATCCAACACGCCCTGTGTACGTGTACCGTACTAGTACGAGTATGATACACTGGACAAATTGCTTTGGCGGGGGCATCGCTTTTGCTTTTTTATGCAGCAAGTTGTGGGGAAGTTGGTGGGGGGTGCATGATACTTGTATCTCACCTGACGGAATACCGAGCTTTCCGAGAGTTCCTTAGAGCGCCTTGCGCCACCATACTGGACTTTTATAGTATCGTAGGAGCACTATCAGTAGTGGACTTGAGTAGGAGAGCCTTCGGACCGCCGGTTAGCCGGATGGATTTTTGGCACTTAAAGATATGCCTTTGAACTCGTTAAGTCAAACTACGGCACCAATAGTGGGGTGATGGTGCTGGTCAAATCCGCACGACCAACCAAACCTAAATTACTGGGTATTGGAGCAACGTTGGCAGCCGCCAGGATATCAAATCCTAGGCACATCGAACCACCAAACGGCGTTCGGGCTCTTCTTTAGAGGAGATCGCCAAAGCGGAATTACCCCCCGGTTCAACGCGCGTTTAGCGGCTAAATTGAAAATAACCGGAGCAGAATGTGAGGTAGTCTCCATCTGCCTTCGATCTCAAGAACGATCTTCGGTGTCAATCTATCGGCGGTGACTTAGGAACCGGTGGTTAAAAGATTACTCTGGCATTCCGCGGCCGATAGAGTTCCTCGGGCAAGGGTAGGGTATCAGAAAGATGACTATGATAGAAAATTAATTTCATAATAATATCATACAAAGAACATGGGGATGCGTTTGGGTTGGGACGAGGGAATAGGTACCGTACATACCGGTAGTCGATATCCGACTGCCCTGTCTATGGTTCGTGCGAACGTTATGATTATTCACTAAAATAAATCAAAGCATGCGGTGATCTCCCATGCGGAGGCATCCTGGGCAAGATTCCATATGACAAAGCCCTTCACCCACATAGCCCAGTTCCCAACTCACCGGTAAACTCACCGGTTGGTCACTCTTGACCCGGAAGTAAAATCCGTTACTATACATCCAGGGTGCGCTAGATAGCGGGAAGAACCGTGACCAAATCATGTTGAAAATATTCAATGCGGAGGTAATGATTTATGGTTAGGGTTTTACGTAGCGGAGAGGAACGGCTGAAGTGGAAGCCCAATGTTTGTATTATGCGGAGAGAGAGATCATTATTAATAGTGTTAAACTAAATTAAAGGAAAGACTTAAGTAAGAAGTGGAGTGAGTGAAGAAGAAGACAAGCGGGGGCTGGAGAGAAAGAGAACAGTGAGGAAACAAAAAGAAACAGACAGGGGTGTGACAGCGTTTTCTTAGCTTGCGCGTCCTGTCACTAGTGCGTACGTATAGCAGTGTGGCCTTCCAGTGTGGGCACATCCCGCACTGGCACATCCCGCAGTTGCACATCCCGCATCAAGTGCGGCCATAAACCTACAATTTCCAACAAATCAGAACCGCCAGAAGTGCTATATATATATAACCAGATGATGGAGAACTTAAACCAATGAAAAACAATTGGTGTAGAACCTATAGGACTAAATATTCACTGGGGAGTCCCTTAAAAATTAATCTCAGCTAGCGGAGGGGTTCTCCCAGCAGAGATATCTGAGCAGGAATGTCACCCAGCGAGTGATTTCCTGTGTATGAAACCTTAACTATATAATACTGTACTTGGGCCCAAATTGATGATCCGAATGGTGTGACAAAAACAAAATGCATGGTTGCAACATGCTGTATAATAGATATCAATGTCACTCTCCCCGAATCTTTAAATTGCGCCGTCAAGTACCTTATCCCATTTCTTTCTTCCTAAGGAAAGGAGGGATGGCTGAGGAATCAGCTAGCTTGCTTAGGTATGATATGATACTGGGATGAGAAGTGGACGGGGTTTTTCCCGTCCGATAGGTATAATATATAGTACCTATCTCCTTACCATCTTGGCCTTCCTCGTAAGTCTAACCCCCTGTTTGGATAAGGGATTTAAGCTATGATGCCAAAGAACTGTCGCACTGGGGCGCAGCTGTGCAATACCGGTACTGCCGGTATCGTATTCCGCTATCATAGTCAAAATATGCATGATTGCTGGTACAGTATGACGCAAAGTGTTTAGAAGGTGGACCTGAGCCATTGCACTGGGAAATACCTCCATTTGCGGGGGTAAAGGGTAAACAATAGAGGGGGATTATGGTGGAAGATCCTATGATAGGTTAAATTCTGGTGTATAATACTATACATCAGGTATTCTTGAGATTATCGTGTCAACCTTAATGATATGTTTAATATTACGGTATATTATATAATACATTATTATTTACTTCGACGGCAAACAACTCTACAAATATAAATATAAAAGTTATCATAAAATTCACCTATAAATTGCACGTTGTGATATACTATAAGGTGGGTGTTATTCCAGCTTTTATTTATTTATTACAATAATGATAGAGATGAATTAAACCCAGGATCTTTTATGATAATAATAGTCCCTATGAGTCCCTAGGGAGAGGAGAATCGTCCTCATTGAGAGCAAATAACTTCATTGTGGATACCGGGAATTTAAGGTTGAACCACTGGTATGGCGCTATATAGTCTGTGTTTCTGTGGCTCCATATATCGTGATTGAATATCCTCCGGATTGAGTTTTGACCTATTCAGGTATTACTCCCAACAACTCCCCAGACTCGGCGTTTGTATAGATATTACAATCCCTATCCCATCCTTTGCCCTAAAACTCTTTTTCATCCTTTCTTTCTTTCGTTCATTAGAAATTCCCAACCCGGGTGAATTTTGCGATAAAAAGCCTAAAAGGTAACGCCTAAGCGGTGATTTTGACGAGTCACAACCGACTCACGGATCTCGACTTCAACGTCATGGATCTCCTTGGCCACAAGAAGCTGCTTGCACTCATTGGCAACGGCGAAACCATCTTCCCTAGAGAGAGTGTCAGGCTCGACGCCGATCCAGACAACGACTGGGGCGACGGACTCTTCAGCGAAACCAATGCGAACGGCATCTATACTCGTCAACTTCACCTCCTTGGAGTCCAGGATGTTGAGGATCTGAACGACGAGGTTATTGTCCCAGACCTCCTTCAGGAGGTGGTTGCCGACTGGGCTAAGCTCCTGATACCGGAAGTAAGCCTCTGGGCCTGTGGGTGGCTTCCAAGTATCGTTCACTGTGCGAGCCACAAGGACTGGCCTGGAGGGAAGTCCATGGTAGTAGTGCTTGGCCTCGAAATCGGAGGCAGGCAGGAGAGGAGTAGCGGTAGTGCTCTTAGGAGAGGCCATGTCAGAGATAGGGAGAAGAGAAGCAGTGGTGCTCTTAGGAGAGGCTAGTTCGTCGGTGACGGAATCGCTAGAGGTGAGGTTCGAGGACTCACTCAATGAGAAGGCAGGGGCAGTCTGACTCTTCTCCTAGAAGAGGGTAATACACTTAGGGCAGATGATAGCTGAAGTAAGGGGTGAGAAGAGGAAACTGAGCATGTAATGGCAGGTACATACAATTGATGGATTATATAATGGTATTGTTATATTGATGAGAATCAGTTGAGAGATGAGCAAGTTGGTTATAGCGAGTTGGGAAGAGTGGTTGCAGGGAGATGACCGGGCATTGTTTGGTGGGGGAACAGGGAGGGCAACCCTCCTTTTATCTTTTCCCTCTCTCATCAGACGTGGCAAGACAATTTTGAATAGCTGGCAATCTAAATGGGGAAAATCGGGGGTGTCAGGAAGGGGGGAAAATGTCAAAATACACAGTCACTACCAACACGCCCACAATAGTTTTGTCGATACCCAGCTTGCCCAATTCCTCCAAACCTTCCCAACATAGCGGGTCTTCATATTGTCCCTCGCCCGGTTGTTCTCCTTGACATGCTCCTCCTAAGAATCTTTGAGGCTGGCTGTCTTTTCCAAACGCTCTTAGTTCTCCTTGGCTAGGAGTTTAAAGTCATTCAACATCAGGCCGTCGGTCCATACAATCTTGTGCAGGATCATGAGCAGGTTCTCCTCTAGGTTCGTTTTGCTGTAATTGATAAGATAGAGTAGTAATGTTTGTTCACAGTACAAGTGCAGGCATTCCCAACAGGGAGTGGGGGGACGAATGGGTGATGTTTCGGGATTTCACCTTTGCGTATCTCTACTCTTAGATAGTATCAAGAGGGAGAGAGTGGAGAGCGGTGACCGAAAGAAGTAAGTAATTTGTATTGCTAGTGAAAAGATAGGAAAGAGGTTGACGAGAAAAGAGAAGGAGAAAGTGTAGGAATAGGCAAAGACATCTGGGGGTGACGGAAGCAGTCACCGGGTGTCGTGAGTGCCCAGCTGTAACATCCTACCTCCAAAAGGTAGATTATTGCCCTCATTGAGAACGAGTAACCCCGTTGTGTAAACTGGCAATTCAAGGTTAAATTACTCCTATAACGCTATATCCCGCGTTTCTACGGCTCCATATATCGTGATTGAATACCGTTCTGACTGCAATCTCTATCCCATCCTTTACTTAAAAACTCTTCTTCCTCCCTTTTTCTTTCGTTCATTTGAAATTCCCGACCCTGGTGGCTCTTGTGCGACTTCACATCTCCCCGCCGGTGGGTCCGGGCGCGCATTGATCGATAGACGGCAAATTAGCATGACCTAGCCTGTGCCAGATTCATGAGACCTCACTCGAATAAAGCTTATTGAGGTTTGTTGTCTGGAATGTGTTGCACTGGTTGGAGTGTGGAATGATCGGTATTGCAGGAATGGTGGCTGGTGCGGTGGAATGTATGCGGTGGAATGTATGGCAAACAAGGAATGACAGACAATATATATATATACAAGCTTCCGCAGCCATCAGGATTTCATCTATTCCCATATCCATCCCCATACCAGCCTTCATATCTCAGCCCACTGTTATGATGTCCAGGTGGTAGACAAGGCAAGCATGACAGGACGAACGAATGCGATTCTATTTAGGGTTGGCTTTTGATTTTATTTTGATTTTAAGGTTCTCTAAGAATTAAATTATTAGTAGCAAGTTTAGAGATTGCGATTGCGAAAGAATCACTTTCTATACATACATTCAGACCTAATATCCGCTTTGCTAATCCATGGAAGAAAGGGATTGTGTTCTCTGAGAGCTCCATAGGCTTCTAAACCGAGGAAGAAGCCACATGCCTGTGTTAAATTTTTATGTTTATTTTTTTTCCCTTCTCATGTAATACCCCGTGAGCAGTATCCCAGTGACCCACGGCCCACAGGACAAAGTTTTTAATCCATGGAGCTTCTCTCTTTCTCCCTTTTCTTCATCCTTTGGGAATATAACTATAGATTCACAGCACTCCTCCTGGGGATCATGACTTGATAATTAAGTATCACGGTAATCGCGGGGTCATACGAGGGATCTACCGTCAATTTCAAGACACCCATAATTTCTCCAGGAAAAAAAAAAGAAATACGCAGGGAGGTGATAAGGGCAGAGTCGTAGGAACCGAGGCAGGGCAAGTTCATTCCATATGTTCTGACTTCTCCCACCTTAGGACTCACCCTTCCATCACGGCCCCCTCCGTCGAGATTCTAGTTGGCCCTAAATAACATAGCATGAAAACACCAAAAATGTGAAATTTTTTTTGCTCCTAGTAAATAACTACACACTGATATCCCGGGCGACTAGACCCCACGTTATTTGGGAGCGATTAAAACGGAAGGGAGTGGTAGTGAGGTTACTCGCGGGATGGGAGTACGGCAGCGATAGGCCAGGCGCATTCAAAGAGCTTCGACGGGTTTGTGCTGATAATGGATATGTAAAAGCCGATGCAATGTTGGAAGGTTTGTGGAAGGGATAAAATAAATGAGTAGAGAAGAGGAAAAGTAAACAAGATTTGACGCTGGGATCATGTAATAAAAATATAAGAGTTGCAGCGCTTGATATTCTCATTAGGATTCTGTTTTAAATTTAGTGTCTACGGAAGATCACGCTTAAAATTGGAAGGGGAGAGATTATTCTCGACCAGTTCCGATGGTCTAACGGCTAAGGAACTGGTCCCGCATCGACCCGAAACGACAACCAACGCGAGTTCGAACCCCCCGGTGAGAACGAGGGGATGTAGTCGAG
>Ga0307507_10008690_pt1 | contig 13907 bp, 4 predicted proteins | sample 7_EM_MG_FD_207223 | JGI IMG/M metagenome (GOLD analysis project Ga0307507, IMG submission 207223) | Populus trichocarpa ectomycorrhiza microbial communities from riparian zone in the Pacific Northwest, United States - 7_EM | ecosystem: Host-associated > Plants > Roots > Unclassified | place...
ATCAATACTTCTCTTATATAAGAACATGTAAAGTGAAAGAATTTTAACATATAAGATCATGTTAATATAACTTGGAATGATGAAATTGCAAAGAAACAACTTTAAATGATTAAAATAAAAAAAATACACTCTAGAAATGAATAGTGCAATCCACAATGTTTTGAATTTGAGTGAACAGTGAATTCCACTTTTCACAATAACCAATTCTTTTAGTTTCGTTCGTATAAAGTTTAAAAATAAATATACTAATGAGCTTTCCTTTTAGAATTTTCTCATTTTAATCTGGATAGCTAGAAAAAAAAATCAAAACTTAGGTTGATGTGTCGATCCATAAGTTAACCAACCGAATTTGTGCATAGGTTTAAACTATATCAATTTTTAGATAAGATCTTATTACAATAAAATTTGAAAGGTAAAAATCATTATAGAAATTCATATAAAAAAGACCATTTTGTCATTTTCAAAACAAATCAAATAACTAATAAAAATACCCTTTTAAAAAGAAGTGTAAGGTTTCATACTTTGATGAATGAAATATAAGTGTGTTGAGAGTATTATTCTATTTTAGTTCTTCAACGAACTGAATCGACTTACCGAATAACAATATTTTTGTGGCGTCATCCTACACTTCTTGTTCATGAATTGCTATTTGTTGGGTGCGGGTTTCAGGTTTCAATAGAGCTAGTACTTAGGTTCAAGGTAGTTTCTATGACACACTTCAAAACATGATTTCTTTGCTTTTCAGGAGTTGTATCGTTTGCGTGTACACATGATCACAGGGTTCGCATTACTAGTGGTCAAAGGTGTTTTAGTATTTTAACTATGGCTTTTTTTGATACAATCATATTGATGGAGGAACAACTTAGTAATTTTAAAAATATACTATTATTTCAAAAAATTGATGACGTGTGTACTACACACGTTAGCGCATGGGCTGCTCCCATGCCATTTGAGCGGCACGGAGGGAAGCTTTATGTGGCCAAATAATAGCTTCTAATGTGGTGTTAGAATCGTCTCAGAGGTCCCTCCATCCTCGGGCATTGTATGTGGCATACTGATCTCTAGTTTGAAGTTGTTGGTCTTTTTTTTCTTTTCTTTTTTCTATTTCCTCCTCAATTTTTGGAAACTAACCTTGCAAAATTTCAAATTAGCCTTTCAATTTGTTTTTCCTTTAGATCTAGTCCTTTTTCTTTTTGTGATTTTATCCTCCTCCAGTTTGTTTTTTCCGATTAGATTTTATCCTCATTCTTTTAATTTTGTTTTTACTCTAGCAAATTTTTTAAATAATTTATTTTTCAGTTTCATCTTTTAACATTAAATTGGTTGAGAATTAAGCTTCTTGATTGAAGCCGGAACTAGAATTTTATACGTTGCAAATTTAGAAAATTAACCCAGGTCTAGAAAATTTACTTGGGTTTGCTTGATTATTATTTTTTAAAAACTCATGTTTTTTCAGTTTCATCCTTCAATTTTTATTTAATGTGAGATTGGGCTCTGTTATTTTTTTTTATTTTCTTCCTATTGGATTTCTTACTGATTTTGAAAATGACTCGGGTTGTTTTGAATGAGTTGTCTTGGGTCTTTTTATTTGTCGTTTTTAGTTAAATTTAGTTTTTTTTAAGATATATATTTTTTAATTTAATTTAATTAATTAATTTAATATAAGCATGAGATGCTCACTTTATGATATTTTCTTATCTCATGTTTTTTTTTAATTTATCATTTGACATTTATTTAATTAGAGATTGGGGCTTGCTAATATTTTTTATTTGCTTCCCATGGTATTTTTCATTAATTTTGAAAATGACCTAAGTTACCTCTAATCTTTTTATTTGTCATTCTTTGTTATATTTATTTTTAATTAAATTAAATTAAATTAGTTTATTAAGTATAAACATAAGATGTTTATTTCATTATATTTTATTTGATTTAATTAAATATAAGCAAGGAGACAGATTAGGAGATTTCAGTATTAATCCATTAGCCACCTAAAGAGTTTCTCATGACATGAACATTTTTTTAATGCAAAAAACAAAAACAAAAAACATTAAATATAGCTCCCAGAGTAGCACTGACCAAATAACTAGTTTATATTATAAGAAATATTAAATGGTGGCAAGGGTTTATTATGCAAAATGTATTATGGATCCCCTCATAAGATATTTTGCACTCACTATTAACAATGTATTTTTTTCATCCTTTTTTTTTATTTAGCCCTCATTGAATCAAATTATAAACCAATTTTAGCTAATTTGTTAGGGGAATATGAGATTAAAAGACATATGATTAAAGTAAAAAAAAAACAAACAGAGAAAATGGATGGCTTTTACAAATTTTAGGGTGAAATACCTATTTTGCCTTTTAAAAAACAAGGAAACATTTAAAGGGGGAAATTATATCCTTTTGTTTTTATAATGCATAGTGAAAATGACCTTTATACACTTAAATTCAAAAAAAATTAAGGCTTATATTATGTTGTTATCTTTTTCATTTTTAATGAATAGTAAATTGACTTACATGTCATTTAAAGTGGATTTTCTATAGCTTACAATCAGGAGTATTTTTGTATTTGCACTTAATATTTATTTTTTTTTGTAATTATAAGGTTAGTTCAGGGGAAATTGTGTAATGTATATATATAATTATGAGGTTAGTTTAGGGAAATTGACATGTATATGCATGCGCCAATGTGTGGGTGGCCCCTGCACTCTTCAAGCGGTATGTGTGAGGCCTTCCAGTTGCAAACGTTGTCTTTCACGACGTCGCCTCCATGGAGAAGCGACTTGTGTGGGCAAAAGGCGTCTGGTTTTTTACTAACAACCTCTCTCTCTCTCTCTCTCCCCTTCTTGATTTTCATGCATGCACCTTCAAAATCTCAAAGAAACCCTTTAATTTTTAACCCTTTTGGATTTAACCCATGTTCTTTTGATTACTATTTATTTTATTTGGAATAATTTATAAAATTAGAATTCCTTTTCAATTCAACCCCATTTAATTTTTCATCTTTCAAATTTGGTCCCTATTTTTTTATTGATATTTGTTTTGTTGAAGATAATTTTTAAAATTGATTTTTTTACAATTTGATCCTTATTTTTTTATTGCTATTTTTTCATCTTCCTTAGTTTTCTTTTCTTATCAAATTTCATCTTTATTTTTTTATTGCTATTTTCTTCACTTTGAAAGTTTTTTTTTAATTTTTTTTCTCAGTTTCATTCAAATTAAATTGGTTCTGAATTGAGCTTCTTGATTGAGCCAAAATCTAAGATTTCACGAGTTGCGAGTTTTAGATATTAGCTCAGGTTTAGGAGGTCCGCCTAGGTTGTCTTGATTTTTTAAAATTGATTTTATTTTTTCATATTATCCTGCAACATTCAATTAGTTTTAAATTATTTTTTTTCAATTTAGTCATTCAACATTGGATTGTTTTGTAGTTGACCTTCATTGTCTTATTCAATTTGCTTTGGTTAATGACTTTTTTATTTACCTTTTATTGGCACAAATAATCATTTAATTAAATTAGTTTGGAATTGAGCTATAACATCTCCAACTTTTCAATTTCACTTTATCAATTTATTTTATCCACTATGATTAGAATGTAAAATCAAGGATTTTTTATATATTTTTTAACATGATATTTTAATCCTGTAAAAATTTTGGCAGAGTTTCTTCTAATATTTAGTGTTCCCAGGTGTCGACATCCTTATTTTTAACAACTCAAACATTCAATCCAATTGTTCTAGACTATTTTCATATTCAACAATCATTATAACACTTCTTTTCCTCCACAATATAAAATATAAATAAGATATAAGAGAAGTAATAAAAAGAACACTAACGCTTTTCTTTTAAATAAAAATACTAATTATGAAATAATATTACTGATTGGTTATAAAACTAAAATGTTACATGCTTTCCAAATTCAAAATTCAAATGTACATCAAAGAGCATTTTCAAAATTATAATACATGGAAAGTTTACAAAAATCCATATTACAACCTTAGTAGCTATTAAACACAAAAGTAATCTACTACTCATCACAAACATGAGAAGATCTTGAAATCAAGATTTAATTATTTTAATGAGAAAACTTTATTTAATGACCATTATAATAAGAAGAAATTATATCTCCTTAATTATTATTCTTATTATTTTTCATTTTCTTTCTAGTACTAACATATCATGAAGATAAATTATTTATCTAATTAGATACTTTAAGGTTATCCCGTTTACATAAAGTTTCTATTTGCCATTATTTTCATTTAAACTTTAAATAACATTTCTTCCTGATAATCAAGACTTTTTGATGCCTCTAGTACCACCCAGGTATTAGTTGATTTTATTTTATCCCGGTCATTGAATTCTTTGATACCTCTAGTACCATCCAAGATATTAGTTAGTTTCAGTCTTGGTCGTCAGATTCACTAACGTTTCTAGTACCACTCAAGGTACTAGTCAATTTCAATCCATCATTCTCAATATAGACATATACAACACTTCTAGAATTTAACATCGACTAACATTTAAAACTGCAATATGAAGAAAAATATGAGTGTGAGATTAATTATTACCTGACGCATGTGCTCGTGCTATCGCTCCTAACTAGTTCTTTGACTTGACAACTTTTCTTGTACCATTATGGTTACAATTATTATCAAAAATGTAACCATCAACCATATCTTGGTCAGATTAGGATTATTCTTTAACAACAATTTCAAACAACATTAGAAATTTATAAAATATTAGTCAGATTATTCTACTCGACCCCCAAACATTATTTGGTATTTTAATTATATCTAGAGTTATAGGACTTTATTTTAGGCGTGGTTGGTCTTTTCGGAAAGGTAAAATGTAAGGCTACAACTTTTATGAAGAAATCAATACCCATTTCTGCCATATACCTACCTGAAATCACCCTTAACAATAACATATCATTTGTAAAAAAACTCAATTTGACCTTCCTTCTATTATTTGTCCATAATGACAGTTTTATAACTTTAAATTTTGCAAGATCAGTTTCCTTCTAAAGTTAACACTCGTCAAATCGAACAAAGTTTAACAAATTATGGTCCCCTCCCTTTTAATTTCTACTTTTGATCGAAACTTTATGATCAAGGAAAATGGCTTTAAATTTTCATTTAAGGGATTTTACTAATTATTCAACTTTCTAGTACAGCACACATAATTTCTAAATACAATTCCCTTCATAATTTCATCAAGCAAATTCATTTTCTAATTTCTTTCCCTTAGGCCAAAACCTAGTAAGTGATAAGGATAAGTTTATTTTCAATTTTTTCCCAAATTAGATCATAACCCATTCAATATTCACATAAATAAGCATTAATAAAATACTACATTAAGCATTAATTCAATCATTCATTTAAATCCATATTTCATAATGTATTCTTTAATAAAAATTGTACTTTTCACATGACATACATATAATTAAAGCTTACTTTAAAGCTTCTCACCTCATAATCACAAGAACTTAAAGAAAAAAAGTGTTAGAAACATGTGTTTCTTTCCCTTCTAATTTCTCCTCCCAAACCCGCCACCTTCCATACCAAATTACCCTAAGTTTTCTTCATTTTTCTAAGCCTAATCTCCTCTTAATCTCTTCCTACCCCTTAATTTCTAGTGTAAATGCATGAATTTAGGTAGATTATTGCAGGAATTATGAAAAAAAATCCATTCCTCTCTCATTCTCTATTAAGCTGACCACTCTTGGCTTCATTTAGAAGCCAATAGTGCTTATATACTCATTCTTTAGCCTTTAAAGACAACAATGCCCCTCTTTCTAATAGTCTAGTGTTTTTTGTTTAACCGGATATTCTATCTCGTCAAACTGACAATTTTAAATTTAACATAATTTTTTTATCCATATTATTATTAACATGACAATCCCCCAATTTAATTTTACACATTTTATTTTTGAATCAAAATTTTTAATATTTATGAATCTTGAAAAATTTTAACCAGGGTTTACATGAGCTTTTTGATTGAGCTCGAGTCTAATATTTCACAAGTTGTGAGTTTTAGAGATTAACCCAGGTTTAGGAGGTTCGCCCGGGATGTCTTGTTGTTTTTAAATTTATTTTTTTATTTTATCCGGTAACATTAAATTGGTTTTTTTTTTTTAGTTTAGCCATTCAACATTGAATAATTTTATAATTGAGTTTTATAATTTTATTCAATTCGCTTTCGTTAACAACATTTCCTTTTACCTTTTACTGACATAGATAATCATTTAATTAAATAAAATATTTATTCTAAGAAACAGAGTTATTATTGAGTGTATGATTTGTATTACGATGTCAAATATCTTAGTCTTATGAAATATCAATTTAATTAGTTAGATTTGCAAACATTCCAATTCATAATTGAGAATTTTTTTATGTCAAAAAATGTGTTAAAAAAACTTATATATTAATCTTTTTGCTGAAAAAAATATTATCTAACCTACAACAAAAGCACGCAGTGGTGGAGCCACATAGGATCAAGAGGGGGCAATTGCCCCCTTAATTTTTTTTTCAAGATACTTTTTTATATTAGAATATTAATAATATCTTAACAGATTTAATTTTCTTTGCTGGCTACTAATTAACCCAAGTTAGCTATTGTTAACTTACAACATAATTTAATATATAATATATATGTCCAACACATTTCACTAATCTTTTCCCTTTTCTTTCTTTTTCTTCCATTAATTAACCAAGAGCCTTTCTTTTTTCTTTCGAGCTACTATTCTTGTCTCTTTTCCTTTTGCAAAATTTCTCTTCAAGTTCTAAGTTATTAATTAGTTAAGCAAATAACCTCTTATGCTTTAGGTAAGTTTTCTTCATCTTTTCTATTTGTTTCATTGTTTAATTTTAGTTTTATTTCTTTACAATTAGTTATTGAAAATGTTAGGATTTATATTAATATAAGAGTTTGTTGAATTAATATGTGTATGAGTAATATTATATGCATATGGATATGAATTGAAATGAGTTTTGATGAATTGATAAGTATTTTGCTATGAATTTCATATTAAAAATAGATGGTGATGAACTTAGTAGTGATTAAAAATAAAGTATAGAACAACTCAAAAAATTAAGGACACAATAGAGAAATAAAAAAAAAATTTAACATTTAAGTTTAACCCACCTGTAAAAAACAATAAGTCAACAATAACAATATTAATTTGTCATGACAATCCTTTTAAGCTATGGTTTTAGCTACACTCTACCATATGTCATCATAGAATTGTTGCCAAGAACTTCAGTAGTCCTTGGAAGATTTAGAAAACACAAGCATTGAACTCATCCTAAACTAAAAACAGATGAATGACAGTTTGATTGTATATATTAAAAAAATATCTTTGATAAGATTGATAATAAAGTTATTATGAAACGGTTTTAAAATATAAAAGTCGAAAAGAACAATTATAATGTAAGTTTTTTTCATTTTGAAAGTATTCTTAAATTAATTTTGTTTAATGAGTTAGTACATATATTTCAAATTGATTTCTCTATATAATGCATGTCTATATAATATATAATATCAAGTATTTATTAATAATTTGTTCTCTCATTTCAAAAATCCTGGCTCCGCCACTGAAAGCACGGACTATATAAAGAGGTTGAGGAGCCATGACCATCACTTGCATTTCCAAACTCGCCTATTTGGCATTGTAAAGTGCTTTTGAAAAAATTTGATTTTATTTTTATTTTTTATTTTGCTTTAAAATAATATGTTTTTGATGTTTTCATATCATTTTGATGTGCTGATGTAAAAAATGATTTTGAAAAAATAAAAAAATATTATTTTAATATGTTTTGAAATGAAAAGTACTTTAAAAAGCAACCACTATCACACTTCAATACACCCTTGAGACTCCCGCTTGAAATGAGTAGTAATTCCCATTAGCAGAAACGAAATGTATTAGTTTTTTATATTCAAAATGAACAGTAAAAACGAAAGGACGTCGTTTTTAAAAATAAAGTTTAGTGAATTTTTTCATGCCAAGGTTCCAGACTCTTCAATTTATTTACATTAGTTTTGCCTTTAAGAATAAATAAATACACAATTTGCAATAAGACCCTAACTCCTCGAGGGAGACTAGAAGAGGAAATTTGAAGAGAGAAGTGGAAGGAGAGAGAACAACAAAACCTTCCATTTTCGAAGGTCATTATGATCAAGTGGGATACCATCGAGTCCACCTCGATGGATAGGGTTAACCAATGGCTATACCAATGTCCATGATTGTTGGCGAAGGGAGAGACTTAAATTGGATCTGAAAATGATGTTATAAATTAAATTAATTTAATTTTTAAGAGATTTAAGGCATATTAATGTCTTTTTAAGTTGAAAATTATGAAGGGTGTGTGGGTTATATTAAAGTATTTTTGAATAAAATTAGCGTAACACATCATAAAACACATGAATTATCAAAGTATTAAAATGACACTGGTCAGGTTCTGAGTTTGCTTCCTAGAGATCACTAGTTCGAGTTTTATAAATCTCAGGGTCACTAGAGGTTTACATGTTCATTAACTTTAGGAACCGTAAAATTAATCAAGGTACGTGCAAACTGGTCCTGACACCTACATTAATAAATAAATAAATAAAAGTAACGCTTATTATTAATGCTGGTCTGCCACCCCATCCACTGACAAAGGTGACCACAGTTGAGGCGGTGGTGAAAATTGTTACACAAAAGGGCATACACAAACATCTTTTTGATAAAAAAAAAATTCATTTCTATTCTATATATTTATTGCCATCTCTTTTTTAAAGGACTGCTTACATATTAAAATTTTATTTTCATTCCTTTTTCAGAGAATTTCAAATTAGCATTTAAAAAACATATATATATATATCACAACCTTTTTCTATTTTAGCTGCAATATAATATGCTTGGGTTGTTCCAATTAATGTGTTATAAACTTATAATTTAATGGTGGAATCGGTATCCAAATAACAATAAAGAAACAAATTTAAAATCTAAAATCTAAAAGATTATTAAATCTATGTTTAAGATAGAGTCTTGTGAAAATATTCAATCTGTTGTGTACAATGAAAAATACATATTATTATAGTTTTAAAATTCGGTCTGGTTTAACGGGTTGACTTGAGACCCGATTGATTTGAAACTGAAACCAAGCTGAATTTAAAAAAATAAAAAAAATTAAAAACTCAGGTAACCCGATTGATCTGGCCTGACAAGACCCGGTCAAAAACTCGGTTATAACTCGTTGACTATTTTTTTTAACCAAAATGATATTATTTTAATTTATAAAAAAATTAAACTACTGTATTGCTCTATATTCACACACATTATTTTCCCAGCATTCTCCCAGGTGCGTCGATGTTGCATGTCTCATATTGACAGATCATACAAAATTAAAAAAAAGATCTAAGTACTTATGAACAGCAAAATAAGCTTCAATTTGAAGAGCGAGGGCAGGGTTGAGCTGCTCCTCGAGGTCAAGCACTGTTCGAATTTGGGATAATCCTTTTAGCGGCAGTTTGGTTCCATTGCGCTGCTAATGCTATGAAGTATGAACTGCTCTCTCTCTCTCCCTCTCTCTCTCTCTCTCTCTCTCTGAACTGTGCTGTTTTAGTTTGATACTTTGATGAGCCCATGGTTGTGCTCGCAAGTACCTTGAAGTGACGAGCCTCGCGTTCCAAGGGCTCCATCGGCTTGCCTGGCCACCACACAGGCAAATCATTACTGCAATTCACTGCCCGAGTTACCTTTTCATAGATTCTATAGAACAAATTGTACATAGCTAATAATCATCACAAATCATATGCTGTGGCCACCGGGGCACAGACATGAGGGACAGCAAGTTCACGCTTGATTTTCTAGTTTTTATCACGGTTTGGAGAAAACTCAACCTTTTTATCATCACAAATCATATGCTTTGGATATGGTCATTTCTTCATGCCACCTCAAGTGCTTTTTGTTGTGTCCTGCACCCTCGAAGTACCCAGCTTGTGCCTGGTTTAACAGGCAGTGGAATTACATGTCCATATATGTAGGAGCACTGCAATAAGATGGTTTCTTTCATCAAAACTAAAATAAAAATAAAAAATCTCTACGTTATATACTCTACAGTAGCCTTCACAATTACGTGCATCTTTTTTTTCTTTGATAACTCTATGAAAAATAAAAAGAGACCCGTTTGTTTTATAAGAAATTAATTATTTGATAACCCATTTGAAAAATAAGTAGCATGAAGTGTTTTCAACTCAAAGAAAAGCATACAACTCATTTTACGAGGGGAAAGTAGTGTTTTCCTCCTTTAAACTTGGGAAAAAACCTTTCAATTTCCAATATTTTAAAGAATAAAAAATATTATTTTCTATATATTTCTCCTTACAAAACCAAATATAGAATCTAATTCCCAGTTTATTTTTCATTGTAATTCATTTCTTAAAAATATTTTAATAAAAAATCACTCCCCAAATCCATGTAAATCTATCACTTATCACTATCAACGCTCAGATGATGAACCGAACCTCATACGTTCCCAGAGAATTAACCAGCACAAAAGATGAAATGAGTGCCTGCTAAAGCATTTATTAAACTGTTTTTTACCTGTTTTTTCTTACAATTTTAACGTGATAATATTAAAAATAATAAAGATATTATTTTAATAAGCCTTTAATTAAGAAAATAACAATACCAAATAAATAAATAAATAAAAAGGCTCATAGCATTCGATCCCAGTCAATGGTCATGCATGCTTGGTAGTTGGTAATTGGTTGGGAAAGACTGATGATGATATTTCTTTGGCTTTAGTGTCCGCATAGCCACGGGCAGGAAAAACTTTAAGAATTTCTAATTTGAATTCTATATTTAAAGATGGCCTCGTCGTCATTGTTATCCGTTTCCCCGCTAAGAAAAAACATTTTTTATTCTCCATTCCCCTTCGCTGCTTTGACTTCCTGTCATCATTTTTATACATTTTTAACCAAAAGCATGGATAAATATTTTATCATTGATTTACCGAAAGAAAATATGATGAAGAATTTCTGCCAATAATTTCGGACGAAAGCATGATATGATAAAAAAATTATATTAGCATTTCCATAAACATTGCTGACATATCAGATGGAATTTTCATTAGCAATTCAAAAAAAATAAAAATGGTTAGATTTGTCTAGTTAAGATTCTTCGTGGGATGTCGTGATTTCTTTCTTCGTTTTCTTTAGGTTTCGTTTTTCACTTTAAAATGTTGATGTGGTAAGATTTCTCAGCGAAACTGTAGATGCAGGGAGCTCGCAGTGAGCTTGTAGTGAGAGCAGGTTCAGGTGAGTGAACTAAAGATGATGGGAGGTGCCCCCGCAGAAACAAAATTTTACTAAGCTACCTCTGTATTTCCCGTTAGTGTTCATGTACTATATTTGAAAATCCTTGACTATACAAAGAATAAAAACTAAAGCAAGCTCGTCGATAAAGTTTTCACTTGGAAATGGACAAGAGAGTACAAAAGAAAGTTGGTCCAAAGAGTGGTACGTGTACAAAAGCACCTGAGCACACCTTGGCTAAATAGAAGAACCAGCAGTTTCTCACATGAACCTGAAACTGAACCTAACTATATCTCCCCGCCGTCTTTGCAGGGCTGGGAAACCTCCAAGAACACCCCAGCCTCTCGAGAAAAGAAAGAAATGCTACAGAATTCGTGTCAAATTGACCACAATATCAAAGGAAAATCTATCCACAACATGTACTGTAAAGACGTGTATAAACTACATGTATAGCGTATCAATATACGCGTATATACATGGAAAGACTCTAAATCGCAAATATATATAGAGAGAGAGAGGTGGAGGAGTCTCCCTTGGGACCCTCACATTGCGTCTTTATCTAGACCTTTTTGTCCTTGTTTCTTTGTAGCCCATATTTTCCTTTTTTTCATAGCTTCGCTCCTTATATATTGTTTATTAATTAATGTCTTCCTCCTCCTCCTCCTCATCATCATCTAGCAGTGGCAATGGCAATGGCAGCGGTGGTGGTAATTACGGTGCAAGAAGAGCCGGTGAGTACGAAGGGCCATCAAGGTCTCGTCCAAGAGCCATTAACGAGGTTTGGCCTGAGCCTTTTCTGGAAGCTCTTGCTGCCCAAGTCGCCATTGATGCTTCTCGCCTTGTCGGCCGGCTGGTCGCGGCACAGGCACTTGCCAATGTATTTCAGGTAAATGTATTCTCTTGAGACTCACGATGGTTTTAATCTTACTCTGTGTATGCATAAGAAGTGGAGGCCATTTTGTCTGTCGCATCAATGGGTTTGTCTTGTTGAGATGTGTTAGCTGTTTTGAGAGGTAATTATGCTAATCAGTTAGCAGCCGGGTAGGCTGAGAGGTAGGCGCAATAGAATAGAGTCACTTATCACCATCCGGTGGATATGGTACCGAAAATGGACAAAAACTTGGTCTAGTCAAAGCACTGTTTGGAATCTGTCAGGGAGCTAAAATGATGTTATGAACTCCATTGGTTTTGTATACAAATATAGATTCTGAGACTCTTCTGTTTTTATTTCAATGGAAACTGAAGAAATGCTGACACAGGGTAACAGCAGCTTGGGTTGGATGTATACAAGCATCCAAGGAGAAACCATACCTTTGGAAGGAACTGCTTTTTAATGGGTCCATTTCTAACTAAATTTATGTCCCTTTTGGATGTAGCAGTTTCATCTTGGCAATTTTTAGTTGCTTCATCTTTTGAATGCTCCTAAAGAAAATATCCATTTTTGGACCCCGTTTCATATCTTGCGGAAAAGGACTCTTTTGGTTTTGAATTTCTCTTTCCCTTTCCTGGCATGATTTTATTTTAGCTCTATAATCCCTTGCCTTTTTGACTCAACTTTCTTACCTTGCTAAAAGATCCATTGAAATAACTTTTCTAATGCTAAAATGTGGATAGAGACGTTTGAAACCTACTTTTAACTCGGCTAATACTTTTAGACTTCTGCCCAGATTCAATTTTTCGGGAGCAACATTTTCTTTTTGCTGTGGAAACAACCATCTCCGCTTGGTTTTTAGGTAAAGCCAAATTTGGGGGATTGACTTGTTTATGACAGTGAATCGAACATTCTAGGGTTTTGTTCAAACTGAATTTCTCAATCAAACAAAACCAAAATCTTGGTGATTTTATACGAGGAGCAGCAGTCTCCATTAATAGCAAAGAGCTTTGAGAAAGTTCTCATCATTACATGGTCCAATGTAGCTCGGGGATGGGCTGATTTAGATGGATAGGAGCTATGAAGTGATTGTTTTACTATTTTTATATCAAACAATTTAGGCTTCTGTTTTGGCAATTAAGAAGGATATCTCACAAATTGACCAGTCTTGTGGGATCAGTCAATAGTCAGCATGTGCAACGCCAAAAGTACATGGAGCCCAATGCTGGTGCCTGGTTTCATAAATTGATGTCACTTCAGAGATAGGGTCTTCTCTTCGCTCAAGCCAGAGGCAGTCAGTCGGTGACTCAACTTTTATTCCTTGTTATATCCTGTGTTTTTACTACCTCCATTTTCATTTCTATCACTGTCTTCTTTCGTTCCTCTAGTTTTAGCACAGTAAATTTCGTATCTCCTCGTTGGATTCTGAACCTTTCATGAAAAACACTTGTTCAATGGCTTTAGCTTTGTGTAACTTTCAAGTCCTGGAGACCTCGAGGGATTGTTCTAGTGAGTAACCAAATCTCTTGTAAAATGTATATGATCCAAACTCAAACGGGCTTTTGTAAAGCTTGTACCTAGGAAAGATTCTAATTTATAGATCTACTATCATAACTGCCAATAACTTGGCAGTAAGAATGGTCAAAGAATTAATTAATTATTATCAAAACTGGAAGGAGTAAATTATTTAAATCTTAAAAAAACAAGGGAGGAAGTTAGAATTCATTGATTGAAAGGGGGG
>Ga0307507_10008691_pt1 | contig 13906 bp, 7 predicted proteins | sample 7_EM_MG_FD_207223 | JGI IMG/M metagenome (GOLD analysis project Ga0307507, IMG submission 207223) | Populus trichocarpa ectomycorrhiza microbial communities from riparian zone in the Pacific Northwest, United States - 7_EM | ecosystem: Host-associated > Plants > Roots > Unclassified | place...
CAATACCCTGGTACGAACCAAGTGTCCGCAGTCACGAAAACACGAAGCGCCCCCGGAGTCGGGCTCCGGGGGCGCGACGGGAGTGCTGCGAGGTCGGGTCCGGGTCAGGCCGCGTTGAACGTCGAGGGGTCGGGACCCAGGCGCCGGTCCTCGTTCAGCGCGCTGATCGCCGCGAGGTCCTCGGTGTCCAGGCTGAAGTCGAAGACCTCGATGTTCTCCTTGATCCGCGACGGCGTCACGGACTTGGGGATCACCACGTTGCCGAGCTGGATGTGCCAGCGCAGCACGACCTGGGCCGGGGTGCGGCCGTGCTTCTGGGCGATGGCGACGATCGCCGGGACCTCCAGAAGGCCCTTGCCCGAGCCGAGCGGCGACCATGCCTCGGTCGCGATGCCCTGCTCCGCCTGGTACTCGCGGCCCGCGCGCTGCTGGAACTGCGGGTGCAGCTCGATCTGGTCGACCGCCGGGATGACCGACGTCTCCGCGATCAGCCGGGCCAGGTGATCGGGTTCGAAGTTGGAGACGCCGATTGCACGAACCCGGCCGTCCGCGTACAGCTTCTCGAACGCCTTGTAGCTGTCGAGGTACTTGTCCCGGGCCGGGGTCGGCCAGTGGATCAGGTACAGATCCAGGTACTCCAGGCCGAGCTTCTCCAGCGACACGTCGAACGCGCGCAGGGTGGCGTCGTACCCCTGGTCGGCGTTCCAGAGCTTGGTGGTGACGAAGAGGTCCTCGCGGGGGACGTCGGACGCGGCGATGGCCTTTCCGGTGCCCTCTTCGTTGCCGTAGATCGCCGCTGTGTCGATGCTGCGGTACCCGGCCTCCAGCGCCGTGGCCACCGCCCGCTCCGCCTCGTCGTCCGGAACCTGCCAGACGCCGAAGCCCAGCTGGGGCATCTCGACACCGTTGTTGAGGATGATCGGGGGGACCTTGCTGCTCACGAGCTCTCGATCCTTCAGTCGTCGGGTGATACGCCCATGGTCAACGAACACGGGCCGTGCTGCATTCCTGACCGCGAAATCCGTCCGGACGCACCGGCGAGTCGGCGCCGTCCGTTGAAGATTGGCCAGAAATGCATCCGACCTTTTTCGGTCCGGACCATTGACCGTGGACCTTCGTGCCGCAACGCTGAAGCACGCCGCCGGACGCGTCCGTGAACACAGTACGCACATGTGAACATCAGCACCTGTTTGGACTCCGAGACCCCCAATCCCTCAGGAGAGCAGGTATGCATACACGAGCAGACGCTGCCCGGGATCCTGTAGGCAGCGCATCGTATGCAGGAAACATCGGATGAAAAGGTGTGGTGAAGGCCTCGTCGACCACGGGTCCGCACACCGAACGGACCAGCGACGGCGAACGAGTGCTTCTTCGATCGGACCGACTGATCGGTCGGTCAATAGTGATGACGGCCGGCGCAGTGATCCCGGGCACTGTGCCCGCGCCGGCGAACCCGCACGGTCCACTCGAACCGACCCCACGCGAGAGGGAGGAACATGAGACGCCGACGACTGCGAGCGGCCCTGACCGCGGCAGCCCTCGCCACCGCCACCCTGACCGCGGCGGCCCCGCCGCTCGAAACGGTGGCGGCGGCAAGCCGCCCGGCCGCAGCGCCCGACTGGTCCGTGGCCGTGGTCGACTCCACCACGACCCGCTACACACCGAGCACCATCGGCGGCTGGTCGTACCCGGTCGGCCTCTACCTCTACGGCCAGTACCTCACCTACAAGCGGACCCACGACGCCCGCTACCTGACCTACATCAAGAGTTACGTCGACCGTTTCGTGAAGAGCGACGGCTCGATCGACCAGTCCTTCGACAGCCTCGACAGCATGCAGGCCGGCCGCCTCCTGGTGATCCTGCACCACGAGACCAGCCAGGACCGCTACCGCAAGGCTGCCAAGAAGATCCGCGACCGCCTCGACACCTACCCGCGCACGGGCGACGGCGGCTTCTGGCATGCCGACAGCAGCAGCCGCGCCCATCAACTCTGGGCGGACGGCGTCTACATGGTGAACCCGTTCCTCGTCGAGTACGGCAAGGAGTTCGGCGACAGTGCCTACACGAACGACGAGGCGTCCAAGCAGTTGTACGTCTACGGCAGTCATCTCCAGGTCGCGAACGGCCTGTTGAAGCACGCGTACGACGAGTCGCGCACCGCGAGCTGGGCCGACCCGGTGACCGGACTCGCGCCGGAACACTGGTGCCGCGCGGTCGGCTGGTATGCGATGGCCCTCACGAACGTCCTCGACGCACTCCCCGCCGATCATCCGCGGCGGCCCCAACTCCTCGGCATCCTGCGGCGGTTGGCGGCCGGACTGGAGAAGTACCAGGACCCGGCGACCGGCCGCTGGTTCCAGGTCATGGACAAGGGTGCCCGCAGCGACAACTGGACCGAGACGTCCTGCTCCAGCATGTTCACCTACGCCCTCTCGCGCGGCGCCCAACAGGGTTACCTGGACCGGCACTACGCCGACGTCGCCCGGCGCGGCTACGAGGGCGTCCTCGCGAAGCTCTCGGTCGGCGCCGACGGCCGCACGAATCTGACCGACATCTCCGTCGGCACGAACGTCGGCGACTACGCGTACTACGTCGCCCGCACCCGGGCCGTGAACGACTTCCACGGACTGGGCGCCTTCCTGATCATGAACGAACAACTGCGAGGTGATTAGTGTCATGAGCACGTCCAGAAGGGCTCTTCTCGGGGCCGCCGTGAGCGGAGCGGCCGGTGCCGCGGCGGGCCTCTCGGCGGCCGCCCCCGCGCACGCCGCCTCCTGGCAGCAGAAGTGGGCGCCGACCGCGACCGGCGACGGCCTCGGCGCCTTCGAGACCGTCGAGGACGACCGCGCCGACTCGCACCCGGCCGGGCACCCGCACATCTACGCCACCGGAGACAACTGGCGCTTCACCATGCACACGGTCGACCGCGACACGTCGACCGACCGGCAGCGCCAGGAGGTCACCGGTCTGCGCACCGGCAGCAGCAGTTACCTCAAGTGGACAAAGGGACAGACCTGGCGGATCACGTACTCGATGTACATCCCCAGCTCCCTGAAGGCGACCACGACCTTCACCCACATCATGCAGATGAAGCAGCCCGGCAACGGCACCTCGCCGATCGTCGTGCAGTCCCTGCGCCGCGTGAACGGCGTGCAGACCATCGAGTTGAACCTGCCGATCACCGGAGTCCTGGTCGGCCGTACCGACCTCGACCCGCTGCACGACCGGTGGACCGACGTCGACTTCCAGATCAAGGTCGGCGACGGCACGGCCGGTTCGGTCCGCTGGATCCTCAAGTCCGGCTCCACGACCGTGATCGACAGGACGAAGACCGGCGTCGACACCTTCCTCGCCGACCGGGTGCGCCCCAAGTGGGGCATCTACCGCTCCCTCGGCGACACCTCCGGGTCCCTGCAGGACACCTACCTCCTGCTCACCGATCTCCGCGGCTACCAGCTCGTGTGAGGAGCACGCTCCATGAAACCCCCCATGTACCAACGCAGTTGGGCGGCGAGCGTGTTCTTCGCGTTCGCCGTCGTCCTCGGCCTCGCCCACCCCTCGGCCCTCGCGGCGGCACATCCCGTGACGTCCTCGCCTTCCGCGTCGCATGCCACCGTCTACGACGTCCGCGACTACGGCGCCAAGGGCGACGGCTCCGCCAACGACACCCCGGCCGTCAACAAGGCCATCACGGCGGCCAATTCGGCCGGCGGCGGCACGGTCCGCTTCCCCGCCGGCACCTACAAGTCCAAGAACACCATCCACATGAAGAGCAACGTGACGCTCCAGGTGGACTCCGGCGCGACGATCCAGGGCTCGTCGGCGGACACGTACGACGCGGCCGAGCCCAACCCGTACGACCAGTACCAGGACTACGGGCACAGCCACTTCCACGACGCGATGATCTACGGCGACCGGCTCACCAACATCGGCTTCGTCGGCGGCGGGGTCATCGACGGGCTCGGCAACCTGATCACCGGCAACCCCAAGTCGGGCGAGGCCGACAAGATCCTGTCGCTGACGCGCTGCGACGGGCTCCGCATCGGTGACGGGCTCACCCTGCGCCGGGGCGGCCACTTCGCCGCGCTCGTCAACGGCTGCAAGAACGTCACCTCGGACCACCTGACCATCGACACCGCGAGCGACCGCGACGGCTGGAACATCATCTCCACGACGAACGTCACCGTCACCGACGCCAGCATCAGGGCGAACGACGACGCACTCGTCTTCAAGAGCGACTACGCGCTCGGCGCCAAACTCCCCAACGGCCATGTGCGGGTGAGTGATTCATATCTGTCGGCCAAGTGCTGCAACGCCCTCATGTTCGGCTCCGAGACCTGCGGCGACTTCTCGGACTACCGGTTCGAGAAGATCCGGATCGAGGGCGCCGACAAGTCCGGCCTCGGCATGGTCTCCATGGACGGCGCGAAGATCTCCGACGTCCACTACCGCGACATCACCATGACCGGCGTCCACTCACCGATCATGGAGAAGATCGGCACTCGCAAACGCTGCGGCAACAGCCCGGGTGTCGGCTCGATCGACGATGTCACCTACGACAACATCACGGCCACCGGCAACAGCCCCTCGTTCAGCCCGACTCTGTGGGGCGAGACCGGTCACCGTATCGACGGGATCACGTTCACGAACGTCGACATCGCCGTCCCCGGCGGCAACGGCACGATGTCCACCGGCGTGCCGAGCAACGACCCCAAGGACTACAACCCCAAGGCCATCGGCACCCGGCCGGCCTACGGCTGGTATCTCCACAACGCCGACAACGTCCAATTCACCGACAGCTCGGTGAAGTTCGCGGCGGACGACGGCCGGCCGGCGGTCGTCGCCAACGCGGCGAGCGGCATCCGGTTCACGGGCTTCACTGCCCAGCGCGGCTCCAACTCGCCGTACGACATGGGCTTCCAGGACGTCGACGGCTACTGCGTGAGCGGCGCCGGTTCGCCGCGCGTGTCCAGCACCGGCTCCACCGAGAACTGCGCGGCCGCGAATGCCCGCCCGCTCGACCTGGAGAACCCCCGCCAGGACTTCCTCCGTCACTCCGTCGGCGGCCTCTTCCTGCACTGGGGTCTGCGCACCGCGCCCGCCCACACCAGTTGCACCGGCTGGGAGAGCGATGTGACGAACGGCGGCTGGACGCCGGACTACTGGGTGAACGAGGCCCGGAAACTGCATACGCAATACCTCGTACTGGCGACCTTCCACAGTCGCCTCGGCTACGCCCGCCCCTGGCCCTCGAAGATCCCCGGATCCTGCTCCACGAAGCGGGACTTCCTCGGTGAACTGATCACGGCGGCGAAGGCCAAGGGCATGAAGGTCGTCCTCTACATGACCGACGACCCGCAGTGGCACGACGAGGGCGGCCACGAGTGGCTCGACTCGGCGGCCTACTCCGCCTACAAGGGCAAGAACGTCGACCTGACCACCCGGGACGGCTTCGGGCAGTTCGGCTACGACAACTTCTTCGAGGTCATGGACCGTTATCCCGACCTCGGCGGCTTCTGGATCGACAACGACAACGCGTACTGGGAGAGCCACGACCTGTACCAGCAGATCTACCAGAAGCGCCCCAACTACACGCTCAGCAACAACAACGAAGACACGTCGATCATGGACATGATCAGCAACGAGCAGAAGACGGGAATGTCGCCCGCATACGATTACCCGCAGGCTGTATACACCGCACAACCCCGCCTGACGGAAGCCGACTTCAAACTCCCGTCGACCGGTGCCTGGTGGTACGACGGCTCCGACCCGTCCGTCGACCGCGCCCTCACCCTCGGCCGCCTCGTCACCAACGCCGGCTCCTCGGTCAAGGCGCTGATGGCCGAGACCGCCCAGGTCAACGGCAGATTTCCGGCGAACCAGGCCGCCTTCAACACCTTCGCCGACTCCTACCTCGACCCCATCTGGGAATCCCTGCACGGCACCGAGGGCGGCGGCTACATGTACGGCGGCCTCAAACCCGGCTTCTGGAACGACGGCGCCCACGGCGTCACCACGATCAGCCGGACCGACCCGAACCTCCAGTACGTCCACGTCCTGACCCCGCCCAGCACCAGCACCCTGCGCATCCGCGACAACGGCTACCGCATCGCCTCCGTCACCAACCTCCGTACCGGCGCGGCGATTTCATGGTCCCAGTCCGGCGGCGTGCTCACGCTCAGCGGTCTCGGCGGCTGGGACCCGTACGACACCGTCTTCAAGGTCACGACCGTCGGCCGCCAGGGCATCCTGTCCGGCGTCACCGTGAGCGCGAGCGCCTCGGCGAGCGGGCACGCGGGTTCGGCCGCCGGGGACGGGAGTTACCTCACCTACTGGGACAACGACAAGACCCTGCCGGTCAACCTCACCTTCGACCTGGGCAGTTCGAAGAGGGCGCAGTACATCGGTCTCAACCAGCGCGAGGACTCCGTCGCCTACGCCCGCTCCGACACCGAACAGTCGGCGCGTATCAAGGACTACAAGGTGTTCCTGAGCAACGACGGCACCAACTGGGGGAGCGCGGTCAAGACCGGCCGGCTCCCAAGTCGCCGCGGAATCCAAGGCATTGACCTCACCGCGGGCAACGCCCGCTACGTCCGCCTCGAAGTCGACTCCACCTGGGCCGCCGCCACCGACACCACCCGCTACCAGCGGCTGCGGATCGACGAGGCCTGGATCGGCACGTCCTACGCGACCCCCGCGACCCTCACCACGAAGTCCGACAACGGTCAGTCGCTGCGCCCCGCCATGGGCTGGAGCAGCTGGAGCTACGTCCGCCGCACGCCCACCGAGGCGAAGATCAAGGCCCAGGCAGACGCCCTGGTGTCGAGCGGCCTCAAGAACCACGGCTTCGTGTACGTCAACCTCGACGACTTCTGGCAGAAGTGCGACACCAACGGCTTCACCGTCGACTCCTACGGCCGCTGGGTCGTCGACACGGCCAAGTTCCCGTCCGGAATCAAGGCGTTGGCCGACTACATCCACTCCAAAGGACTGAAGTTCGGCTTCTACGTCACCCCGGGCATCGCCAAGAACGCGGTCACCGCGAACACCCCGATCGAGGGCACTCCGTACCACGCGAAGGACATCGCGGACACGTCCAGGACCGAGAAGAACTACAACTGCAAGAACATGTACTACATCGACTACGGGAAGCCCGGCGCCCAGGAGTTCGTGAACTCGTGGGCGAAGCAGTTCGCTTCCTGGGGCGTCGACTACCTGAAGATCGACGGCGTGGGCAGTGCCGACATCCCGGACGTCCAAGCCTGGGACAAGGCGCTGCGCGCGAGCGGACGGACCGTCAACTTCGCGCTGTCCAACAACCTTCCGATCGCCGATGCCGCCACCTGGCGTTCGCTGGCGAACAGTTGGCGCACGCAGGGCGACGTCGAGTGCTACTGCGGTCCGGGCGCCAACGGCAGCGGCTATCCGCTCACCGACTGGTCGCACGTCTCCGCGCGCTTCAACACCGCCGCCTCCTGGCAGCCGTACGCCGGGCCGGGTGGCTGGAACGACCTGGACTCCCTGGAGGTCGGCAACGGCGACCAGGTGGGCCTGACGGCCGACCAGCGGCGTTCGCACTTCACCCTTTGGGCGATGGCGGGCTCGCCCCTGCTGCTCGGCACCGATGTCACCCACCTCGACCCCGTCGACAAGGCGATGCTCACCAACGACCGCCTCATCGGCGTCGACCAGGACGGCGTCGCCGCGAAACGCGTGGTGAACAGCGGCGTGAAGCAGGTCTGGAGCAAACGCGAGAGCGACGGCGCCTACGTGGTCGCCCTGTTCAACACCGGTACGTCCGGCAGTGCGATGGTCTCCGTGAACTGGTCGCAGGTCGGCTTCACCGGCTCCGGCGATGTCACCGACCTCTGGTCCGGCTCCAACGAGGGCGCCGTCGCGGACTCGTACAGCGCGACGCTACGGCCGGGCGAGACCCGCCTGATCCGTGTGAACCCGGTCGACAGCACTCCGAGGGGGCACTCATGACACGCGACAGAACGCCGGCGCGGGGCACGCGAGGCCTCTCGCCGATCCTCTCCCTCGCCCTCACTCTGGCGCTCGCCGTGCCGCTCGCCGGACTCAACGGAAGTACCGCGCACGCGGCGACCACCGACTACCAGGCCGAGGACGCCACCGTCGTCCAGGGCACCGTGGCCACCAACCACACCGGCTACACGGGCACCGGCTTCGTCGACTACACCAACGTCACAGGCTCCTCTGTGGAGTTCACGGTGAGCGCCACCGCCGCCGGCACCGCGTCGGTCGCCCTGCGCTACGCCAACGGCACCGCCACCGACCGCCCGTTGGACATCTCCGTCAACGGCACGGTTGTAGCGGCTGCCGTGTCCTTCCCCGCCACCGCCGACTGGAACACCTGGGCGACGAAGACCGTGAACGTCCCCCTGTCCGCCGGCACCGACAAGATCCGCGCCACCGCGACCACCGCGAACGGAGGTCCCAACCTCGACCGCATCAGCGTCGGCACCGCGACGGACGCACAGGCCCCGACCCGCCCCGGCCAGCCGAGTTGCCCGGACATCGGCGAGGACGGCCTGACGCTGGACTGGGGCGCCTCGACCGACAACGTGGGCGTCACGGCGTACGACCTCTACGAGCACGGCAACAAGATCGGTGAGGCGTCCGGGAGTTCGACCAGCAAGGCGCTCACCGGGCTCGCCCCGAACACCACCTACGACCTGACCGTCATCGCCCGGGACGCGGCCGGCAACACCTCGGCGGCGAGCCCGGTCGTCGACTGCACGACGAAACCCAGCTCCGACACCACCCCGCCGACCAAGCCCGGTACTTTGTCCGCGGTCGACAGCACATCGAATACCGTCGACCTCACCTGGGGCGCGTCCACCGACGACCGATCGGTTGTCGCATACGACATCCGCAGCGGGGACACCGTCTACAAGACGGTCACCACCGGCACCTCGACCACCCTCACCGGCCTCGCCTGCGACAGCCCGTACTCGCTGAACGTCGTAGCGCGTGACGCGGCCGGCAACCTCTCCGAGCCGAGCAACACCGTCACCTTCACCACGAAGGCCTGCGCGACCGACGGCGGTGTCCCGTCCTCCATCGCCACGCTCTCCACCGGCTGGACGATCCCGTGGGGCACCTACTGGATGCCCGACGGCCAGAGCGCCCTCGTCACCGAGCGGGACGACTTCCGGGTCTGGAAGACGGCCAAGGACGGCACCCGCACCCAGGTGGGCACCGTGCCCAACGTGGTCACCACCAACGGCGAGGGCGGCCTCCTCGGCGTCGCCGTCGACCCGAAGTGGGCCACCAACCACTACGTGTACTTCATGCACACCGCGTCCGAGGGCAACCGCGTCGTCCGTATGACGTACAACGGCACCACCCTCACCGGCTACACGGTCCTCCTTCAGGGCATCAAGAAGAACCGCTACCACAACGGCGGACGCCTCGCCTTCGGACCCGACGGCTACCTCTACGTCTCCACCGGCGAGGCCCAGACACCCGACCTCGCCCAGGACACGACCTCCCTCAACGGCAAGATCCTGCGCATGACGACGGATGGCAAGCCGGCCCCCGGCAACCCGTTCGGCAACTACGTCTACTCGTACGGCCATCGCAATCCGCAGGGACTGGCCTTCGACCGCAACGGCCGTCTGTGGGAAGCCGAGTTCGGCAACAGCTCCAAGGACGAACTCAACCTCATCAAGCCGGGCGCCAATTACGGCTGGCCCACCTGCGAAGGGACGTGCAGTGTCGCCGGTATGACCAACCCCAAGGCCACCTGGAACGTCGACGAGGCCTCGCCCAGCGGTATCGCGATCGTCCGCAACGTCGTCTACATGGCGTCCCTGCGCGGCGAACGCCTGTGGCGCGTCCCCATCAACGGCGACAACGAGAGCGTCGGCACCCCGACGGCGTACTACGTCGGAACGTACGGACGCCTGCGCACGGTCACCAAGGTCCCCGGCGCCGACCAGCTGTGGCTGTCGACCACCAACTGCGACAACAACGGCAACCAGCCGGACGGCTCCGACAAGATCTTCCGTCTGAACATCGGCTAGGGCAGCGGGAGTTCAGGCCCGGTACAGCGCCTCGACCTCGTTGGAGTACGTGTTCTCGATGGCCTTGCGCTTCAGCTTCAGGGACGGGGTCAGCAGGCCGTGTTCCTCGGTGAACGGCTGGGCCAGTATCCGGAAGGTGCGGATCGACTCGGCCTGTGAGACCAGGGTGTTGGCGGCCACCACCGCGCGCCGCACCTCGGTCTCCAGGTCGCTGTCCCGCACCAGCTCGGCCGGGCTCATCTGCGGCTTGCCGCGCATGGTGAGCCAGTGCTCGACGGCCTCGTGGTCGAGGGTGACGAGGGCGGCGATGTAGGGGCGGTCGTTGCCCACGACGATGCACTGCGAGACCAGCGGATGGTCCCGCACCCGCTCCTCCAGCAGCCCGGGCGCGACGCTCTTGCCGCCGGAGGTCACCAGGATCTCCTTCTTGCGCCCGGTGATGGTGAGATAGCCGTCCTCGTCGAGGGAGCCCAGGTCGCCGGTGGCGAGCCAGCCGTCGTGCAGGGTCTCGTCGGTGGCCTTCTGGTTGTTGAGGTAGCCCTGGAAGACGTTGGGGCCGTTCAGCCAGATCTCGCCGTCGTCCGCGATGTGCACGGTGACACCCGGGATGGCCTGGCCGACCGTGCCGTAGCGGGTGCGCTCGGGCGGGTTGGCGGTCGCGGCGGCCGTCGACTCGGTGAGGCCGTAGCCCTCGTAGATCTGGACGCCCGCGCCGGCGAAGAACAGTCCGAGGCGACGGTCCATGGCCGACCCGCCGGACATGGCGTTGCGGATACGGCCGCCCATCGCGGCCCGCACCTTGGAGTAGACGAGTTTGTCGAAGAGCTGGTGCTGCATGCGCAGGCCCGCCGAGGGGCCGGGGCCGGTGCCCCAGGCCTTCGCCTCGATGGCGTCCGCGTACTTCACCGCGATCTCGACGGCCTTCTCGAACGGCCCGGCCTTGCCGTCCTTCTCGGCCTTGCGGCGGGCCGCGTTGAAGACCTTCTCGAAGATGTAGGGCACGGCGAGGATGAACGTCGGCTTGAAGGCGACCAGGTCGGGCAGCAGGGCCGCCGCGTTGAGCTGCGGCTGGTGGCCGAAGCGGACCCCGCCGCGGATCGCCGCGACCTGCACCATCCGCCCGAAGACGTGCGCCAGCGGCAGGAACAGCAGGGTCGCGACCTCGTCACCCTTCTTCGAGTGGAAGACGGACTCCCAGCGGTCGATGACCGTGTCCGCCTCGTACACGAAGTTGCCGTGCGAGAGGACACAGCCCTTGGGTCTGCCCGTGGTCCCCGAGGTGTAGATGATCGTCGCGGTCGAGTCCGGGGTGACGGCCTGGCGGTGCCGGTGCACCACCTCGTCCTCGATGTGCGCGCCGGCGTCGTACAACTCCTGTACTGCGCCCGTGTCGAGCTGCCACAGCTGGTGCAGCGCGGGGAGGCGGTCGATGACGGTGGCGATGGTCATCGCGTGGTCCTCGTGCTCGACCATGGCCGCCGAGACCTGCGCGTCGTGCAGCATCCAGAAGCACTGCTCGGCCGACGACGTGGGGTAGACCGGCACCACCTGGGCACCGATCGTCCACAGCGCGTAGTCGAAAAGCGTCCACTCGTAGCGGGTACGGGACATGATCGCGACCCGGTCGCCGAAGCGGACGCCCCGAGCGAGCAGGCCCTTGGCGAGGGCGAGGACCTCGTCACGGAACTCGGCGGCGGTCACGTCCCGCCACTGGTCCTGCTCGTCCTTGCGGCCGAGGGAGACATGGAGGGGGTCGTCCTGGGCACGCTCGAAGACGACGTCGGCCAGACCGCCCACCGGCGGTGCCAACGCCAACGGAGGGTTGTTGTACTCGCGCAAACCCCGCTCCCCGCTCCTGTTGGCACTCCCCTACAGCGCCGTGAAAGCTACCCCACCGGACCGACGGGCGGGAGGGGGGCGGAAAACGAGCGGTGCTCACGTCTGCACTGGTCAGCGACGGAAAATGCCCGCACAAGGGGTAGGGTCGGACAGAAATCCTTACGGTTCCGTAGGTTTCGGCCCCGTAATCTCCACTGAATCTGTACGACCCGATTACCCCTGGCGTCCCGCCCGCACGCCGTCACCCGTGCGACGCCGTCTCCTCTCCGAACAGCGTCCGCGCGGCCGATTCCGTCACACCCGGCGCCCCTCCGGTCCGCTCCGCGCGACCAGGCCTGACCAGGGTGAGCACCAGCACGGCCGCCGCCGTCCCGACGAAGCCGGCCACCACGAGCGCCGAGTCGAGACCCGACGCGAACGCGGCCCGCAGCGCGTGCTCGGAGAACGTCCCGCGCAGTGCCCCGGCCCCGCCGCCCGCCAGCGTGTGCGCCGCGTCGTGCGGGAGGGTGTCCCGCATCCGGGAGGTGAGTACGGTCCCGGACACGGCGACGCCGAGTGCATACCCCAACTGTCGTACGGTATTCACGGCGCCGCCCGCCATGCCCGCACGCTCGGCCGGTACCGCCGCGAGGGCCGCCCCGGCGATCCCCGGCGCCACCAGCCCCGTGCCGATGCCCACCAGGACGAGCCCCGGCGTCAGCGTCGTCCAGTCCGAACCGGCGCCGAGGACGGCCTGGCAGAAGCAGCCCGTACCGATCAGCAGCAGCCCGCCGCCGATGGTCAGCCGAGCCGGCACCCCGTGCAGCAGCTTCCCGGCGAGCACCGACACCACGACCGCCGCACCCGTCAGCGGCAGCAGCGTCAGCCCGCCGCGCACGGGACTCATCCCCAGCAGCGTCTGCAGCCAGATCGACAGATACGGCATCCCGCCGAACGCCACCCCGTTGAAGGCGAGCGCCCCCGCCATCACGCCCACGAAGGCGGGCTTGCGCAGCAGCGACAGATCCAGCAGCGGATGCGCCACCCGCCGCTCCATCAGCACGAAGCAGACCAGCGCGAGGGCCGCGACCGCGAACGACCCGAGCGTCACCGACGCACCCCAGCCGTCCTCGCCGGCCCGCACCACCGCATACGTCACCCCGCCCGCGAACCCCGCGAACGCGATCGTGCCGAGCCAGTCGATGCGCATCCCGCGCGGCCCCTTCGACTCCGGCACCACCCGCAGCGTCAGCCATACCGCGGCCACGCTCACCGGCAGGTTCACGAAGAAGATCCACCGCCAGCCCGGCCCCTCGGTGAGCACCCCGCCCAGCACCGGCCCGACCGCCGCGGCCCCACCGCTGACCGCACCCCACACCCCGAGCGCCACCGACCGCTGCCGCCCCTGGTAGACGGAGCCGAGCAGCGGCAACGTCGTGGCGAGCATCGCCGCCGCTCCCACACCCTGCACGGCCCGCGCGGCCACGAGCGCACCCGGCCCGCCCGCGAGCCCGCACGACAACGACGCCACCGCGAACAGCACGACGCCCACCACATGCACCCGCCGACGCCCCAGGACGTCGGCGGCAGCACCGACTCCCAGGAGCAGCGCGGCCAGCGCCAGCGCGTACCCGTCGACCACCCACTGCAGATCACTCGACGACGCGTGCAACGACCGCGCCATGTCCGGCAACGCGACGACCACGATCGTCACGTCCAGCAACAACATGAACGTGCCCAGGCACACCGCCGTGAGCGGCCCCCATGTACGCATGTCCTCAACTCCCCTGTCCGGGTTGTGCAGTTCTCCGTACGATGGGCTTCCCCCGGACGATCAAGTCGGTGTCGGACACCTCGCCGCCGGAATCCGACAGGAGCAGGCATGCTGGAGATGGAATCCGACACTCTCGACCGACTCGACACGCAACTGCTGACCGCCCTGGAGCTCAACGGCAGGGCCTCCTTCAGCCGCCTGGGTGCGGTGCTGGGCGCCTCCGACCAGACCATCGCCCGCCGCTTCCGCAGACTCACCGCCG
>Ga0307507_10008692_pt1 | contig 13904 bp, 7 predicted proteins | sample 7_EM_MG_FD_207223 | JGI IMG/M metagenome (GOLD analysis project Ga0307507, IMG submission 207223) | Populus trichocarpa ectomycorrhiza microbial communities from riparian zone in the Pacific Northwest, United States - 7_EM | ecosystem: Host-associated > Plants > Roots > Unclassified | place...
GAATTCAATTCAAAATATATACTGGTTCATATCAAGAATTCAGATTCAACAATTGATCATGCTTTATCAAAACAAGGTTAATAATCAACATATATATTATCAAGAAGCATGATCCAATTCATATTATCAAATAAAATATTTATAATATTTCTCATGTATATGGAAAATTATCCACTCACCTGACTCGAAAGCAAACATAAGTCAAAAGCAGACACCGAAGAAAATCCTACTGACGTCCCGCCGGTAGAATATCAAGATTATCTGAATACAAATGAGACATATTCAAGAATGACTTCAAAGAACATATAACCTATTTAATACACTTATCTAAGGGTGTATTCCATAACCCTATATGTTTTTAGACTAAACTAATTATTTTTCATAAAAACCCAACATTTACGGTTTTCCCGAAATCCAATCCATAATAAAACAAATAATAAAATTGGTAATAATTCACTAAATAACCCTAAATTATTCATCAAACCAATCTGAAAAAGCTAATATTACAGCTAGGGACTAATCTGTAATTTATCATATTTTTTGGGCCAAATTGTAATTTTCGTCTAATTGGAGGACCAAACTAAACATATCATAAATTCATGAATATAGTGGAATTATGTCCATAATTCATCCTCATTTCTGTCCAGAACCTCTAATTATGCTCCAGGGACCATTCTGGAATTTTTCCAATTTTTTAGGGTCAAATGGTAATTTTTGTCAAATTGGAGGACCAAATTGAAAGTGTTAAAATTTCATAACTATACAGGAATTCTGCCCATAATTTATCTTTTATTCTGTTCAGAATCTCGGAATAGGCTCCAGGGATCAATATGAAAATTTTCCAAAGTTTGGGGACTAAACTGTAATTTCCACAAATTGAGGGACCAAATTGAATTTTTATCATCTTCAACCTCCAACCCAGAATTTTAACAGAAAACCTACTGTCCTCTCCAAATTTCTAACACAAATTCACCATTCAAACAAAATCATAACTCAAAATCATCATTTTTATCTACAATCTCTCAAATTCAACTTAACAATCCATTACCCACAACAATCAACCTTATAACATTCAATCTAATTCATCAATTAAATCCAAAACACAAATTTTCAAAACCCTAACATTCATCAAAACTGAAATTAAAGCTAAAGAAAACATATTATACACATTTAAGCATAATCTTACCCTTTTTACTTATTTCCTCCAACTCCTTTCTATTTCCCTTCTAATTTCCCTCTTTTCTCTTCTTCTTCTTCTTCCTCCCTTTCTCTCCTGCCGGTTTGCTCTCTTAATTTCAGATCTCTCTCTTTCTTTTACTTCCTATTTATATTTATCATCTCTTTATACAATTACTACAATATCCCTCATTTAATTATACCCACTCTTTAAGCCTCCAAGGGCTTTATAACCTTTTCCTATCTTTTTATATTCAAAACATTACAACATATATGATATGTTTAGACAAAGAGTTATCACCTAACTAATATAGAAGTTATATAAAGATGTGATTGATAAACTATGTAATCTACCTAATTTAATTTATTTTAATTTTTTGAGTTACTTTAGGTCATATAAATTAAATGAGATCCTAGACCACTAGGATATCTAAGTGATATTTCTCGAATTAATAGTGAGGGCTATTGATTTATAGAAAATTAGTAGGAGATCAAATTAAAATTAAAGACTTTATCTAGATTTGATTATAAAAATGTGTGCATGAAACTAATAACCTGTTAGCTTTACATGAATAGTTGATATATCTTCATGAGTAACAATATATTTGTACGTAGCATACTTGATGCTAATAACTAGACCAAACTTTTTGGACCAATACCAAATGTGAGAATTGTTCTCAAATAAAAAATAAAATTATATGCTCTTAAAAATCTTATTCCTCTTGTCCTCAAGAAAGATATTGATGTTGAAGTAATATTGATGTCATATTCATAATGATGAGCAAACTATATATGTTATAGTTAGTATGTCACTTAAACTTCAAATACAACATACGAATATATATGCTCATATTATGATTATGCATATTAAAGAGTTTTTGATTCGACTAGTAGGACTGAGAATTATAAAACTTCTAGGAAATTATTTTGTTGCAAGATGACAAAAGGGTTCCTTTACCTGTGTTTTTTAATATAAAAATGACTGGCTATTTCGATAAATTAGATCAATTAGGCTTTGTTATGGGCAATGAGTTATGCATTAACTTGGTCTTGTGGTCTTTGCATCAAAATACATATAAGCTTACTTTGAAAGCTAATAAACTTATTGTAGCTTTTGTTTCATGTGTGTTTATGATTGAATAAAAGGAAAAATAAATCTACAAGTTGGTAATAGAGCAAGGGTTATTATATTAACTATTTTAAGTAGGATGATATTAGAATTTAATAATTATTATTTTGTTCAAGTATTTTCTAGAAATATCATATTTATTTTTTATTTAGCTTTAAATGGATTTAAAATTATTATTGAAGATAAATGTTGTTCTTTTTTTTAATAGTGATGTTTATTATAGATCTACTATTTATAGAAATCATTTATATATACTTGATTTAAAAATTTTCATGTTGAATATAAAAAGCAAGAGAAATAGATTAGGTAATTAATATCAATCTTATTAATGGCTTTGCAGATTATATCATATAAAAAAGAAGAAATTTTGGTTTAATAAAGATTGAAATTGAAAAAAAAATATATGAATAATATTTATTGATATGAAAATAATGATTCAGCTGTATATTTTGTTAATGTTAATGAGGTAAGAATTTTGCTAAGAAAAAAAAAAAAAAAAACAGTACAAACCAAGTACCGCATACAAGGAAGGCATCGGATCTCATAAATCTTCAACAGCTTACCCATTACGCCCATCCAAAACGAGGCACGCATTACCTTCACTACAAAGAAAAAAACCACGAGACACCCAAAGGCCTAAACTCTCTGGTCTCCTCCACCGATATCATGAACTACCCTCTATCTCCACCACCCTCCGGCGGAGACACCGTTATACCCGACCCATGGTACGGAAACATCCAATATCTTCTTAACATCTCAACAATCGGTCTCTTCTTTTGCATCTTTATCTTCCTCTTCGCCAAGCTCCGCAGCGACCATCGCCGCATGCCTGGCTTCTCCGCCTTAGCCACCAAACTCCTCGCCGTATGGCACGCTACCGGCCGTGAAATCGCCCTTCACTGTGGTGCTGACGCTGCCCAGTTCCTTATAATTGAAGGTGGAAGCTTTGTTGTTGTTTTGTCAATTGGGGTTTTATCAATTTGTGTTTTGCTTCCTTTAAATATGTATGGAGGGAGTCAAGTTATAAACGATGAGTTTTCAAAGACTACTATTAATCATATTGAGAAAGGTTCAAGCTTTCTTTGGATTCATTTTGTTTTCGTTGTTATTGTTGTGCTTTTAGCTCATTTTGGTATGTCTTTGATTGAAAAGAGGCTTAAAGTCACTAGATTTAGAGATGGGAATGGGAACTTAAGTGACCCAAATGCGAATTCTATTGCTATTTTTACTATTATGGTTCAAGGATTGCCTAAAAGTATAGGGGATGATAGGAGGGTTTTACAAGAGTATTTTCAGCATTGGTATCCTGGTAAGATTTATAAAGTTATTATGCCTATGGATTTGTGTGCATTGGATGTTTTAGCGACGGAATTGGTTAGAGTTAGGGATGAAATTACTTGGTTGGTTGCAAAAATTGACTCGAGGCGTTTGCCTGAAGATAATGAGGGGGTTGGTGATGGAGAGGGGTTTTGCGAGCAGTTGCAAGGTGGGGTGGTTTGGCTGTGGAGAAATGTGAAGAATTGGTGGGGTAAGATGATGGATAAGTTGGGGTATACAGATGAAGAGGAGTTGAGGAGATTACAAGAATTGAGGGTGGAGCTGGAGACGGAGTTGGCAGAGTATAAAGAAGGTCGTGCGCCAAGTGCTGGAGTTGCGTTTGTGATATTTAAGGATGTTTATACAGCTAATAAAGCTGTTCAGGATTTTCGGAATGAGAAGAAGAGGCGGGTCGGTAAGTTCTCTTCTGTCATGGAGTTGAGGTTGCAGAGGAACCAGTGGAGAGTGGAACGAGCTCCATTGGCAGCAGATATTTACTGGAATCATTTGGGGTCGTCAAAGTTGTCTCTGAGGTTGAGGAGATTGTTTGTGAACACGTGCTTGCTGTTAATGCTTTTATTCTTTAGCTCTCCTCTTGCTGTGATAAGTGCTTTGAATAGTGCTGGGCGAATTATTGATGCAGAAGCTATGGATAATGCACAATCATGGTTGGATTGGGTGCAGAGTTCCAGCTGGTTTGCGTCCTTAATCTTCCAGTTCCTGCCAAATCTTATTATCTTTGTGAGCATGTATATAATAGTTCCATTGGTTCTCTCTTATATGTCCAAGTTTGAACGTCATCTAACTGTCTCTGGGGAGCAAAGAGCTGCGCTTTTGAAGATGGTTTGTTTCTTCCTTGTAAACCTCATTCTGTTGAGAGCTCTGGTTGAGTCTTCTTTGGAAGGTACAATCCTAAAAATGGGTAGATGTTATTTGGATGGAGAAGACTGCAAGAGGATCGAGCAATACATGAGTGCATCATTTCTGTCAAGATCGTGTCTCTCTTCACTTGCATTTCTAATCACAAGTACTTTCTTGGGTATATCTTATGATCTATTGGCTCCTATCCCATGGATAAAGAAGAAGATTCAGAAGTATAGGAAGAATGACATGCTCCAGCTGGTGCCTGAGCAGAGTGAAGAGTACCCTTTGGTAGATCAAGCCATAGATGCTCTTCAGAGACCACTGATGCCTGATAATATGTTTGATTCTCCCCGGTCAAATGTAATTGATGAAGAGGGACAAGATCTCTCTGTTTATCCAGTCAGCAGAACCTCTCCCATTCCCAAGCAGACATTTGATTTTGCTCAATATTATGCATTTAATTTGACAATATTCACACTGACCTTGATATATTCATCATTTGCTCCGCTCGTGGTCCCTGTTGGTGCAGTTTACTTTGGGTATAGGTATGTGGTGGACAAGTACAACTTTCTGTTTGTATATAGAGTTCGGGGTTTTCCTGCTGGAAATGATGGGAGGTTGATGGATACTGTATTGTGTATCATGCGTTTCTCTGTTGATTTATTCCTTCTATCAATGCTTCTGTTCTTCTCGGTTCATGGTGATTCCACAAAGGTGCAAGCCATTTTCACACTTGGAATATTAATAATGTACAAATTATTACCTTCTGATAATGATAGTTTTCAGCCAGCTCTTTTGGAAGGTATACAAGCTGTTGACAGCATTGTAGATGGACCCATTGATTACGAGGTATTCTCACAACCCAGGTTTGACTGGGATTGATATTATTCTTGATTTGAAGCTTAACAACTGTATGCAGCTAATCAATTCATCGCTTGTGTTGTTTTGCCCTTATGTACATCTTTCTAGTCTTTGTGTGCGTTGTTTAGGTTTGTGCAATATTTCGTTCCTTTTCTAGAACTACCTTTTAACTCTATCTTGTTACAAGATTTTACTGCTATTTTCATTTTGAAACGCGGTAAATGTGATAAGACTAACTTCTCTTTACTTCCATCATAAAACTAGATCAATTTCTTTTCGATTTCAACTGGTTGATGTGCTTCATTCAATAGTCTACTTGCTTTTTGAAGGATATTTACATCCTGGCTAGGTTTATCTAGATTATTATGGGGCATAGGCTTTTTAAAAACCTTAATATGAAACTAGACTAGGTGGTGGATTGTCGAAACTGTTGATTACTGGAATTTGCATTGGTGCTCTGCTCGCTAGACACTTATGAAGCCCTTGCTGAATGCAATCAACGAATAAGGGTTGACGAAGTGGGAATTCAAGGGAGAAACGATTGAAGAGAGATTGGGTTTTTGTTCATGAAATATGGACTCCCGTAAATTTGATATAAAAAGGCAGAAAAAGTGCTTCAAATGATTGCTTGGGAATTCCCAAGGCAAGGTTATTCTCTTGTTTGATGTCCTCGTTGTGTGCTCAAGTAAATAGATATGATAGTTCCATTACGAAAGTCTATGATGGTTTGCTTTCCATTTTTCCAGCACATCAGAACTGAAATTTTAAGAGCTTTTTTGACAGCGTCCCATTAGTTTCAGGTCCTGTATAGGAAATGTATATGCTACTGTTTGTTATGTACGGAGATTTATCTTCTTGTACATTCTGCTGTGAAGTTTGCATTTCCAATTTGTATAGTTCGGACCAATATCCTTTTTTGTGTTGAATTCCGGACTGATAGCTTGTAAAATTTGCATGGACATAAGCTATTGTTACTGACAGCACTGGATGTAGACTGGGTTTAGTGAAGGATCTGATGCAAGATACTCCGCGATAGCTTTATATTGAGCTCATTGCAGTTTGAACCGTGAGACCACACATACAGAAGATAAAACCATCCCTTCTGCTTTCAGCAAATACAAATGCAATCTTGTCAGTGTTTGTCTTTGCGTTCAAGTGTTTCTTTTTAAAATTGCTTTTCACCAGAAAAATCTCCCCAAGTCTTCCGTCTGCATTAGACCTCGCTACTTGTCACTGTTCCCCCCTCGCGCAGAATTGTCCGCAGAATCATCATTATTTATAGCCAAGGAAACTATCAAAATAATAGGGACCTCTATTGCTCTTTTGGTAAATGGGTATGTGTCGTAGTAAAGAGAAGAACTTAACGAGGTACTTGTGTTAAAAAGTATCGCTTTTATGGATAACGCTAACATTTTGTTTCTGATCCCCATGAACATGGTTTTTATAAATTATAATAATTTTCTTTCTTTCCGTTTTAACACTTGGTGGAACAAAGCCTCTTCTTTGAAACGAAATGAAATGGTCCAAAATTTTGTCTACTCCATGCTAGAAATGTGAAGGTTCATGCCTTTTCAAATTAGTTGCCACATGATTGTCACACCACATCCATGTATGAAAGACATTGCAAATACATGTGCATAAAATGTTAAAAAACGAGGATCAAATACTTGGACAAAATGAATTGTAGGCAACATGAGAAACAGAGAAAAATTAGGAGATCAAAGCCAACTAGTCAAGCTCAAGGCCTAACCTACAGTTAATCTTATCCATGTAAATGCTCTCTTTTACTTGAACAAGGTCAAGAAAACATTGTGGCTCCACTGATCAGTAATTAAGCTCTCATTCTGAACACACTCTCTCCCTCCCTCCCTCCCACTCTCTCTCTGACAATTGTGTGGCTAGGCTCGGTGAACAAATGGATAAATTCCATTTGCCATCACTTGAGTGAATGCTAATGCATAACAAGAGTAGAAATTTTGCAAGTCACAGGAAGGCTGTGTTCTTTTGCTTGTGACTTTGTTTCGCTTCTTTACGTCACAAGGAAATATGTATCGTCTACCAGTAAAAAGTAACCTAGTTGATTCAGGTTCAGACACAACCAAGAAAGGTTTTGGAGACAATAACCAACCCCTTTGTCCAAAACCCCGCCGGCTTGGACCAGCTTTACCGGAATTTCTCAAGCCCTTCAGATGTAGCAAGCATTGGTACGAACTTGTTCATGAATGTATAACTATTTTGCTGTTGTATCACTACTCTAATCTCATTTGGATTTTTTCATCGTCAGTCAGCCAATTACTGACGAAAGAAGTGGAATTCTGAGCCTTGTTGCTGATAAGGTTAGTACTTAGTAATAACATAATTTCAGGTTTTGATCATGTCCCTGGTGCCTAGTTATGATTTTGATATGGATGTCTATTTGTTAGGCAATTGATGGTGGAGAAACCATATGCACAGGGTGCTCACCATGCTGTTACTCAGGATCTCCTCCGGGAAGAACTGATAATCCATTGGTTCATGATGTTCAGTTCATTCATCAAATGGAGCTTCTTTCACCATTTACAAGAACCAAACTTACTGATAAATTTGGCTTCACCTCTACCTCTCCAATATGAGAGAGTTTAGGGATGGTTGTCCAAAGAATGAGATCGTCCATCAAATGGGATTTTTTTGCGCCACTAGGACTATTTTTTGTGGTGTTGATTAGTACAAGCGTAAGTTATTTTGTTCTTGTTATCGCCCCCCATCTATGCAGTGCGGCTCTCCTTTGTAAATACCATGAGATGAAAAAGAGCCACTTGTATCTAGTACATATTGCTTGATCAAAAGATGAAGCCTTTTTTAATGTGGATTTTCTATTTCGTTTCATGAAAAAAAGAAAGAAAAAGAACTGCATTTGCCTTGTGTTCATCCATATAGCTCATAGACGTCTTCTTCTGTTCTTGAGCAGTTGGAATGATTAGCTGTTCCCTGTTAGTGAAAACCGAGGGGCTTACACCTTCTTAGCAAGGTAGTGTTATGATAGATGCTAATGGTATTATCACAGAGTGGTTATGAACTTGAAACCAGCAGTGTGACAGAGAACAATCAGAATAAGAAACCTGCCATCATCCCGTCACCATTCCTTTTCTCAATCTCTATAAGAAACATGGAGCCTAAAATAGTGGAGCCTATAAAAGCTCAAAACTAGCCCATTGACCAAATTCTACGCCAATCTTGCCATTATGTCATCGGATCACAAAATAGATGGGGTGGTTTGCCACCTAAATATCTTTGCCTATATAAGCTCACAAACCAGTAGTGTTATCGTTTTTTAAAAAAATTTCTCGTTCCCTATTGTCTTTTTATTATTTTTATTATTATTATTATTATTTGTGAGCTAATTATAACTCACGTAATAATTTTTTTTTCAAAACATGCTTTTAATATCTAAATATTATTTTTTATAAAAAACAGACCCACAACATATGAAACCTACCTCTTTGGGCGGCGCATGTTGATTAATCCTTTTCTGTTTGGCATTGATTGATTTTTTTTTTATCCTCCTTGATTTTTATTTTAAAAGTTTACAATGGGTTTTTAATTTGTTTTTTTTATTTAGATTTGATCTATATTCTTTCAATTGATTTTTTTTATTTTAATTATTTTATAAAATTAAATTTTTTTTTTAATTTCATACTCATTCAATTTCCTAATCTATCAGATTTTATCTTTATTTCTTTTTGCATCATTTTAAAAGTTGATTTTTTTTACGATTTCATCCTCCATTTTTTTTACTATTTTTGTACTTTGACAAACTTTTTCAATTGATAATTTTTTTTTCTAATCTTGTCCTTTAACATTTAATTACGCTTCTTGATTGAGTCTGGGTCTAAGATTTGACAAGTTACTTCTTTTTCTAATCTTTTTTATTTATCTTATGTTTTTTTTTTAATTTATCTTTTTTTGAAAGAATTTTTTTTTACTAAATTAAATTATTGCTTAAATATAAGCATCATATGCTCACTTCATGATGCTTTGTTTATTAGAATTGGTTTTACTATTTTGTTTTTATTTGGGTTTCATGGGGTTATCGCGGTTAATTATGGCTGGTCTGAGTTGATTTAGAGTGTAGCTGTCTCGATATTTTCTTAAAAAAACAATATCGCATAATATATGTTGTCTCAATATTTTAAAAGTTTTTTTTGTCTAATAAACATCAAAAGTTTTACTTTTTAGCGTTTTTATATTTTTTGAAAGTTGGAAAAAAAAATTATTCGACATGTGACATAGCGCATGCTAAAAATCTAGGTGGCTTTATACTAAAAACAGTCAAAAGTAAGGTTTTCAATTTTGTTTTGTTATGTACGAAACGACAAGTATATCTTTTACCATTTAAAAAATAAAACAGAACAACTCAGAATAAATTTCATCTCGTTCTGAATCTTGGTCCATTCTGGACTTCTTAGCTAAACTTTAGTCGAGATGTTCTAGTTTCATTTTGTCCGATTCAATTTATGAATAGTATTTTTTAAAAATCTATTTTTTTTTTAATTTCATCATTCAATACTTAGTTTATTGGAGATTGAATTTCATAATTTGTTCTTGTTTGCTTTGTTTATGATTATCTCAGTTTCATGACCCATGCCACAGGTTTGACAAATTGATCTAGTTGACATAAGGTTTTTTTTGGTCTATTTTTTATTTATTTTTCAGTTTCATCAATTAACATTTTTAACATTTGGTTGATTATGAATTAAGATTTATCATTTTATTTCGGTTTGCTTTCTATAAAATTATCAGTCTCATGACCCGAGTTACTGATTTTGTGAGTTAAGTTGGGTAGACTTAGGTTGTTTTATTGTGTCTTTTTTTAGATTGAATTTTTTCCAATTTCATTATTCAACAATGAATTTATTGAGAATTAAGCTTCATAATTTATTTTGATTTGCTTTATTTGGGGTTATTATGGTCTCATGACCGAGGCGGAAATTTGGAAGATTAACCAAGGTCGACCTAAGTTAATTCAATATGTTGTCGTCTTCATACTTTTTATAATTTTCTTTAAATCAAATTATATTTTTATCAGGCATTCAGGTTATCTCTAAACATGTCGAGTAGATTGAGTCACATCAAGTTAACTCATATTGTTTAAATTTTTTTCTACTATAAAAAATTAGCTACACTTGAAATTTTTTTAATTAAAAAAAATTTGATCTGACCCGTTGTGTAGCGTGGGCTAATCATCTAGAGGAATATTTAAAATTTAAAATTATATTTAGATACTTAACATTGTGTTTGAAATTTGAATTGTATAATTTTAAATTAATTTATCTTTAAATTTGAATTAAAATTATGTATTTTTGAATGTTATATATATAAAAACAATATAACCTCAAACAACATGCTAAAATACTCTAAAATCAAAATTTATCATTTTAAATTTTTTTTAATATCAACCGGAATAAAATTAACATCCTGCACAAAAAGAAAGGCATGCATTTCAATACCCCCATCCTTTTCATCTTTCAATTCAAGTCCCACCTCCCCACAAGGCCTCATCCTTAACTCTACACCAAATACAATTTCTTGTATTTTGTTTCTCTCATTAATTATTATTTTAAATTTGGATTTAAAAAAAATGTTATAATTTTTTTCTTAATAAATATAGATTAGAAGAAAAAATTATGAATTTGAATTAAAATATTAATAAAAAAAACTAAACGAGGGGAGGATTTTACTATAACTCTCATCACAAAATACTATTCATTAGAATAATGTTTTGTTTTTTTTGGTTTTTTTTTTAATTTCAATTACATCCAACGTTAGGTTTATTGATGATTGAACTTTATAATATTTTTTAATTTAATTATTGTGAGATTATTTTAGTCTCATGATCTGGACTGCGGGTTTGATCGGTTGACTCAAGTTTTTTTTTCTTTTTTTTATTAATTTATTTTCTCAAATTCATCTTTTAGCATTTGGTTGATTAAGAATTATGCTTCGTGATTTGTTTTTATTTGTTTTCTAAGAAGCTATCTCCATTTAATGATTTATGTCACGAGTTTAGCTGGTTAATCCGGGTTGATTCAAGTCTTTTTTTATATCATTTTTTTAATTAATGTTTTTTTAATTTTATCTTTCAACACCGAATTGATTGTGAATTGGGCTTTATAATTTATTTTAATTTGCTTTCTATTGAGTTATCTTAGTTTTATGACTCAAGTTGTGGGTTTGACAGGTTAGCTCGAGTTGATTCGAATCGAACTAATATGTTTTTAACTCAATATTTATTAAATGAATCTTATCTTAAATATTTATTTTGAATCAAACTATATATTTTTAGTCATTTAAGTTATTTTTGAACTCACAAGTTAAACATCTCACATCATATTAATCTTTACACAATTTAAAAATTTTTTATTAAAAAATATTAATAATATCTAAATATTTTTTTATATTAAAAAAAATAATATGATCCTCGACATACAAAATTCTATAATGACCACTAATACCAAAACATAAAATATAGACCCCATCTCCCACGAGACATGCTTGAAAAACCTTTCCTTAACTCCTGGACTCTCTTTCACTGATAACACACGCATACAAAATCCCCTCTTTCAGTTGAATCAAGATCTTGTCTTTCTTAAGCAATGCGATTTCAAAATAAGATCTTCAATGAAATTAACTTTCTTTTTGCTGATAGCAATCTGGGTTATCTGTAAAACCTGTTAAGGTCGCATCTTTACTTTCAAGATGCACCCCAGGTTCTCCGCTTCATTCAAGAATTATGCTGCTTTGACTAGAAACTGGCCTGAGAAACGAAGCTTTGAGTACTATGCAACATTGGCTCATCGTAATCAGATGTTAAGGGGACGCAGACTCTCTGATGTTGACTCACCTTTGTTACAAGTTCAATCTGGGGAGAAGATTTTGGCATATAGAATTGAAGATTGAGGAGTATTGCAGGTGGCCTTGCACTTCACTTGATTAATTAGGTGTTAGGGATTGTAACACACAATGTTTTCTTCAGCCCTATGCAACATTGGCTCATCGTAAGCAGCGTTTCATTTAGTTTGTAGTAGTGTTATTAGATGTCAAGTGTCATAGAAGCCGTCTAGAAGAAAGCTTAGGCTATATATCAAAATTGACAGTAGGGAATATGATAGAAATGATGAACAAATGTTGAATCCGAGATTCTTGGATTGCTCTCTCTCTCGTTTTGCTCTAATTACTCATCCTTTCCATTATTAGCTCCTTTGTGAGCCAAATTCTCTCAAGCACTCATAGATAATTAATATCCAGATTGCAGTCAACATTTCACTTGCACTAACCTTTTGCTTTCTCTGATGGGAATTCCATCTTTAGAATCAGCTCTTTGGGATAGTATGCTTCCTTCATTCAAATGTTTTTGTTTTTCATTTTTAGTTACTGTTAATGCACTTTTGCAATTCTTGAGTTGTTTTTGTAAGTTATGCTTCTGTAAGTGTGTCTCTTCTCCATTCTTTTTGTTTTTGGTAAATGTGATTTTTATTAGTGCAATTATATGCAAGAATAGTTACAACGATTGTTTTTTATGCAATGTTACTGTTATTTACTTTGTTGATTCATCATTGTTTGGCTTTATATCTTGTCCCTCATTGTGGAGTTTCGTCAGTCTTTGTTATTGATTTCACATTCGTGAGGTTAAAAACATCTCTAGAAGTGATCTCACAGGAGCATTAATTTGTAGCTGTTAGTAATTGGATTACTAAAGTACAGACTAATTGCTATTTGCACTTGATCTGTGTGACCATTCGTAGGTTACTAGACAGTTAAAGGAACACTTAGCGGTATGATGAACAGTGCTAAGAATGTCGATGGATTTGTTTTGCTGCTTCTATATCAAATTCTATTAGCTGCTCATGGTTGATTTTCTGCCATGTGTCATTGTAGCAGGCTTTTGAGGTAAGTAAGTACAACCCAAGAGAGTCATCGACAAGCAAAAAGGTCACCTGCAACAATGATTTGTGTGCACAGCCTAATCACTGCCTTGGAACATTCAGCAGCTGCCCTTAAATGGTCTCTTATGGCTCTGCTCAAACATCTACTTCTGGGATTTTGGTAGAGGATGTTCTGCACTTGGCAACGGAAGATGGTGCGCACGAGAATTTGTTGAAGACTACATCACATTTGGGTGAGTTATTTTATCATAATAACAATTTTAACACCTTGCCTCAGGATAGCATTCTTCTCTCATTTCAGTGCTTTGGGTCTTGGTAGAGATGAAAATGCAATATGAAATGTGCAGTTGTGGACAGGTTCAGATTGGTTCATTTCTGGACATTGCTGCTCCCATGGTCTATTTGAGCTGGGCATGGAGAAGATTTCTGCTCCTAGTGTCTTATCGAGGGAGGGATTGATAGCAGATTCTTTCTCCATATGCTTTGGACATGGTGGAATTGGAAGCGGCTCTATTCAATGTGAACCCGACCCAGTAAGTATTAATTTCTCACTTACCTGATGCTAATTGTGATTGTCTTGATGGAAGGTTATTTGTTCCATAACCTATGTCTGGAACTGTCATGCAGCCCAAGCT
>Ga0307507_10008693_pt1 | contig 13903 bp, 15 predicted proteins | sample 7_EM_MG_FD_207223 | JGI IMG/M metagenome (GOLD analysis project Ga0307507, IMG submission 207223) | Populus trichocarpa ectomycorrhiza microbial communities from riparian zone in the Pacific Northwest, United States - 7_EM | ecosystem: Host-associated > Plants > Roots > Unclassified | place...
AGCAGGCAAATTCTGGGGTCGAAACACTCACCTTGGATCAGCTTCATCGCCGAATGGGGCATATTTCCCCTGCAATTGCTCAGAAGCTCGTTAAAGATGGCTTTGTGACAGGCGTGCGATTGGAATCATGCCATCAGGTGATTTACACTTTTGCAAATCTTGTACATATGCAAAGGCCACACGAAAGTCCGTTCCCAAGGTCAGGGAAGGGGACCGTGCCACAGAATTTGGTGGTGAGGTGCATAGCAATGTATGGGGACCATCGCCGGTTGAGTCTAAGGGAGGAAAGTGCTATTATATCACGTTTACTGATGACAAAACACAGCTTACTCACCTCTATCTTCTTGCGAGGAAGAATGAGGCCTTCGAGTCATACAAGGACTACGAAGCCTGGTGCTCCACACAGCTGGGTGCGAAGATCAAGATCCTTCATTCAGATCGAGGGGGAGAGTATCTGGGACAGGAATTTATTTTATACCTAAACTCTCAGGGTATGGCCCAGAAACTAAATGTACATGATACTCCCCAGCATTCCAGCATCGCTGAACGACACAATCGCACCATCGTTGAGCACATTCGAGCTCCCTTGCATGCTAGCGGTCTACCAAAGTACTTGTGGGGAGAGGCGGCATGGCATGTTGTTTGGTTATTGAACCGAACATCAACCAAGGCTGTGGATGGGAAAACGCCATACGAGGCAGCTTTTGGGAAGAAGCCTGACCTGCGTGGCATACATGAATGGGGAGAAAAGGTGTGGGTGCGTGTTGAGGGTGGAAATAAATTGGGAGGGCGTGTACGTGAGGGGCGATGGATTGGAGTCAACGACAAGTCAAAAGGCATCCGCGTTTATTGGCCTGATAAGAAAACAGTCAGTGTGGAGCATAACGTTTACTATGACAAGACTTGTTCATCAATTTCTCAGCTCGAGGGGGAGGAATTGGAGGAGTTTGTCGAGATGAAAATTGACGAACTGGTTATACCTCCATCTTCCTCAAATTCTACATCAAACCCTTCACACATCCAACTGTCTGCTTCACATGCCACCAGAGATCCACCTAGCGAACCCTCTATGGATGTCGAAAAACCCCCATCTGAAGCTGAAACACGTCCTAGATGAGCATGTAAACCAACACAACGTGTTAAGGACCTGTTAGAAGGTCGAGCTGTCGCTTCCAACCTCCCAAAGGGGCGAAAGGTGGCGAAAGGTGTCCAGTTGCCAACTGCCGAAGCACCAGAGCCTGTCGTCGAGGCACCAGATGCTGAAGGCGAACCTCGAAATCAAGTTCTTGAGGGGGAGGGAACCGCGGACTGGATGATGGCGGCTGATTGTGTTGAAGAGTACGCATTGGCGGCAGTGATCAGTGAATCAGAGGTGTTGGAACCTCGTAGCATCGAGGAGGCCAAGCGTCGTCCAGACTGGCCATTATGGGAGAAATCTATTGAGGAGGAATTAGATGTTTTGAAGGCAGCAGGGAAATGGGAACTAGCAGACACACCTGAAGGAGCCAATATCGTCGGTTCCAAGTGGGTTTTCCGTGCAAAGAAAGACTCCGCAGGCAACGTTGTTCATTACAAAGCTCATTTGGTTGCGCAGGGCTTTTCCCAAGTGCCCGGCGTCGACTATTTCGACACGTTCGCACCTGTAGCCTGTTTGGCGTCAATTCGTGCTGTCCTTGCAATAGCGGCTGTTGAAGACTTCGAAATTCATCAGATAGACATCAAGGGTGCTTATCTGAATGGGATACTCACCTCTGACGAAGTCCTTTTCATGCGACAACCTCCGGGTTATGCCATCCCAGGATCCCAAGGCAAAGTTTGCAGACTTCGTAAGACTTTGTACGGCTTGAAGCAGTCCGGAAGGCAGTGGTACCAGAGATTGGTGGAGATCATGGTGGATGAGTTGGGTTTTACGAGATGTGAGGTGGACCAGGCAGTGTTCTTTCAACATTGTGGAAAGAGTTTGATCATCGTCTTGGTTCACGTCGACGACTGTACAATTGTGGCAACTGCACAATCACTGATTGATCGATTCAAGATCGAGATTGCTAAGCACGTCAGCATTACGGACTTAGGGGAACTTCACTGGATCCTCGGAATTGAGATACGACGCATCCGTGAAAGGTGCAAAATCTATTTATCTCAACATTCGTATATCGAATCGACATTATGCCGTTACAGTCTTGACGACCTCAAACCTGTCTCTTTGCCTATGGAAACCAACATCCGACTCACATCCGATCAATCTCCTTCAACAACTGAGGAATTTGCAAAAATGCGAAATATTCTGTATCATGAAGCTGTCGGATCACTTATGTATGCATCTCTCGGCACACATCTGGATATCACCTATGCTGTCCAAACTGTCTCACGATTTTCGAAAAATCTGGGACTTATTCACTGGGAAGCCGTCAAATGGATCTTTCATTATCTGAAAGGTACGAAAGAATTATGGTTGTCTTATGGAGGAGATGGGAAAGAACTCACGGGATATGCTGATGCGGATGGTAATATGGCCGAGGATCGACACACAATTTCTGGGTATGCATTTTTATTGCACGGCAGTGCCATTTCTTGGATGACTAAACAGCAAGAAATTATTTCTCTTTCCACCACGGAAAGTGAATATGTAGCTGCTACCTACGCTGCAAAGGAAGCTTTATGGCTTCATTCCCTCATTTTCCAAATCTTCGACACCACTCTCACACCGACAACATTATTTTCCGACAATCAATCTGCCATCGCGCTCATGAAAGATCATCAATATCACGCCAGAACAAAGCACATTGACATCAGATTTCATTTTATTAGGTGGATCATCGAAAATGGAACATTACGACTTATTTACTGCCCTACCGACAATATGGTCGCAGACACCCTCACGAAAGCTCTGCCATCCCCCAAGGTCAAACACTTTGCAGCCGAACTTGGGCTGGTATCGGTTTGAGGGGGAGTGTTGGATTATTGCCAGCAAACATGATAGAGCTGACGCGCCACAAAGCTATATGCTCAACTGCGCACTCCAGCAAATTATTTGTATGTCCTCTATTGTTTCACATTTTCCACTCCATTTCTTTATAATGTATGGCCTTGTATGGCTATTGCCTATATTGTACATTCACCAGTTCCTGCTCGGCTTTACCGAGCATATATCCTCTTATGTTCTGTTGAATTAACATTATATGATATATTCTACTTGTAGCTACACACGGCCTTTCTCTTGGGTAGTTATCTTAAATACGGTCTTGTATCTTCGAAGCTCCCCTCAGTCATTTGTCTACCAAACACTGAGGTGAGCAACTTACCGTCTCTTGATTTATTTACTGTACTTACTTCATATATAGCTTTCGTTCTAGTATTCCTACATCTTTCCCATGGTGCATAGGTCTGGGTGAACAAAAAAAGACAAGCTTGTTACAAATGTTACAATAAGACACCTGCCTACATCTACTAAGAGACTAAGGTAAACTAAAAAGAGTACCTTGACAGATCAGTGAATGAAGGTAGCAAATGTGTGACTAGGCTGAGGTAGGATGGCCTACAGCAGATTGGGTTGGCATGACGAAAGGTAGAGTGGTTGTACTAAGAACAATTATGTAAGGTCTCCATATTCCGGTGTTCAAACACTTTGACTGTCGAGAACGAGGTGACAGCATAGGCTAAGATATCCCTGGGTTGACCAGGCCATTGTAAGGGAGGTGGAAGTTGAGTGTGGAGATTTTAGGGAGTGTACAGAATTGGAGACAGATGGATGTGAGTTGAGTGGGTTGGATGATGTTGAATGAATTTAGGTGAAGAGTTTGTTGGGTGTGAGTGCATGTGCGATGAACATGTTTTCATTCTCAAACTGAGTCTGGGAGGTAAATCCAGGGAGACTTTTGGCAGCTGAGGTGAAAGCAAGCACAAGCTGCGCTAGAGGTGGGTGGGGGAAGACGGCAGCAATAAGGGAAGATGAAGAGAAGTCGCTTTGAGCTGCAATTACTAGTGGTGTGAAGGGGAGCATGAGGTTGAAAAGGAGGAAGATTGGAGGTGAGAGGAAACTCGGTCATGGGCCAGGAAAGGTGTGGTGGATATGGGTAAAAAATGTGTGTTGGTGTGCCAAAACCTCACCCAAGATTCAGGGTGGTATTGAGCGATTGACTATCAATGAGAGACAAGTGCCTGAGCTTGAAGTTCATCAGAACTGCAACACTGAACGGTCTGAACCTACCACAGGTTGGTGGTTGTTGTTGTTGTTGTTCTTACTACTACTTGATCAGGACACTCTGTCATGTGATCATCCACTTCAGTACTTATACCTACTTCGCGTCTTCTTTCCCTCTTTCCTCAGTTGTCACTTCTCTCATTCCCTGACACTGAGGCGTACATATACCATATCCCATACATGCTACCTACTTACTGATTAGTATCTAGCACACTCTGTGTCTAGGTAATACAATTAGTTGTCACTTCTCTCGTTCCCTGACACTGAGGCCATGCTCTGCATCTAGGTTCACAGGTTATGGGCCCCACCTGAACTAGGAGCAAGCCAGCATGCACAGGGGATACAACAACTCATTCTTTTTAGACTTTCTGCTCTGGGCAATGTTGCATACTGTCCATTATTCTTCGACACAATGTTACATATTGTGCATACATTCACATACACACATACACTCCAAATGACACCACACATATTGTCCATAATAATTAATGGACCAACAACCAATCCCACAAGCTCAAAGTCACACAGGAAATCCTGATGCTACATGCACGATGGACTTTACAGACATCATGCCACAATGAATCCAACTGTTCGGAAATGCCCCTCAGCACCAACCACCACAGCACCTTCCAAGACCATTACCTACCATACCATTAGGTACACTATGCCACTTGATGGCACCCTCTCAGCATTGTGTGCCCCTCCCCTAGTTGAGGGATGTGGGCCAACTCATGAAGGATTTGGGTTGGAATCAAGGGCTCACGATGCATGAGGGGAGGCTCTAACCAAGGGGGACCCACCTGGTATGTAGCAAATTGAGTTGCACAACTTGATTTGTTTCCACTGTCCTTTCACCCACCACCATCCACTGAATGCACCCAACTGCACAGGTTTTCTCTGTGATGTGTCCTCAGATCCCCTCTCAGTGCAGGATCACAGCCTAGTTTGTCCTTTCTCCCCTTTCCTATCCCTCTGAACCAACCTATACCCCACAGCGAAGCTATGATGGATGGCGCATTAGAAACAATGTCAGTCTCCTGAGTCCTCCTATCCACACCACTCTGAAGTTCACCACCTCCTCAATTCCACCATAGCAGTCAGGCATCCTTACCCATGAAGTCATCACGCCATATCTTCATCCTGCCAAGTCTGAATTTTCAGAGAGTGTTCCTGGTTAGCACCTTCCCCCCTCCAACTCTCGTCGCCTACCCACCTTTAATCAGCCACAACTTACTCTGATACAATTCTTATCATTTCGCCTCCAACAAGACAATCAACCTGGCAAACAAGTTCTCCACCCCACAATGAACACTGTTTAGGGGTACCTGGGATGGTGATACCTCTTCAGCCCAATCTGCACTGACCACTTGCTTCAATGACAACCCCATCACACCCCAGCCCCTTCAAGAATGATGTGACACAAAGTGAGGAGGTGAATGTGAATGTTGTCACCACTACCACCACCACCATTATTATTTTGCTGGCACTTTCTTGCTATTGTTATATTAGACTCTCACAGCAGTACTATGTTGAGAATTGGGGTATGTAGTACTAGGTTGTATGATGTGGTAGTGTAGACAATAAACTTATTTTTTCGTAACTCCAGTTCTGTGTAAAAATCATGCAATATGGTATTAAAATGAGCAGAACATATCCCCCCCTATGGCAATCTGCAGACCCCAGGGGTTGCTACTGAGGGCTGCAGATCTGCTCCATAATTCTAGGGAGCACTATGTAGTGGCTCTGTGATTCTACAGAGTGCTATGTAGTGGCTGTGCATTTCTATGTAGGGCTGCATGGAATGTGCAGGTGACTGTAAAGGTGATACCCCTTTCTATGGTGCTATGGCACTGCACAGCCCTGGCACGTGCTGCCTAGCTCACCCAGGTTTTGCTGATGTGGTCTCTCTTTTTGTCTCTGGTCCTCAGAAAGCTGTTGACTAGCATGAGATGCTTAAGATTTGTGAAATGCCAGAGATATACGTCATCCATCTTTTGATCCCCTGCAGCTTGAGATTCATCAGGCTGGGCAACACAAAGAGGGTAAGCAAAGATGGATGAAGAGTGCTAGGGAAAGTTACAAGGGGGTCACTTCCATTGTGGATCATCAGGGATTTCAGATTTATGATCAAGGAAAAGGTGGATGCCAGCATAGCATCCTTCTCTAGCTGGTAAGAATCTTGTTTTACAGCCCACAAGACCCCCTTTCCAAAGCACAGACTCAAAAAGTGGATAAATTGGGCCAAGGATGAACCATTGGCAGTCATGAGGCAATGGTGGAAGGTGACATATTTCTTGTGAAGATCTTCCCCAGTGGGTGTGTCAAGTGAAATGGTTCAGACGAGAACTCTATGCAAAGGGAAAGTGAAGCATTTATTTGTGAGAGAACACGAGAGAGAGCAGGTGTCATCTTCTAGGTGGGATAGAATCAATGTGATGAGTTCTGGGGCCAGATTTACAACTGGCGAGTTGAAGGAGGGCTCAATACTATTGTTCAAGTGGCTCATCGATGGAATGAGGCAGAGATGGGCTTGAACTCAAGTTAAACACCAGGGAGTGTTGAAATTGAAAGTTTACTGCAAGGGGGTGGGACATGGAATTTGGATATACAGTCACAAAAATAATTAGAGCACCCTCATCCAACCCCCCCCCCTACTCTCCCCCAAAAAAGGAAATTTTCTGACTTCCTATGTCAAAAACATACTCAATTAGGTAATAGATAACATTTTTTAAGTTTCTATGTGCAACAACACTTCACCCCCATATCCATACAAGTGGGACACATCCAAGACTTCGATGCATGACTAATGTTCATGCATTTCATGTGAAACTAAAGTGAACAGCTTGATCAGCAAAACAATCAGATAATCTCAAAAAGATTCATGTACCCTTAGAGTCTTGCAACCCTCTCCTTTGCATTCAATAGCATCTCCCCCCCCTCTCTCAACCAAACTAACTTCCTCCCTGCAACCATGACATGACATCTTCGATCCAATTGCAGGTGTTTTTGACCATGTGCACATGTGTGCTGGTTGTCATTATTGTTGCCTTCTGGAAGAACAGCCTGGGGAACAGGTGCAGGGTTGATCTTACAGCCGACATTGATGCCCTCGGGGTTTATGTCAATTTCTCTGTAATATAATATTGGATTAGATTAAACACATAACATATGTGCTTCTTTTTAGCCATCCTTTTTGCAAACCTGAGCGGTGTTACAAAAAAAGTTTGTTGATTTTTATTTGGCTCTCAGTCATAATTTCAGACAGCAAATACATAAATTAGGTGTGTGCCATACATCTGAACTTCCCAACTTCTTTGTGAGTGTTATTTGAGCTGATTGAAGGGCTTTTCTATTGTAGGTCACAAAAAAAATTGCAACCCCCTGGCGGACCCCCACCCCCAACCCTATATACAGGATCCACGTTCTGCCACCCCCTTGGTTTACTGTGGATTTTACATCAGTATTCATGCATGCACCAAAGTCAACTGCTATCAAAGTTTAATTGTTCCAACTTGCCTGTTTTTATTGAGCTTAGCAGGGAGGGACTGGCATGAGATGACTGAGCGATGTCTCATATCACATTTGGCATAGGCTCTGACCCCCTATTGATTCTTGAGCGAATGCCGAACTCTGCACATCGTGCAACTTCTCCTAATTTGGTAGGACCTCTCCCCCAGCAGCTGTAAATAACGGTCAAGATCAGTGCATCTGAGACAGCTCGCATTGAACTCACACTTTCCTCTAAAATGCTACCAGCCCCTGATTACATTGATTCTGATGATTACTCCACCATTGTTGAAGCCTCAGAACTGGAGGGTGGATTCTGCTGGAAGAAAGTTTTTACCAAGCCAACTCCAGAGGACTGGAGAAGATGGATGTATCTCGACCTGATGAAGATGCTATCAAAAACTTATAGGTATCAGAGGGTTACTTCACAGTTGAGATGGTTGGCCCTGGAATCATCCACATCGAGGAGACCAAGGATGAGACAGAGTGGTGCATTGGGGATATTTTTCAATTACCAACATGGTATATGGTTGGCTGATCTGTGCGCGATTGGATGAGGGGGACAAGGAGCATTTGGGGCTGCGCATCCCATGCTTATTGTTATGACTATGTACATGTTTGTTGGAAAAATCCGGAGTGCCTTACAAGGCAGTTACCTTACAAAGTGACTGTTTGTCATTGTAAGGCTGATGTAATGATTGTTACCACATTACAAGCTTGATGAGGTGTGATAAGACAAATTAGGTCTGATAAGATTAGTTTAGCCTTGCAACGTGTGCTTGGATGGCCTCAGCAGCCAACCCAAGGCTACAAACCAATTGTTGTTTTTTTGTGTATCTTAAAAATTTACCCATATTCTTTTGATCATGTTCAGCCAGAAATAATAACAAATCCCATCCAGGAAATAAAGATAATGGTGTTGTAAGGTAGACCTAAAGACTAGATATATGAGTGGCCTTGGGAATTTTCTTATACTGCACCATAGTCTAAAGGTATGTGTGACTACAAATTTGTAGTCCTCAGGTGAGAATCACACGAGCCCGAGGTTTTTGGTTCAATCCTTGATTGTTGCATTTTAATGTGCCACATAACCTTGTAAGGTCTGTACCTATTTGGGGCAGCTTATAAATTTGTGTGGGCGGCTTGTAAGGGTCCACCTTCCTATTATAAGCATTTCTCTCCAGTTGTAGTGCATTGTAATCTGGCCTGGTCATTATTCACCTTATTTATGTTACATCTTCCATGACTCTGACACATGGCCTGCCCATCGATCCCTATATTACATCGGTGTCTTACCAAATATCCTTACAGTGGAGCCGGAAACAAGACAACCAACAGTTAATCACACCCTACGCACTTGTCTCGCACACAACTGGCACACAACCTCCATCAGACTCGCCGCGAGAATCTGGAGCGAAGCCCGGAGACACTCCCGAATACATTCTTCACTGCACAGAGCCCCACGAAAATCAATTTCCCTACCCCATCTCTTTCAAAACATGATCCCTTATACTTATCCCTCCCTCGATATTTCCTTCCACTAGATATGTGCTTCACTTTACGATGAGCTGGCGAGGTAACTTGTTTACCTGAGTTATTATGTAACGTAGTCAGCCTGAATTTATTACCATTACCATTACAAGGCTTCACGGGTTTTTCCGACATTCAGGACATGATTATTTTCTATCAAGATCTAGAGTCCGTCAAGATTTGACCCAGACGACATTCTGACGATGCCGGCTGGCCTCTAAGATAGAATATCACACAAGATGTGCTCAAATCTCTGTAGTAGCGCTGATTCACTTCAACCACCTGACCTAATTGTAAGACGGCCATATGCCCGCAATGCAACTGCTACACCAAAAGGTCGGATAACTGAAAGTACACTCTTTCAGCTACCGGAACATATATATGGTAGTGTAGACAGCTGTATACCTACAGCCTTACACCCTCCCCCACTCTATAACATCAACCGGGACCTTCCGATATCTAGTTATAGCCAGGGAGTTACTATACATACAACCCCAGGGGATTTCACCCTGCAACTTGCCACTTACGGCGACAGTTGGTAATTCTCCATCCAGCTAGCAATGAAATCTTGCCTCCCGCTGGGTTTGAACTGCCAACCTGCTGACAAGCCGAGTACTTTCAGTTAATGTAAGACAGCCATATGCCCACAATGCAACCGCTACACCAAAAGGTCGGATAACTGAAAGTACACTCTTTCAGCTACTGGGACATATATATGGTAGTGTAGACAGCTCTATACCTACAGCCTTACACTAATTGCCCGCACCCACCAGCTTGTGCAAGAAGGATATAAGTACGAGCTAGTCACCGTGTCATCAGCATCAAATTACTGCTACCAATAGTGGAATGCAGAGTTGACGTCGCGGCCGCAACGATACACTTTTTTTCACCACGCGACAACTTTCCTTAGCGATACAACTCTGACAGGTAAATACCCTCGCTACAATTTGACCGTCGACACCCGTTACAGCCTCAACTGAGTTTCAAATCGTTGATGGCCACAGGCCGCCGCTTAAGCACGATAGCCAAACGATAGCATGTGCCAGACATAAAATTGCATTTATGATAAGATTCTTCGCTCTTCGTCTCGTCCCCACCCCCTATTTCTCAATCCCCCATCAAAGTGACAGACGGAAGCATGAAAATGTCTTGCTCAGGGCTGTCAGTAATCCTTGAAGCACAGGAGGGTACAAGTATACACAATACAGGCAGCACAGGATCTGGATGGAACACGGACAAGGATTAACTATTTCTGTCATGTAGAATGTATGGTATGGCATATAGAAGCAGTTTAACAGGAGTGGTACCAAACAGCCGTGTGTTTCAATTTAAAGTCCGCCGGATGGTCAGGTTCTCGCGACAAACTCAATCGATACAAAATCCAACTTTCGCAGATTTTCTGTATCGTGGGATTTGGCGGACAAGTTGTCGCGGCCCATTTTAGCGGCCGCGACGTCAACTCTGCATTCCACTAATGTGGGAACTCGGTTATCTATCACGATGGTCCATGAAGACGAGAGTAGGTACAAACCGCACATGTTCGTCGGTGAGGAGAGTAAACAAGCGAGGGTTGAGGCACTTGTACAGCGTCGTCCTGTTCCCTAAGACTCGACCAATTGAGGCGACAGGCCCGGAGGGAGGAGCTGCTGGATGCTTTCGCTTGGTGCAAGATTAAGAGATCAGGTAGTGTAAGGTACTGCTTTATCACTGAGCTCAAAGTTGAAGAGAATCTGATGACCCTGAATGTGTTGCTGGCCCTCGACATTTGTTCGCAACGGGAAGGAGAGGGGGGGACGAAACTTTTGCAAATGCGGCTTGTGTGGCTGCGTTGGTGGGATACAAGGATACCTACCAGCAACGTGGTTGGTAAGTATGCGAGGGAAAACTTCGACGTGGCAAACTGACCTGTAGGACTTCATCAAGCAGCACAACTGCCTTGGGTCCTGTTTGCAGTAGGAAGCCCATCACGAGCGGTCCCTGGATGATGTCCAACCCCTCGAATACATCATGTTTCTTTGAGGCTTGCCTTACATCTTCACCATTTACAGCATTGATGTGGAAGAGAACGGTATCAAGCAGGGTCTGACAAGGTTCTCGAGAAAAGTGAGTGGCAAACCATTTCGAAAAGGACGTAACGTACATTATCAGCTCATCTCTGGGTAAAAAGAACCACTTCCGGATTGCAACCATCGCTGATCGTGCGCGTAACATAGAACTTGGCAGGGCGAATCCTTCCTCCAATCTCTGCCGCCCATCCCAATCCTAGAACGCAGCTCCAGAGGATTTCGCCATTGCTAGAATCAATTCCAAAAACCTTGCCAAACGCGGTAGCTGCTACGATGACCTGCCTGAACCCAAAGGCATCTCTTGACAGGGTTTCATTTGCGGAGGATGGCACTGAAGCTGGAGAAGCTGAGGCATAGGAACCTGTTACGGAACGTTTGACAAAGTTGAAACGTATTGAGGGAAATTCTAAGACGTTATTAGAACCCGCGAAACTCGAGAAATTAACATGACGGCACCTGAGCATCAGAGAACTATGGAGATTGGATTTACTGGCTACGCGCTCCGGAAGTTCGACGAATTTAGCCAATGTAGTTGTTGCTAGCGATTCTTCCCTCGTCCACTTGAGTTCACCTTGTTGCCAGAGCTGGATTGCACCAGAACTGGTGGTAACTAGCAACCTAGCGACAACTCCCCCACTTGTGGTATGCGAAGCATCCATGGCGACCTGAAGTTTGGGGCAGAGATTAGTTAGATGATTGATGATGCCATGAGATTTGGTGTCGAAGGGGAACAAGGCTCCCAGTTCGGTGCCTGCCCCTAAATATCCGGCGAAGATGTCTGCAGAGTCTTTCTATGTTGTATGAGAATCAGCATCTCACTGGCAAAATGAATAATCTTCAACGAACGTCATGCTTGTCAAAATACATGTGAGACATATCGCCGGCCAATGCCATCCAAGCCACCCGCGTAGATAGAATCAGCATTGTCGTTTGAGCGGGCCTAAACATCGTAGAGAAGTGAGCGCAGAAGGAAGGATAACGATGATGAGACATTACATACAGAATTCTCAAATTGCCAGATTGATGTGAGCGATAATCCATCCCCGTCGTGCTTCAGGATGCGGCCCGCGTCGCCTTCCCTTGTCGCCACCAGTTGCCCATGTTCACTCAGTCCGATATCTAGAATTTGTGCATAACCTGCCCTTGACCGTCGATGGCTTGTTGCTCAATTTTGGCGTTAATACTAAGGATTTCACCAAGCCATTTTCCAGCCATATAGCATGGGTGGAGTCGGCGTCATCGCGAGGGAGAACCATAAATTCACGAAGGGGATTTGCGATGCTGGAAGGCGATTCGCCGAAGTAAGTAGCTCCCCCGTGGTGGGGGAGAGAACGGATACGTAGAGCGTTAAGAAGCAGCGAATTTAGCAGCGCCCATGGCGTAGATTGCATCATTGGTGAGTAGGAGGTGGGTGTGGATGACAAGAGAGCTGGGGCAGAGCGTCAAACAGAATGTTTGAATGAAAATGTGACCACATACGTTTGGTCCGGAGAAGACGTTTTCAGTATCTCCATCAATGTAGCTAACCGTATAAAGGACGTAAAGGTCCCTCGACCTTGAGTTGAACGCTACAGATTTGCCTAGGTAGTGCGGCTCAGATAAGATGCTATCTGGTCTTCGGGGTCGAAAATGTACCTCCACACTGCGATAACAAATTCAATAGAATCCAGTTATCGGACAGCACGAGAACTCACGAACAGACCCATCCTCTGGATTCAGAACTGCTAGCATGTTATTGTCGGTGCAGTGATAACGACCGTCGTATTTCCTATGGCATGAAAGGTCGGAGCTGTGAGGACTGACCCAGATACGGCACTCTGATGAGCTTCTTCTGCCAGTTAACGATGCCAACTTCGGATCGTGAAGAGCCCAGCTGGTGACACATAGCTCCAGCAGAAGCGACAATTGCGAGAAACCGGATTTTGGGCGGCTTCTACAGTTAGAAGACCAGGATATTGTCTGCGGGGAAGTTGGCTTCGAGCGAGCACTTCCAGCACAAAAGTTTTTTTCGCACGCCCCTCCCTCCATTCTGGGATCTAATCGAAACAAGCTATGTATGTTGTACTGTGCACTAAGGATTCTGTTGAAGAGACTAATCTAGTTTGCGTTCGACTTATAGGGCGACCTTACCGATCGCGCGCACTACAGCGTGGAGACAGTGTCACTGTACATGTTGTTGGCGCTTAAAGTGGGGTATACCCATGTCATTGAACTCCTTTGTTAACGACCCATTGGCTCCGTCCTCTAGATATTCAGATCGACTAACTCTTCTGCAAGGCAATCACGAGAGTCGTCAAAAATGTCCGTTGTCGTTGAACGTCAATTCTTTGATATACTTGTCAGAGTCAAGCCTAGCTCATCTACATCGCGATCAATGGAATTTTTTCATGAAAATTGGTCTAATTCAGGAGTGAAGATCCTGGTCCTCCAAGTCTCCATCGCACTCTCAGCATTCTTGCTCAAGGACGTGACTTTCCACGATGGAACAGAGTTTGCTCGCAGGCTCAGCCTTTCATTCGAGATGTTGAGGAGGCTCTTGAGTGGCGTAGAACCTGATTCATGCCCTCATGCATCATGGGTCATGGACGACTCAGTAATA
>Ga0307507_10008694_pt1 | contig 13902 bp, 24 predicted proteins | sample 7_EM_MG_FD_207223 | JGI IMG/M metagenome (GOLD analysis project Ga0307507, IMG submission 207223) | Populus trichocarpa ectomycorrhiza microbial communities from riparian zone in the Pacific Northwest, United States - 7_EM | ecosystem: Host-associated > Plants > Roots > Unclassified | place...
CGTGTTCCAGCATCGAGAGTCTATATTTCACTAGGAACAAACGCACCCTGAGCTGAATACGTGATAATGGGTAGGGGAACACTTATCCCAAACTGAGACAGAGCATGACAACAGATCTGGTTTAAGGGTAAAGCCGATAGACAATCGCATACATCAACTTGTAAAGGATCTTGTCCTTCCGACCATCAGAGAAGCGTCAGATCTGGCGAGGAGAAGATAATTCAAGTACAACATCGCCTGCTTCCTCTGCGTTTCCTTGGATTTTCTTTTGGAAGTTTGTTCTCCTGCGAGTCTGATGCACGGCCATAGGGTCGTATTGTCATTTCTCCAATGCGCTTCGAATGCGGCAGTGTTGTAGAGTTTTCACTGAGTATCCGCTACATGATGACCGCGATAGGGTTTGTTTTCGGTGGACTTGAACACCATTGCAAGAGCTGCTCGTTTTCAAAACCTGAAAATTAAGTTCATATGTCGGCAAGACAGTATAATCACAGAGAAACGAAACACTCACGCTTAGTGTTCATGGATTTGGCCAGGGCGAACAAAGTTGTTAACGCTACTAGCCGCTGTCTCAAGCGCTGTGCGGGCAGGAAGAGATCGGAAATCCAGCGTGGGGAGCTCGTGCTCAGACCAAAACCTAGAAAAGACTTTCCGTCGAGCGCTAATTTCGCTGGCAGCCAGAGGTGCCGTTTGTGGGATGTCATCGATGAGGTATCTGGCAGCGCAGAATGAGGGTCGTCGTTGACACAATGCTCAGACCTCGGAGTCTCGGAGTCAAGACATTGCCCCAGGCTCCTTGCAGACCCAAGTGGCTCCTTGCAAATTCAAGAAAATGCTCGACGGTCCTCACAGAATGCTTCTGCGCTCTCGCATGCTCATGACAACATTCCTTCATCCTCGCGTACTCAGGACAACGCCCTTGGATTCTTCCATGCGAGAAGAATGCAAGAGAATTGTCCTGAGCGTGCAAGGATGCAGAAGTGTTGTCTGAGCATGCGAGAGCGCAGAACCCTGTAGGACCGTGACCGTCGCAGAAAAGTGACTTGCAAATGTCACACATCACATGCATCACAGGTCAGATGTCGCATGTCGAGGCTCATATGCAGTAGTCCCCTTCGTTTGGATCGTCGCTCACTGATTAACTTGAACTCATATCATAAGATGTCGGGCTTGGGCGAAACAAGGATGAACCTTCCATTCGATGTCCTCGATTCCATTTTCAGCTTTCTGAAATCCCATCCGGACTCGCTCGTTGCATGTTCCAAGGCACACCCATTCTTCTCTCGAGTCGCCGAAAGACATCTCTACCGTCATATTACGATCCACCTCGGTCCATGGACCAGTAAATTTGGCTACCTGCTCGAACCGTCAGAACTAAGCAAACTGTTGTCTGAAACACCTCACATCGTCAACTATGTTCGTGTCCTGTGCATAGTCCTCGTTGATTTCAGAGGTCGGACATATCCAACCCCAGAGACGAGTCGCGATTTGGAAGAAATCTCCTTGGTTTTACCGATGCTCTCCTCATTGGAATGTATCATTCTGAACGGCCCAAGCCATTTTGTCTCGTGGAACCAGCTGCCGCAGAGTTTCACAGCAGCTGTCGAAAAATCCCTTCATTTGGCAACACTTCATAGGATACATGTCCGCAGTCTGGGTTTCCCACTCTGCATACTAGACAATCATAGGAACATCAACTGTTTTTCGCTTTATGGACGTCCCCAAACACCTGATTGCTCAGAGGACTCCAACCTTCAGCTCACAGCACTTTCATTTAGTGTTACCCGTGGTCACTATCTCACCTCTTTCCTCAATTGGGCGAAACGACATATTTTTAATCTTCAGTCACTGAAATGCGACTTTTACGAAGGCGAGGTGTTGGGGCTGCTTGAGATCTGCTCGGATACCCTGAACAGTCTGGATGTCACTCTTAGAGCCACAGGTGAGTTGTCATCATGTATTTTTAGGTCCTATCTTTGACCTGAATGCTTCAGATGAAATGGAAGAGTTTTCTTCATTATATGATATTTACCCAGGCATGGGTAACTCAATACCGTTGACCACTCTCTCCTCCCTTCCTCACCTCCAACACCTCATTATTCGTGGGTTTGTATATCGTGCATTTTCGGACGACCTCGATGCTTATTATGGGGATGGCTGGTTTGTATCTTGTTTTCGTGTGGTAGCTGACATCCTCAAAAACGCTCCCCCGCTACAACGTCTTACTATCAACATTGATATCGACCTTCAAGATGGACAACTAGGCCAATTTCATTTTCCGATTTTCAAAGCTTTGATGGAATATTCTTCTTCCTTTCGTCACATCGAACTTTATATTTTGGGCATCTCCGAGAGTGACATTGTTCCTTTGTTTGGGGAGTACGGAGGAGTCACGGCGTTGATTGAACAAGGTGTACTGGACATTCATATGGATGAGATTGCTCTAGGAGACTCTCGCTTCGAAGTGTAAAAATCAGGAATATTGTTACCACTCTACTTTCACCGGGTACCCCTAATTATATACTCTTTCAAAAGCCGCTTTAGTAATCCTAATCTCGTCAAGAAGGCTTTCCTCCGCTTTGTGCACGCTTATTTAAGAATATCACTACGGCTGCATTGGTTTGTCGGAGTAGTGATGATCTCTTCCATAGATTGGTTACCATTCAAATTAATTTCGAATTCAACTTCGAATTCTCACAGAAAACAAAGAAAATTCGATCATGTGATTTCAAAGTTTAGTTTTGGTTCTTCGGCCGCGCGTTTGAACTTAACGTCCGTCACCTTTAGACCCTTGACGGTGCCAACGCAAGATCTGGAACGCTGGATGTCCGCGTGAGTTACTGACCAACTACTCTGAGCTCGTGTTTTGACCATATCAGAAAGACTCAGGACCCAGTCTCATAATACCATTCGTTTACCTGGAGGACCAACTCAGGCGCGTTTGACTACGTTTCTATGCGCCAACAAAAGCTGGTTGACTGATGTTGGATCATTAGATATGTCGCCCTATCCCTCTCCTTTAAGTGCGGTCCCGAGTGCCATTTCGACTGCAACATCAAGCAAATCGACCATTGCTTCCGATGGTCGCTTGCGCACTGTTATTATAGTGCTCTCAATTTTAGCTGCGATTCTAGTGGCATACATAATTTACACCACACTAAAGACGAAGAGGCGGCAACTGCGTTCTGAGCACGTTGGACCGTATCGGGGCACAGTGATACAATCCGATCATCCTGCAGCAGAGATCGCGCCATTTGGCAATAATTCTTATTCCGGTGCAACTGGACCAAAATTCAGTATGTTTTCTGTACTTGTTCTGTTGTTTTTCACCTGAAGTGTCGGTGTAGAACACACTCCGGGTCAAGATATGCGAATTGCCATCCGTCGACCTGATGGTGCTTGGCATTTCACTGACTCACGGACACCTTTCGAACCTTCCGGAGTCAAGGACCTTGTCAACGTGCCGTCTTTGAAGTCGTCTTCTGCAAGTATCATCTCGTCATCTTCTAATGGAAGAATACCTTCAAAAAAGGCTGATGAACTCAAAATGGAAAAAAGCCGTCGCCGTCATGATCCATACCTAGATTTTGACTTATCTCCAACTGTACCTCCACCACCAGCTTACCATCCAGAAGCAATCCGCGAACAGTCGGATAACCCCAACATTCCTTCGACTTGATTTCCTTGTTGTCCACTCTTGTTTTCTTGTTACCACTTTATTTTTACACATTCCCATGCTGGATATCATCATTCTCTGTTGTCCACACTCGTTTCTGCTTTACGTTATGACCGCGACACGCTTCCAATCTATTTTATACACTCATTGGCTTCTTCTTTTATTGCTACCATGTAGTAATGGGTTTATACTGGAGTATGTATTACTACTTCGAAATTGGATATCTATCCACTTGTCTTCCAAAAATATCTTGAATTTTTCTTCCCACGTTTCAGTTATTTTCAAGCTTGTTTTCGAAACTGCCATCCAAAGCTACTTTTTCAAAGCTCAAGGCCAAGGGGCCACTGATCGCCACGATGAGTGAATCTGACATTCAGTCCTGGATCTCTTCGTCTGTTGTCAGAATCGATGAAGATGTCCAACAAGAAAATGTGTGGCAGCGAGATCGCGTTCCAACGAACTGGCCAGTTGCAATGGAATACGCTCAAATGGTCCTTTTAAACGGGAAAGCTAAAGCTCGTATCGAATTTTTGCGAAACGACATATTAGGGCTGGCAAAACATGCAGGTTAATATATGTATTTCCAGATTACCGTACACTTTGACTCATGACATGTAGACCTCAGTTTGTCACAGATAATGGACGTATTCAGGCTTTTGACGTTGACAAATTCCAGATACACGGATTCTGGGTCTCGAGATGCTGTTGAAGCTGTCGGAATCGAGCTGGTTCGCAGAGATGAAGCTCGCGCTCGAATAGAAGGTGAAGCCAGGCTTGGCGTTGCAGAACAAATTATGGGATGGTTATCTAATGAAGTTGGGGAGTTGTCAAAAAAACCCAACGCTGAGTACGTGTTTTGGATAATTGCGATCCATAGAATTCATGAACTCTAATCTTTCCAGCTCGTATGCTCCATCGGATATTTTTGTCCTTTTGAGTTGGTCGTGCGGGTTATATACAACTTGCGTCAGGGACAATCCTAACTTTGTTCGGTCTGGCTCTTGGCAGGCACTTGTCGACTCGATGGCAATACTACTTGATATGCTTCTTTCGTCGTCCAATGCAAAACCTTCCTTAAAGCATGGTGGTCTCCTCCGTATCCGTCGAGCAATGCGATCGGTAAGGAATATGAATTCTTTCGAGTATATGCTGATATAGCTCACAAAGTAGGACGGCTCCAAAGTACCAGAAGTCATAAACACCGTGTTGGATGTGATGATGACCAACGCGAACCCCAGCAGGATGATCACGATGCTAGGGGTTGCCGTCAGCGTTTTAATCCGCCTGAAGAACGTACCTGAAGACCCAGTTGGACGTTTACCTCGAGAGTCAAAATCTAGAATTATGGGAGTTTACCTGAACGTTATTTTGATGAGCAGATTACCCCTTCAAGAACATACCCTCGTATGCTGTTTTCCACTCTCTTCAGTGTGTTTCTTATTATTTTTGGAAGACCGCTCTCGACGATTTTGTATCAACATATATCACCCTTGATGATCTCGAGAAAGACATCCTTCCGACAATCGAGAAGGCCCTACTCCGCTCCCCAGAGACATCTCTTCCTGGTAAATTTTCATTTAATTGAGAGTGTCGTATCTAATTATTATGGCTAGCCGTTGCAACCTTCTTTCTCGCCTTTAAACCCCCTCTGTCGCTTAGTTCATTCCAAAAGCTTCTGACTCAGGTTATCAACATCTCCAAGTCAACTAATACAACCGTTCGAACAAACTCTTTCAATCTTTTCAAAGCCCTTCTCAGGTTACATAACCCACAAGATCATCAGAGGTTCCACAAAGTCACAGTTCTCGAGCTACTCAGCCTCCCTAAAGCTGGCAAAACAGCTGGTCCTGATCATCGGATAGCTCTCTATTCCATGCTTTCGATTTTACCTCCTGCTGAAGACATTTCCGCGACCTTGGTTCAAATGACGAGTCCTTTGTTATCAAAAGAGGCGAGCGACGCTGCTATCGAGGTTCTTGCATCAGCTTTACCACCACATATCATCTTTCTTCTACGCCATGCGTCCGTTCCTTCTGAAACGGTCCAAGTTCTTGCCAAAGAGATGGCGAATACAAAACCTGCGGTTCGAAAGGCATTTGTTCATTTGGCTGGATGTGTTTTCTTGGGCGAACAGTCAGTTCTGGACACGGAGAGTGGAGCAGCCCTTGCTAAAACTTTACTCCCGTGTTTTGAGTCTTGCTTGAAGACCGTTTCATCTAACCCACTTAACACTGGTCCTCTTGAAGGATATATTTCTACTACCGTCTTGCTTAAGGCATTTACGAAATCGAAGGAGCTCGGTTCGTCCAATCGCAAAGTCGAAACCGGTTTTCCGCTGATCTTTTTGTTCAGACGCTTTGATACGGAAGAATTCTATCGTGTCGAGTATTGGGGCTGTCGGTGCTAAACAGTCGTTCTTGCTGTGGGATAGAGTTTATCAGAAAATCACGGACGAGGAAGAGGAAATTTGGTTTCTAAGTGCCATCGAAGCCTCTCTCTTGTATTTTTCCGAAGTTTTGTCTAAGGACGAAGCCCTGAGGTGCGAATCTGATATAATTGACACGTATTTCGACTGAAATCGGAAATTTAGGGTACAGTTTGGTTTGGCCCTTATACATCTTGCATTGGGTAGCAAATCTGCCAAAAGTCGACTACGTGTTAATGCTGTCATTGCAGCTGCAACGATAAGCAATCCCACGTTAACCAATCAAATAGTCCGTGAAGCACTGGCAACCTTTCTTTCTCGCGGGCTTCGCGGTCATCAGTCTACTTCTGCTGATGACATTGCTGTACCCTGGAATAATCATGCCAAACTGTCTGCTCTTCTTCTCAGTGCTGTATCGTTTTCAGAGGAAACGGAAAGCTTTATTAGGGAGAAATCCGTTGTCGAGCTCATAGTCCTCGTTCACCATCGCTTGATATGTTCGTGCCTTGCCGTCAGGAACTGTGTGATTACTCATTGTACTGATAGGTCGATCTGATAGACAGATATGGATCGACCTTTGTCACAAGGCGGGATTGGAACCTCCAAAGCTCATCGAGAAATATCGTGATAGGTTACTCGAGATCGTACTGGAGAACAGTCTGTCAGATTCTGAGGTAAAAAGATTTGATCCAACTCGTGTTTCAAACTTCTCACCTAAATCAGGGACTTTCAGAAGCAAGTTACACGGCGAATGCTACTTTGGTTTTTGTTGCTCCTTCGGACGTTCTCCCTCGAGTGATGGAAAAAATAAATAACGATATTAAACCGGAACTTTTGAATGGTATAACCGATCTCGATTTGGGGGTCTGGGCAACACCAGAAGGAACAATGTTTGTAGACGGTCAGTATCAATTATTTAAATCTGAATGCCTTTTCATGATTTTCTCAGTGTTGTCAACGAAAGACCAGAGGCCCAACAAGGGAAAAGACTACGAAATTGCGAAATGGGAAGAGGAGGTCAGAAAATCACTTGCGACGAAAAAGGCAGGTCCTGTCACGCTCACTAAGCAACAAGAAATACTCGTCAAACAGCAGCTGGAGAAGGAGTTAAAAATTAGGCAGAGAGTGAGGGAGATTCACAAGCATCTTGTTCGTGGACTACACTTCATACGGAGCGTTATCGCAGCAAATGTGGAAGAAATGCACGGTTATATGTCTCAAATCATCACATTGCTTCTTGATGGTGCATTAAGCCGAGGATCGTTCCTCGTGGGTGCGATGGCGTTCGAGACATACCTCGTTTGTTTCTTTTCTTCTTCCTGTATACTGCTATTTATTCATTCGTTAGGACCTTTCTCGATGTACCTCAGATCGATTGGGTGGTCTTGAGCGATGGATTGGTATCGCGACGTTGAGGTGCCTAAAGATTGGATCTATTCCTGAGGAATTGCAATACGAACCTCTTCACCGTAAGCAAATTACACCAAATTCATAATCAATATTAATGCTAATGTCCAAAAACAATAGTTCTTGTACTTCGAATCCTTTATCGACTCCGATTTCTCTCAGAGCAAGCGACTTTTGATGCCGCCACATTTTCATATGCATTTCCTCTCCTTAGCCACATCCTTGTTATGGGAGGTGTGATTGGAGGGGAAGAAGGTGAACCAGTTGAACAAGAGGCCCTAACTGTGGAAATTTTCAAATTCCATACTGGCGAATGTGAGAATATCGGTAAAGATACCTTGGTTATTTTTCTCATTATATCGGGTTTTCAGTTGCCAGCCATGCATATCCCAGGCTACAAACCATTGATACGCTTATCCACGCCATTAGACAGCATCCGAGCCTTCGAAAAGATGCATCATCGGCTCTGATTGGCCTGGGAGAGGCCATTTCAGCTAATGCAACTTCTACAGAGATTGGTAACTTCATTGGAGGTACGATGGCACAAGAGTCGTACGCGAGAAGCTCTTGCTTGCAAGCTATTCAGGTATATTTTAAGGATACCGATTACGATACATTGACAACCAACCATCTTTCTAGCCATTAGATTTGACGGATATGGACTGGTCGCCACAATTATGGGTCGCTTGTTTTGATGATGATGAACAAAATGCAAGGCTTGCTAATCGTGCTTGGGAAGATAATGGTCTTGATATCCCGGAGGGTTTCCTTGACACCCTTCTACCATTCCTTGGTGAGTCAAGTACGTTTGCACTTTCATGACCCTTGCTGATTGGGTCAGGGCACCCCAATGAGTATGTAAGATCAAGCACAGCCCGTGGTATTGCAGGTGCCCTTGAGCAACACCCTCAGACTATTTTCGCTACGCTCTCAATCCTAGAAAACTACTACCGTGAAAAGGTACCTTGGTTTTGGCCATCATTTCTTTCCGATTACTAGAACCGTCTTTGTAGGCACAAGTACTGGCACCAGAATTCGATGAATATGTCAGTACAGCTTACCTCGATTACCATCTAATGCTCATAATCGGATCAGGGCATGGTCATAACCGAAACGGTTGATCGTTCAGACCCATCACCCGCACGTTTGGCAGCCGCACAAACCTTCAACAATCTGGCACCGTCCTTTTCAGTTGATGCAGTAGAACCCTTTTTCAATTTCCTCATTCAAGATCAGGCCCTTGGAGATCATGAAGCAGCTGTTCGCAGGGAAATGTTGTCTGCTGGTAGCAGTATCATCGAGCTTCATGGGGCCAATCGCTTGGCTCCTCTCATTAAAATCTTCGAAACTCATTTGGCTGAATCTGCATCGTCCAAAACGGACGATTCCATCAAGGAAGCTGTCGTTATTCTATTTGGCCGTCTTGCCGGTCATCTAGACTCTACCGATCCTCGCATTTCAGGTATCGTGGACAGACTGGTTGAATCTTTGAAGACCCCATCGGAGCAAGTTCAGATTGCAGTGTCTGAGTGTCTTTCACCTCTTGTTCCTTTGATGCGTCTGCGGTTACCGGACCTTGTCGGCCAACTGTTCAACGAACTCTTTGATTCTCCAAAGTATCCCCAACGTCGCGGTGCTGCATACGGACTGGCAGGGGTAATCAAAGGAATTGGGATCGGAGGCATGAAGGAATACAACGTTATGGCCCGATTAAAATCGGCTTCGGAGGAAAAAAAGCGGTATGAATCCCGTCAGGGAGTAATGTTCGCCTTTGAGACATTGTCGACGGCATTGGGCCGCTTATTCGAACCATACATTACGTTTGTTCTCCCACTTCTCCTCGCATTTTTCGGAGATTCTAGTGCGGACGTCCGCGAAGCCACTCAGGATGCCGCGAGGGTGATCATGGGGAATCTGTCTGGCTACGGAGTCAAACTTATACTGCCGACTTTATTGGAAGGGTTAGACGAAAAGCAATGGCGCTCGAAGAAAGGTTCTATTGAGCTATTGGGTATGATGGCTTACTGTTCTCCTCGTCAATTGTCGATATCACTGCCGATCATCATACCTCGTCTCACTGGGGTTTTGACCGATTCTCATGCCCAGGTGCGCGTTGCGGCGAACAAGAGCTTGAAGCAGTTCGGCGAGGTCATCAACAACCCGGAAATTCAGGCCCTTACACCTGTTTTACTGAAGGCCCTTGTCGATCCCATGAAAACTACAAATGCTTTATCGTCTCTTTTGAAAACCTCGTTTACTCATTATATCGACCATTCCTCCCTAGCGCTGGTAAGCAGTATTTTGTTTCTTTTGTTCATCATTCGAATGGATGTGTTTTTGTAGGTCATTCCCATCATCGAACGTGGTCTTCGAGAACGTGGAGCCGATATAAAGAAGAAAGCCGTTCAGATCGTAGGCAATCTTGCATCCCTGACAGATACGAAAGACTTTGTTCCATACCTCGGCAACCTTCTCCCTATGATTCATCAGGTTCTAGTTGATCCTGTTCCTGAGGCTCGGGCAACCGCCGCAAAAGCGTTAGGCACTCTCGTTGAACGCTTGGGAGAAGTTCATTTTCCCGATCTCGTTCCTGGACTTCTAAGGACTTTGAAGACTGATGCCTCGGGGGTGGACCGACAAGGAGCTGCTCAGGGTCTCAGTGAAGTTCTTGCCGGTCTTGGTATGGAACGATTGGAGGGTCTGCTCCCGGATATCCTTGTTAATGCCCAATCTCCCCGACCGACAGTTCGTGAGGGATTTATGTCTCTTCTCGTGTATTTACCTGCCACTTTTGGCACGCGTTTCCAACCGCACCTTCCCAAAATAATTGGGCCCATTCTGGGAGGTCTTTCTGACACAGAAGAATATGTGCGGGAGGCAGCAATGCGCGCCGGAAGAATGGTGATTGGCAATTACTCTAGCAAGGCTATCGATCTTCTGTTGCCTGAACTCGAAAACGGGATGTTTGACCGTGGATGGCGCATTCGTGTAAGCATATCACTCAGAAAGCTGGGCAATTTTCTCACGTTGTCATTAGCAATCATCAGTCACTCTTGTGGGTGAGCTGCTCTTCAAGGTGTCTGGCATTTCCAGGAAAGCATCAGAAATCGAGGACGATGACGTTGTCGAGGAACATACAACAGCGGACTCATCACGTCGCCTTCTTCTTGAAGCACTAGGTCCCGCTCGTCGTGATAGAATCCTTGCAGCTCTATACCTCGTACGGCAGGATGGGGTCGTAGTCGTACGCCAGTCATCTATGCAAATATGGAAAGCTCTTGTGCATAATACACCAAGAACTGGTACAGTGCCATTATTGTTTGCATTTTTTGCACAATTATTGAATGCTTTACCCTAGTGCGAGAGTTACTTCCAGAATTGATCAATCAAATTATATTTCTCATTTCGTCTGACGAAGATGAACAGCAGGAGGTTCGTAACAACACATGATCTCGAGGGCCATACTCAATGTTTCTGTAGATGTCTGGACGTACATTAGGTGAACTTTGTCGGAAATTTGGAGAACGCATCCTTGGAGAAATCATGCCTATCCTTAAGGCCAAGTCACTGTCTTCGGATTCCCGTACTCGACAAGGCGTTGCATTGACAGTTGGAGAGATAATGTATGTCTTGACAATATGTTTCTACTTCTCGTTGATCGAATATCTGATAGGCAAAATGCTACCGAAGGGCAGAGAGAGGATCACGAGGATGATATCATTTCTATCGTTCGGTCTGCTCTGGTTGACGACGAGGCTACGGTCCGTATGGCGGCGGCTCAGGCATTCGATACTCTTCAGGAACAACTTGGTTCAAAAGCAATTGATGAAACAATACCTACTCTACTACAGGCCCTCCGACAACCTGGGAAGAGCTCCGGAACTGCTTTGCAGGCCTTGAGGGAAGTTATGAGTGTAAGTTGAGACGATTTACTATCTGCTCACTAATAAATTCTTCGTAATAGGTTCGAGCCTCGACTGTGTTCCCGGTGTTGATTCCAACATTGACAGCAATTCCAATGTCTGTATTCAATGCGAGGGCCTTGGCATCTCTGGTTACTGTAGCTGGAAATGCGTTAAGCCGGAGGTTAACTGCAATATTGAATTCACTAGTCAAAGTCTCTGAGGGTGACATTGACGACGAGCTCCGTTCGGCCGTCAACGAAGCATTACGTGCTTTGCTTTCTTCTGTCAGTGATCCAGAAGGTCTCAATACCGTGATGTTACTTCTACTTGGATGGTATGATGACTAACTGCAATATTGTTCAAATGCTAATAATCCCCAGGGTCAAGCACGAATCACCGATCAGGAGAGTCAGCGCTTGCAGACTCTTTATGGTCTTTTGTGACGTTTCTCAGCTCGATTCGTCAATTTACAGGGTCGACTGGGTCCGCCAGCTGGTGTCACTGCTAGATGATGAAGAAATCCGTGTTCATACTGCGGCTTGCGAGGCATTTGACTGCTTTGTTAAGTCTATTCCCAAAGACGAGTTGGAGCCACTTGTAGTCCCTCTTCGAAGGACAATCGAATCTACAGGTGCACCTGGACGCACCGTCCCGGGTTTCAATCTTCCCAAAGGTGTTTCTTCTGCAGTCCCGATCATCATCGCGGGGCTCACGACAGGAAGCAACGACCAACGAGAACAAGCAGCATATGCCATTGGCGATCTTGTCGAGCGTACAAATGAGACTGCTATCAAGCCATTCGTCGTACCTTTCACAGGGCCCCTTATCAGGGTCGCAACTCAAGCAACGTCGTATCCCGCAGGCGTCAAAATGGCCATCCTCACCGCACTTGGGAAAATGCTGGAATATATTCCAGCATTTGTCAAGCCCTTCTTCCCTCAACTCCAACGAACATTCGTAAAGAGTATATCCGATCCCTCCAGCGGTGCTGTTCGAAGAAAGGCAGCAGAAGTTTTAGGCGTATTGATGAGGAACCAACCTCGCGTAGACCCTGTCGTCACAGAATTGATCACAGGAGCCAGAGGGAGCGAAGACTCTATTTCTACCAGTTACATTCATGCTCTTGCCAACGTTGTGAGAAATGCCTCCCAGAATGTTGGAGACAAGGCCTGGGAATCTTGTATCGAGATTGTGTCTGAAGCCTTCAGAGATGCGCATAGTGGTATGCTCATAATTATATGTGCCTTTGATCGTTTCTTAGTTCTGAATCACAGAGAATTATTCGGAAGCAATCGGGTCCCTTGTCAAATCCTTGTCCAAAAAGGCTGACTTGCTGAAGCCGCTCGTGGAGTGAGTGAACAAATCGTTTCCAGATTTGGTTGGCATTGAACCGAATCTACAGGTCATATCTTGTGGCAGGCACTCCACCTTCTGTCATTTCGTCTCAAGTTATACTTGCAGTTGTCAGCCTTGATGACGATGAGGAAGTAGATGGCAATAACCTTTTCCAGGAACTAAAAATACTGCGACGAGTGACTCAAAAGGTGTTGGAAAGTGCGGCGAGTGATCAGCCATTTGTTTCTCGGCCAGCACGAGAGGCAAGAGATATTATCAAACAGCTGGATGACGATAGCTTGCTTGGATTGTTCTGAGGTAGTAGAATATAAAATTTTTGGACCGGGCGGCCCGGTTTTATCAAATGATTTGGTTCTGTACGGCTTTGTTCGGAACACCGTGACTGGTTGGACTTGATCATTACAATTTACAACTTGAAGTTGGTGTTGCATTCGGTGATCAGAACATATGGATCCGCCTCATCCCAAACGGTTCAAGGTAATTGGCACTTTTTTATCTGTTCGACTGCGTCTGAACATATATAAGCATCAATCATACAATGAAACGTTAAAGGAGCTTCATCCTCCTTCAAACTTCCAACAGTCTCTCGAAGTCGGAGTATGTCGATTTTCATTTACAGTTTTTTTTTTTTTGCCAATGTGCCCGCCCGCATTTTCTAGGAGAACGATTCACATTTTCACGAAGCCTTGAACCAATGGAGGCAACTGAACCTTTCCCCCAGTTTCTTGGAATTTGCCAGGCAGGCCAGTCTGATGTCTGCTTCCATGCCGTTACTTCTCCATAATTGGCGCCAAATATATGAGCTCTGGCTCGAGGCTTTGAAGGTTGCAGACGATGAAGGTCTGAGGGCATTGCTGGAGTAAGATTATTTTTCATAAATTGGTATTTTCTAATTTTTTTTTTCAAGTCTACTGCAAAAACTATCACTTGATCTCCGCACGACAATTTCACCCGTTTATTCTTCACTTCTCCGGCAACTATTTGGCTTATTTTCGCGGACACTGTCTGCACTGGCTCTGACATCACTTTTGGAAACACTTTCGTCCCTCTTCAAATACCTGCTAATACCTGCCGTGAATCCACGACTCCTTGATGAGACATGGGATGTCCTGTGTTCAGTTCTACCAACTTGT
>Ga0307507_10008695_pt1 | contig 13902 bp, 7 predicted proteins | sample 7_EM_MG_FD_207223 | JGI IMG/M metagenome (GOLD analysis project Ga0307507, IMG submission 207223) | Populus trichocarpa ectomycorrhiza microbial communities from riparian zone in the Pacific Northwest, United States - 7_EM | ecosystem: Host-associated > Plants > Roots > Unclassified | place...
GATGCCTTTGCATTTCTATGATCAGATCCTTATCCAAAACAGTTACAAGTTCAAACTATTAAAAATTAATGCAAACTATCGGTTTTCCACATTTTACGTTTTTTGTGGATAACGCCTAAACTGTTACAAAAAATTAATACATGAAAACACTTAAACAGCATATTTATATTATTGCAGGGTTACTTTTATTAGGCGCCTGCAAGCCCGAGATTCATACACCAAAGCCGGTTGCCGGCTCGGCTGATTTCTCGAGGTACATATCGGTAGGCAATTCGCTTACAGCGGGCTATGCAGATGGCGGTTTATACCTGGCCGGTCAGCAGGTATCCTACCCCAGCATCATTGGTAAACAAATGCAGTCGGTTGGTGGCGGAACGTTTACCCAACCATTGTTCAGCACCGCCCAGTCTAACGGATCGGGCTATTTATCGTTAACCGGTTTTAATGCCGATGGTACGCCAATAACTACCGCGGTTACCACAAACCTGGGTATCCGTGGCCAGGTAACTGTTCCGGGTTTTGGTAATGTTATTTTATATACCAAATATTCGGGCGATATTAACAACTACGGTGTACCGGGAATTAAGCTGATGCACATTACTTATGCACCTTACGGCAACCTTAACGGATATTTTGAGCGCCTGCTGCCCGGAAATCCGCCAACAAACTCAACCACCTATCTTGATTTTGTGATGGCAAAGCCATTTACCTTTTTCTCCAACTGGCTGGGGAACAATGATGCTTTAAGCTACGCTACGTCAGGCGGTGCCGGCGATGTACTTACAGATAAAAATACATTTGCCTATTTGTATAACGTATTGATAACTACCCTTACCGCCAAAGGCCAAAAAGGCGTAGTTGCTACAATACCAGATATAACATCGATACCTTATTTTAATACCATTACCGTTTCGGCCATATTGGCTGGTGTACAAAAAGTAAACCCTGCAGCCAAGGCGCTTTATATTAAGGCACTGATTTCGGGAAGTACTTATGCACCACGCGCGGCAACAGCCAATGATCTTATCGTACTTACCTTCCCTACAAGCAAAATTGGCCAGCCGGTTTCAACACCTTTTGGTAACCTGCCTTACGGCTTAACCCCTTATACACCAATAGACAACCAGTACGTACTTGATGAAAAAGAAATAGCTCTTACCGGAGACTATGTTACATCATATAACAATACGATAAAAACGATAGCCGCAGCAAAAGGCCTGGCCATTTTTGACGCTTACACTTTTCTGCGAAATATAAAACAGAACGGGATGGTGGTTGACGGGGTAAGTGTTAATTCCAATTATATCAGCGGTGGCCTGTTCTCGCTGGACGGAGTGCACCTTACACCGCGCGGTTATGCCATAGTGGCCGATGAATTTATCAAAGCCATTAATGATAAATACAATTCGTCTATCCCGCGGGTAAACATATCAGATTATAATGGGGTTAAATTCCCTTAATGCAGTTGGCGGTTTTCAGTTTGCAGGCTGGGGAACATCTGACAGATGTTTTGATAAACCCCAATTGATTATATAAAAACAGGATAAGCTACTCATCACCGGGTAGCTTATCCTGTTTTAGGGCGACATGTTTTACTTCTTTTGTGCCGGGATAAGTTCTTTTAGCTTTTCGTTGCCATTGATGGTTTTTAAACCTTCTTCGTAGCCTATCATAAAAATTTCGTCTACTGCGTCGGTGTCAAAAATACCGTAACCGCCCAAATCGTGCGGCTCAATAACTATATCGCACAACATTTTATGGGTATTAAGCCCCGAGTTGATGGCTATCATGGCGGCCCTGTCAACCAGGTTTCCAAAAGATTTGATGGTAGTAACCACTGGTAAATGATTACAGGACGAGCCAATTATCAAGTCGCAATTGCCCACCAATGGCTCAACCGGAAAGTTATTAAGTATGCCACCATCTACGTACATGTGATTGTTAATTGTAATAGGCTTAAAAATTCCGGGTAAGCAGCATGATGCTAAAATCGCCATGTCAAGCTCGCCGTCAGTAAAGTAAACCAGCTTTGCCTGGCCCAGATCAACAGCGGAAACAGTGATACGCGTTTTGAGATTTTCAAAGGAATTATGCGGAATATATTTTGATATTAAGAACCTTGCTTTCAATATCGAAATCAACCCATCGCCACCAAAAGACGGGCGCAGCAGTTTAAGCAGGCTGTTGTCTTTAATCAGCTGCAATATTTCTTTCGGCGCATATCCCCCGGCAAAAAAAGCCGCGGCAATTGCACCAGCACTTGTGCCCGATATATGCGAGAATTTAATACCATAATCTGTTAGCGCCTGCATTACACCTAAATGCGACACGCCTCTTACACCACCACCTGAAAGTGCCAGTCCTATTTTTTTAGCCTTACCTTGATCGATACCTGAATTCATTGTATATTTTTTGTGTGCCTTATTACAATCTGAGGGCCGGACAACATGCCTTACTTTAATTCAAATAAGGCTAAAAATTTCGTCATATCATATTTTTATATGTTTTAAGCTAAAATATCCCCTACCCCCGGGGAAGATTATTCGCAATTTGATAGTTTTTTGCGCTCATGAAAGCTACGCTATTTAGAGGGAGCTTTTGCCGAAGTTATTGCGACACATTTACTAAGAAGCAAAGCAATTCATTTATTTCTCTTAGCGTCTTTGCGCGACCTAATTTTATCTGCATTTTTTAAAGGCTATGCCCTATACCTATCCCCTTTATAGTTTTCGATTGCAATAAGGGCTTGTACAAGCCTAAAATAGACCAATTGCAAAGCAGGTAGCAAAAGTTACTTTTATCACAATAAAAAAAATAAAAAACATTTGGAGGTGTCAAAAAACTCCCTACCTTTATTAAAGAATAGAACAGAACAGAATAACCAATTATTCAAAACAAAATCAATTATTATGAAAAAAAAAGTACCACCTAAAAAACTGGGCATGTATTTATTATGCCTTATTTTATTGCTTTGTTACCAACAGGGTTTTGCTCAACAGAAAAAAAACATCTCGGGGCATGTGACAGATGAACGCGGCCAGGCCCTCCCCGGAGTAAGTATTTTGCTTGACGGAACTGCTGAAGGAACAAGTACCGATGTGAACGGATTTTACAAGATCGGCGTTCCCGAAACCAATGCAAAGCTTTCCTTTTCCTTTATCGGTTATTTGAAAAAAATAATCACGGTTACTAAAGACTGGAATGGAGATGTAGCCATGGCGCCGGATAAAACCTCGGGAAACCTTGGAGAAGTAGTGGTTATTGGCTACGGTACCAGAAAAAAAGCAAACCTCACCGGAGCTGTAAGTACCATTAAAGGAACAGAACTGGAGAAATCGCCGGTTGCCAACGTGTCCAATACGCTGGCAGGCGCTGTACCAGGGCTGATTGTTAACACCCGGAGCGGCGAACCCGGCGCTGATGATGCAAGTATCCTTGTGAGGGGAAAAGGTACCCTGGGTAATACCAGCCCGCTGGTTGTGATTGATGGAGTTCCTGACCGTGGCTTTAACCGGCTCGATCCGGCAGATATCGAATCATTTACCGTATTAAAAGATGCAACTGGGTCTATCTATGGCGCCAGGGCGGCCAACGGTGTTATCCTGATTACTACAAAACGGGGAACACCGGGTAAAACCAGTTTATCGTTCACTTCCAATTTTTCGATGACCCAGCCAACAAGGGTTCCTAAAATGTTAAACTCATGGGAGTTTGCACAGTCGGCCAATGAATATGACGACCTGGTTGGCCAGCCGCATGAATATACAGCTGATATGATTCAGAAATATAAAGACGGCTCGGATCCCCTTGGTTACCCAAATACCAATTGGTGGAAAGCGGTGATGAAAAACTGGGCAACGCAAACCAATAATGCACTAACATTAAGAGGAGGCTCGGATAAGGTTAAATATTACATCTCGGGCCAGCACCTGTTTCAAAACAGTATGTACAATAGTGGAAAGGATTATTACAAAAACGACAATGCCCGCGCGAATATCGACATTGCAGCTACTGATAATTTTAAGATAGGTGTAGATGTGATGTACCGCGACGAATATAAAAACGGCGAAGCGCCGGGTTATGATGCCAATGCGATATTCAATCAGCTTGGGGCAGCCTATCCATATTTGGTTCCGGTTTATCCCAACGGTAAGGTAGGTGTTGGCATTGGCGGAGGCCCGCAAAACAGCATGGTTTATGTATTGAACGGCGGTTTGGGTTATACCCACAACAACTATGATTTTTTACAAACCAAAACATCCTTTAGCTGGGCATTACCAAAAGTTACGCCAGGGCTGCACCTGGATGGTTATTTTGCGTATGATGTAAACTCCAGGCAGTATAAAGGGTTCAATGCCCTACCCCCGCCCGCTTATAGTTATAACAAAACAACCGGCAATTATGATGAGGTAACATCTACCATTCCGCCTAATTTATCAATAACTAATAATAAAACCGTAAGTAAGCTAATCAATATTAAATTGGGTTACGAGCACAAATTCCGGAAACACGGTATTGAAGCATTTGTGGCCTATGAGCAGCAGCAGCAAACTTATACCGAGCTGGATGCTTACAGAACCGGTTTTTTGAGTAACAACGTAACCGAATTATTCGCGGGCAGTACTGTTGGCGAAACCAATAATTCTATTACTACACAGTTTGCCCGTCAAAACTTCATCAGCCGGTTATCTTACAATTATGACGACAGATATTTGCTGGATTACAATATGCGCTATGATGGTTCTCCCAACTTCCCGGCAGGCAAACGCTTTGGCTTCTTCCCATCCCTATCAGCCGCCTGGCGTATCTCACAGGAAAGTTTCTTTCATTCGTCTGTTATTGACGACCTGAAACTGAGGGGATCATGGGGAAAAACCGGTAATGACGCGGTTAGTGCCTTCCAGTATATCCAAACCTATGGCCTTCAGGCCGGGCAAATCTCGCAATATTTGGGGGCGGGATATTATTTTGGCCCAAATGCTACGCAGGTGCCCGGTTTTTCGTTGGGCCCAACGCCCAATACCAACATTACCTGGGAAGTAGCTACAACCACCAACCTTGGCCTGGATGCACAACTGTTTCATGCGTTTTCAGTCAGTATAGATGCTTTTCATTCGTCTCGAAACAATATCCTGGTAAAACCAACTGCGGCTATACCCGATTATACCGGGCTTACTTTACCTGATGTTAATTTGGGGAAAGTTAATAGCAAAGGCATCGAGCTTGACCTGGGATACAGTAAAAAATTAAACGAAGATTTTTCGTTCAATGTTAATGGCAATATGACCTACGCGGTAAATAAGGTCATTTACGGTGCCGAGCCTCCTAATGTTCCTGCCTATCAGAAAGTAACAGGCTACCCTACCGATTCATATCTGCTGTACCAGGCTGATGGCATTTTTCAGAACACAACACAATTGAATGCCTATCCTCATCAAACAGGCACAGGTGTTGGAGATATAAAATATAAGGATGTGAACGGAGACGGTGTGATCAATGATCTGGACAAGGTTAGGAACACCTTATCTAATACCCCCCAGATACTTTATGGGCTTACCTTAGGCGGTAGGTATAAGAATTTCGATTTTACGATTTTCTTCCAGGGGCAAGCAAGGAGCCAGGCACTTTTAATGCCCGGTGGTTTAAATATGGCCGAAGAGTTTTTCACAGGCCGCTGGCAAAAGGAAGGCGACAATACCTATCCCCGGACTTTTAATGGCCCAACCGAAAGAACCTATGGCTCAAACACCTATCCATCTACCTATTGGTTACGGAGCGATGCCTTTATACGGTTGAAAAATGTGGAATTTGGCTATACCTTTTCAAAAGAGCTATTAAGCCGGATTAAGGTAAAGGCGGCAAGAATATTCATCAGCGGGAATAATTTATTTTCGATTGATAAATTTGGCCCTTCCTTTGACCCCGAAAGCGCCGCCAACATAAGTTCTCCGCTAAACCCAGGCTCTTCTCAAAATTACGGGAGAACCTATCCGCTTCAGCGGATCATCAATCTTGGCGTAAATGTTACATTTTAAATGATTTGTGTGATGAAAAAAATATATACAATCTTTAGTTTAATACTATTGTTTTTTACGGGAATCTCCTGTAAAAAAGTACTTGATCTGCAGCCCACAAACTCTTTTTCAACCAACACGGTCTGGACTGATCCTGCGCTTATCCAGGTATTTGTTAACCAGATATATAAGGAGTCGGTATTTGCATTTAAAGATGGTGGCTTCGGATGGGGTTCGCAAACAGATGAGTTGTACAGCAACTTTAACTGGTGCCATGAAAACACCTACATCCTGGGCCAGGCCACACCCGATAATCAGGGCAGCTCGTTCCCTTTAAATTACAGTTCAACACTGAACTATTGGACAACCCTGTACAGCACCATCCAGAAGACAAATCAATTTTTTCAAAATGTGGTACAGGCAGATACCGCCGGCCATGGTGCACAGCTTAATAACATGAAAGGAGAAGTACACTTTTTAAGAGCATTATGTTATTTTGAGTTATTAAAGCGTTTCGGCGGAGTCCCGCTTATTACCAAAGTTTACGCAGCCAATGATAATACCTTTAATGAATCAAGGGCTACGTGGGACCAGACAAGGGATTTTATCCTGACAGAAATTACTGCAGCCGCTGCCGTACTTCCCAAAAGCTACAGCAGTGTAAATTATGGCAAAGCAACCCTGGGTGCTGCGCTTGCGCTCAAATCTCGCCTGTTGCTGTATGCGGCAAGCCCTACTTATAACACATCAAATGATGTAAACCGGTGGCAGGCTGCATCTGACGCCGCAAAGGCTGTTATCGATCTGGGCCAATATTCGTTGCATGGTAATTCCTCAACCTATAACAGCATTTTTACCGACTTTTTTAACAGCGAGGTGATATTTTCGAGGGTATTCAACGCAAGCGTTCAGGAAGACAGGTATAACACCCTTTACCGCGACCTTAGCCCGAACGGATATAACGGCTACAGTGCCTACAATGTATTGGAGCAAATGGTTGAAGACTTTGACATGGCCGACGGAACGCCATTTAACTGGGCCAATAGCGGTGCAAATCCGTATCAGAACAGAGACCCCCGTTTTTATGCGGATATTCTGTTTAACGGATCGCCTTTTCAGGGCCGTAGCGCTCAATTTTATGAAGGCGGCCTCGACTCAAAGGGAAGCCCTTTGTCGCCATGGAACGCTTCAAAAACAGGGTACACCATGAGAAAAATGGTTGATGCAAGTTATAATTTTAATATTCAACCATATAGTTCCTGCCAATGGGTGGCTTTCCGTTTAGGAGAAATCTATTTAAATTATGCAGAGGCGCAGGCCGCGCTGGGCAACAGCGGGCAGGCATTGCTTTACCTCAACAAGATAAGGGACAGGGCCGGGATGCCTGCAATAACAGCAGCAGGAGCAGCTTTAATAGAGGCAATACGCCATGAACGAAGAATAGAACTGTGTTTTGAAGGGCACCGTTACTTTGACCTGCGCCGTTGGGGAATAGCCGAAATTGGCTCAAAAGATGGTTTGGGTATTACCATTACGCCAACCTCGCCTGCCAATACTTCCTTTACTTACAAGGTAATCACCACGCAAAAAAGAACATGGGCACCCGGCTTTTATTATTATCCTATTCCGCGCAAGGAGATACAGATTAATCCTAACCTGAAGCAAAACCCCAATTACAATTAAAACAAATGATATATGAAAAAAAGGCAGCAGAGCAGCTGCCTTTTTTTGCTTACTTTGGCTAAAACTAAGTGTATTTAATGGATAGAATTTTTGAAGAAATAAGAAAGCTGGCAGAAATCCCATCTTACTCAAAGCATGACCGGTTTGTACAGGGGATTATTAATTCTATAGATGAAAAAATAATTGGCCAGGACGAAATGCTGCCATCCGTAAACCGGCTGATTAAAGAGCTTGGTTTTTCAAGGGAAACCATTGTGAAAGGCTATAAAGATTTAATTAGCCGTGGAATTGTAGAAGCGAAGAACCGTTTGGGCTATTTTGTAGGCAATGGCAATACGGGGCAAACTTTAAACGTAGCCTTGCTGATGTATAACCTGGATACTTTTGAAGAGCAGTTTTACCGGAATTTCAGGCACGAACTGGGCGAAAATGTACAGCTAACCCCGTATTTCCACCATGGCAATATCGAGATCTTTGAAACTATCCTGCTGCAAATAAAAGGTAAATATGGCATGTATGTAGTTGCCCCTATTCCACATCCTAAAACAAAGGAGCTATTAGAGACCATCCCCCGTAATAAATTCCTGATGTTTGACCGCTTTGAGCAATTGGATGGAGAGTTTAACCACATTACCCAGGAGTTTGGAGATGCATCCTATGTTGTTTTTTCAAAGCTGGCGCCCCAAATAAAACAGTTTGATGAATTTATATTTTATCATTCGGCAAATTCATTAGATCCGAAAGAAATAGTACACTCCTTTAAACGGTTCTTGAAGGAATTTGACGTCAAAGGCCGGATAGAGGAAGAATACATTCCAGGCACGGTTGAAAAAGGAAAGGTGTATTTTACGCTGGACAACTTTGCCTTGTGGCAGATTATGCGCGATTGCAAAACCCAAAAACTCAAGCCGGGTAAAGACGTTGGCGTGTTATCACATAATGACGAACCCGCTAAAGAGATCATCGGTATCACCACCTTTTCTGCTGATTTCTCGAATATGGGAAAAATGGCCGGCCAGGCCGTTTTATCAAAAGAAAAAATACAAATGACCGTCCCTATGATCCTGTTTGACAGACATACGCTTTAGGCATTCATTATGAATCCCAGCATGATCATCGGCTTTCTTTTTTTTACCGGGATGGTGGCTTTTGCATCCTGGTACAAATATGGCAAAACCAAGGTCAATACTTTAAACGGACTATTCTTTGCCAACAGGAGCCTGGGGTTTTTACTGGTTGGCGGTGGCCTGTTGTTTACCAACATCAATACAGCCTCTATCATTGGCGAAAACGAGTTAGCCTATACCAATAACATGACCGTTATGGCCTGGGGTGTAAGTTCGGTATTAGCCATGCTGCTGGTATCAGAATTTATTATGCCACTGTACATCAAAATGGGGATAGCAACCACACCAGATTTTTTGACGGCAAGGTATGGTGGCGGTGTTGGCAAATTGGTTTCAGTTATATTTTTGGTCAGCTACGTATTCAACCTGCTCCCATCAGTATTATACGCGGGAGCGGTGGCCTTTAACGGTTTATTTCATTTTTCGGATATTTGGAAAATAGAGTATTGGACGGTTATCCTGATCCTGGTTTGGATAATGGGAACAATCGGCTGCCTGTTTTCTATGCTGGGCGGACTGAAGGCAATTACCACACTGGATATTCTGCTCGGCATTGGCTTTTTTTCCGGGGGGATCCTGCTGCCGTTCTTCGGGTTAAAATATATGGGGCATGGCGATATCCGGGCAGGTTTACACCAGGTGCTTACCGTACATAAAGAGCATCTAAACAGTATTGGCTCGTCATCAGATGCTATCCCGTTTGGTACCTTGTTCACCGGCATGTTGCTGGTTAATCTTTATTACTGGGGTACCGAGCAATATATCATTCAGCAGGTACTTGCATCAAAAAATCTTAAAACTTCGCAAAAAGGTTTGGCCGTAGCCTCTTTAGGAAAACTGATCTCGCCTTTGCTTTTAAATATACCAGGTATTATAGCGGTACATATTTTTTCAAAAATGCATAATACTGCCGAAGTGTTCCCGCGGTTGGACAGCCTGGTATCCCCTCCTTTTATAGCAGGCTTTATTGCCGCAGTGATATTTGTTGCCGCCCTTACCACTTTTAACGCCGGCCTTAACAGTTCCAGCACATTGTTTATGCTGAATATTTATAAGCCCTGGCTACAGAAACATTCAAAGCAGGTTCCGGAAAAAAAGTTATTAAGAACGGCCAAGCAATTCGAAATTGTGGTTTGCCTGGCTGCAATGTTTATTGCCCCGCTTATCTTGTTTGTTAAAAATGGCTTTTATACTTATGTGCAAATAGTTAACGGTTTTTTTAACGTGCCCATATTTACCATCATGTTCATGGGCTTTGTTACAACAAAAGTTCCTGCAATTGCGGCTAAAACTGGCCTGATCTTTTTTATTGTGTGCTATGCTATTTCGCAGTTAGTTTTTGATACGCATGTCCATTTTCTCCATATCCTGGCCATTTTATTTGCCGTTACCTGTGGTATTATGCTGGTTATTGGTAAACTATATCCTATGCCCGTTCCGTATGCGCTAAAACTGAATAATATAGTGGATATAAAACCCTGGAAAAACCGGCATTACTATACCGTGATATTGCTTATCCTGATGGTAATGTTGTTTGTTTTTTTCTCACCGCTTATTCTTTCAAAATAATTTTGGCGCTATAAAAATATTTAATAATTTTATAGAATAGAACAGAATAGAATTTTTCCAAACAGGCAGCGCTTTATTCGATGATTAAATGACGATCATACAAGTTCAAATTTAGTTTACCAATTCATTTAACCTGATAATTATAACTTATACAACATGGTTTTGCTTAAATACAAAGCGGCTTTACTCTTATTTCTTTTTACGGGCTACAAAACTATCGCGCAGGAAAAGGAAGTCACTTTTACCTCATCTGATAAAGAGCTTGTGCAGTCGTTCAACTGGGCTAAAGAAACAGCACTACATTATAAAGGTGCAGATACCGACCCGGTTGGCCCCTGGTATGAATCGGCTCTACCGCCCAGGTCGGCATTTTGTATGCGCGATGTATCACACCAATGCATCGGAGCCGAGATATTAGGACTGAGCCGCCAAAATACCAATATGTTTAACCTGTTTGCGGCTAACATCTCCCAGTCAAAAAACTGGTGCACCTATTGGGAAATTAATAAATGGGCAAAACCCGCGCCCGATGATTACCGGAACGACAAAGAATTCTGGTATAACCTGCCCGCCAATTTCGATATTTTAAATGCAAGCTGGCGGATGTACCTTTGGACGGGCGACAACCATTATATTGATGCGCCCGCTTTTGTTAATTTTCAGCAAAAAACGGTAAAGGAATATATAGATGCCTGGGTACTTTATCCCGATTCTATGCTCAAAAGGCCTGCCCATCCTAATGCGCCGGTGCCTTATAACGAAAATGATTCCTTCCACAGGTGCCGCGGGTTACCTTCTTACTCCGAAGGCGTACCGAATTTAAAAACCGGGGCCGATCTGGTTGCTGCCCTGTACCGGGGAATGCTTACCTATTCGGAAATTATGGCAACAAAACGAAAGCTTAAGGAAGCTGCACTTTATGCCCAAAAGGCACAACAGTACAGGAAACACCTGGAGGCCGACTGGTGGAACGAAAAAGATAATCAGTATTACACCTATTACAGCAACAGTAACCAATTTGGTATGCAAGAAGGCGAAACCTTCCTGCTTTGGTTTGATGCTTTGAAAGATACTGTAAGAGCAAATAAAACCATTAAACGTGTTGTGGCTTCTAAATGGAACATGGAAACCATGTCCTATTACCCTTACCTGCTTTATAAATTTGGTGAGTGGGAAAAGGCAAGGGAATACATCCTATTCCTATCCAACCCATCAACAGCAAGGCGGGAATATCCCGAAGTATCCTACGGCGTAATTGAAGGAGTTGTGCAGGGCTTAATGGGAATTTCTCCCGATGCGCGTACCAAAACCCTGGGCACCATTTATAAAACCAACACCGCAGGAAATGCGGCCGTTACTCACTTATCCCTTTTACGCACCACCATTAATTTAGTGCATGTAAACAGGCAGCAATCAATTATTACTAATACAGGAAAACAACCATTTAAATGGAAAGCAATGTTTTATGATGCATTTAAACGGGCTAATATTAATGGAAACGCTGTTACCTTAAAAAAAGGAACTGATGACCAAAACAGAGTAATATCTTTTGTTGAAACTAATGTAGCACCAGGCAAAAAAGTAAACATTAAAGTGTATTAATCTTATCGCAATTTCCTTCGTCCACGTTTTATGAAAATTTTTAAAGACTTTTTTTTTTCAACTTCAGTTATCCTGTTCGCTCATTTAACGATCTATGCACAGCAACAAAATTTACCGGTACAAAATGACAGGTGGACCATTCAAAAAAACGGTGGCATATCCTGGAAAATAAGTAACAGGCTGCCGCATGCCGACCATATCGAAATGTCGGGCGAAAAGGTTTCGTTATGGGTTGGCTACCGTATAGATACTCCTGGTGTTGCTAACATTACCCGTACGGTAGTTTTCCCTACCTTCAGGATGCTGCCCGATGATACCCGAAGCCATATAGCCTATACTTTTCAAGACAATGAACTCCCCCCGATCTATATCAATAATAAACTGCTGAAAATTAACACCTCCCAGGGGATAGCATCCGGTGATATGCCACTAAAGGTGAAAAGTATAAGCCAGCGCGGCATTATGCGCATATCCGCGCAAGCCGGAAACAGGCTGGTGAATATTGAACGTAGCCTGTTCCCTTCAATAGATAAACCATTAGCCATTGAAAGATTTAAACTGACCAACATTAGCAATAAACCGGTAACGGTTTCGATGGAAAAGTTACAACGGGATATTACAACAGACCCGCTTACCAGCAAATCATCGCCACATACAGTGATTATAAAATCGGTTAATGACGGTAACCATGTATTGCAGCCCGGTCAATCTTCTACTTTTTCAATTTGTTATCTTGCCACCAACCATCCTGATACCTTAGCCCTGCTGAATCCTGGTCTGGAAGAAAAGGCAAGGGAAAAACGGATAGCAGAAATCATGAAGCCCCTGCAGCTGCAAACGCCCGATAGCATACTAAATACCGAATTTGCCTTTGCCAAAATACGTGCCACCGAAAGCATTTTTAAAACCAAAAACGGCTATATGCACGGACCGGGTGGCCTATCCTACTACGCGGCTATCTGGGCCAATGACCAGGCAGAATATGTTAGCCCCTATTTTGCTTTTTCGGGCGATAGGATAGCAAACTTATCGGCCATGAATTGTTACCGGTTATTTGCCCGTTATATGAATCCGCAGTATAAACCGATACCAAGCTCGATAGTTGCCGAAGGCGATACCACCTGGAATGGTGCAGGCGACCGCGGCGACCAGGCCATGATTGCCTATGGCGCATCAAGGTACGCGCTTACTTATGGAAACATTGATTCGGCCAAAAAACTATGGCCCTTAATAACCTGGTGCCTGGAATACAGCCGCAGGCACATTAACCAGCAAGGCGTAGTAACATCCGATGCAGATGAGCTGGAAGGAAGATTTCCTGCCGGCAAGGCCAATTTATCTACCAGCTGTTTATATTACGATGCATTAATCTCCGCTGCTTTTCTTAGTAAACAACTTCATCTATCCGGCAATATAACTACCGGCTATAATCAGGAGGCCGCCCGGTTAAAAGCAAATATTGAGCAGTATTTTGGAGCAACGATTGATAGTTACAGAACATACAGATATTATGAAACAAATAACACTTTACGGGCCTGGATCTGTATGCCCCTGGCCATGGGAATTTTTGACCGGAGCAAAGGTACCATCGACGCACTATTTTCGCCGCAGCTTTGGACAGCCGATGGTTTAGCCACCGAACAGGGAAAAGATACTTTCTGGGATCGCTCTACCCTGTATGCTTTACGGGGAGTATTGCAGGCCGGCGAAACAGAGAAAGCACTTACATTTTTACATTATTATTCGCGCAGAAGGCTTTTAGGCGAACACGTTCCCTACCCGGTTGAAGCCTACCCCGAAGGCAATCAAAGGCACTTATCGGCCGAAAGCGGCTTATACTGCCGGATTTTTATTGAAGGGTTATTCGGAATCAGGCCGACCGGGTTAAATAAATTCGACTGTACCCC
>Ga0307507_10008697_pt1 | contig 13900 bp, 5 predicted proteins | sample 7_EM_MG_FD_207223 | JGI IMG/M metagenome (GOLD analysis project Ga0307507, IMG submission 207223) | Populus trichocarpa ectomycorrhiza microbial communities from riparian zone in the Pacific Northwest, United States - 7_EM | ecosystem: Host-associated > Plants > Roots > Unclassified | place...
GCACTACCAACTCAATCTACGTAATCGTCATTATCGCTACAGGAAGTATCTGAAAATATATACTGCGTACTCGCAATAGACTTGGGAGAAGACTCTCTATCTAACTAACACGTTCGCGCGTTGTGCCCAGTCTCGCCGCACTTCCTACAGTGACGTTGAGTCGTCGGCGCCTGATCCTGACTATTACCACCACTACCTCTCTGAGGCTTCTTAACCGTTATAGACGCTTTAGTAGCTACTTAATTAGCTGTCGCACTAAACTCCAAGGTGCCACCTGTCTGGAGACGCTTCCGTTTACGCCCTTTTCGCTTAGTTATTACTACTAATTGCGCTTTAAGCTCAGCAATGCGGGCAGTCTTTAGCTCGTTCTTATACACTATTTTTTAAGCACCCTTAACTAACTGTATAAAACCAGACTGAGCCGTTCCTGGTAATCTAGTAAAAGAGTCGCTTACTAGCTTTAACTGCGATCTTAATTTAAGCGTATTACTTAGAGTTTTTGACTGCCACGGTGTCTCTAGTAGTAGGGGTCCTGGTAAGGTACGCAACCGTACTTTAAGACGGTTGAGTACCGTCTACGCGTTAAGTGGAACGATCCCTAACGCTTTAAATGCCTTTTAACAGTTCTCTGTTGTAAATACATTAAAAAACGCGTCTTTAAAGGCTGGTAAGAAGCCTTCCTTGTTAATATAGAAGACTTAGTGGCGCGCCAAGTCCTAAACGCGTTGGGAGTACTTTAGCTTTAATGGCGCGAAGCAGACTACGTCTAAAGGCTGTAGTATATGTGACGAATGGGCAGGTATACAGAGCATAAGGATCTTGTTTTTAAGGTAGTAGTCCTTAAAAAGCTGCGACTAGTAGCTTTTGTGACTATTAAAAATAAGCAACCAGTACCCCCCTACCTGACGCGACCTTATATACGCGTTAAAGTGCTTTAACCACGCGACTCTAAGCTCGTTGTTGGTCCAGCCGTTTTTAGAGACAGAGATTTTCTAATTGCGTAGTATCCTAGCTTCTTCGTACCACGCAGAGATATAGACGCGCCCTTTATAGATAATAAACGGTGGGATCGCGTACCCTACGGCGCAGATACTCTAAATAATGGTAACCCACTCTCAATCGCCTGGTTAGATAAGCTCTGGCTAAGCATATCTCTTAGCGCTAGTAACCACTTTTATAGACCCAATAACGCCCATCTGGAAGCCAGTCTCGTTAAAGTTATGTATATTATCGTTGGAAACGCCGTACTTGACTTTAGTCTCCTCTATAAGCTTAAACCACGCGCTAATAATCTCTGGATCTTCCTGTAGTATCCTCTAACAATCCTTTGCTCGATTAAATGCTATCTTAAGTTTATCTAAACGCGTTATAAATCTATCCACCCACTTCTTGCCTACTGGCTCTCCACCCTGTGTAGCTAATAGTTTGTCTGCCATATTAATAACCTCGCACTTCCGGGGCGGAAATCCTCGTTAATCTAGGTTAAGGATGTATTGGATAATCGTCTGCTCTTTAGTTAAGGTAAGCTTTTGGCCGTTAGCTGGAGTTTTAAGTTAAAAGGTAATTCCTTGGTCGCGATTAGATAGCTGTTAGTGATTAACGTTATAGGCTATAGCAGCGCGTCGATAGCTTCGAAATTGGCCAGCATGGTAGGCTTAAAGGGCAAGCTGGACTCTACCTTCTTGTTAGAGTAATATTATGTGAGATAGTTGTAACATGTCGTGATGTAGGCGATGTGGTCGTGCCAAGAAATTTTTGGCGGTCTCGGTGATCTGGCGGTCTTGGTGATCAAATACGTTAGTATAATTAAAATAAGTTTACTACTCTAACTTAATTAAATATATATATAAGAGGAGATATAATTATATACTAAGACCTTTCCCCTTAATAGGTGGAGGTAGTATGGCTATAGTAGTAATATCTAATATAATTAATAATATTATTACCTACTTAGTTTAGATATATAATAATATAATAGCTTAGTAATAAGTAATAGGAGGAAAGAGAGAAAGGGGAAGAGATTAGGGATAACTTAGCTACTATAAGAAGGTTATAATATTAGTATAGTATTAGACTTTAAAAATTATACCCTAAGGGCTTAATTAACGACCCCTATATAAAATATTAATAATATCCAATCTTAGAGCTTTAAATTAGTAGATTTTCTAAGAATAACTATTATAAATAGCTCTAAGTATAAAATTAAAAATATTTAGTAGTAATATAGGTATAAGAAGGGGTATATATTTATATTTCTAAATAATATATAGATTATTAAGTAGCTAATAAAAACTTAATATAAGTTTATAATTAATAAGCTAATTAATTAACCTAAATTTTAATTTAGAGCCTTATTATATAGAATTTAATTAATAGATATAAGGTTTTCTAGAGGGAGATATCCTAAACCCCCCCTATATAGAGCTTTTGCTTAATTTATAAGTAGTAATAAGGTTAATGTACCTTAGTTACTACTAGGTAATATTATCTTACTAGTAGGTATAGATTTGCTTTGTAAATCCTATACCTCTATTGTGCTTTATAATAGGGGGTAAGCTTTAGGCAGAGTGTCGTGTAGAACTTTAGTAGAGCTTCGTGTAGAGCTTCGTGCAGAGCTTTGTGTAGAGCCTTGTGTAGAGCCACGTGCAGGCGTGCAGACGTTCGTACGGGCGTTTGATCGATTGATTGTATAGGCGTTCGTTCTGGCGATCATGCAGGCGTTTGTAGAGCCGTTCGTGCAGACAATTGTAGAGTCTCCCTAGTATATCAGTGCTGCGTGTTAGAGCTTTGGAGCTCCGTATCAGGCTTCGAGAAGAGCTTCGAGCGGAGCGTCGTGTAGAGCCTCGAGCAGAGCCTCACGTAGAGCTTTTAAGCAGAGCTTTTAAGTAGAACTCCGTGCAGGGCCTTAATAGAGCTTCGAGCAGAGCCTCGTGCAGAGCTTTGATAGAGCTTTGAGTAGAGCGTCGTGCAGAGCTTTGAGCAGAGCTTCGATAGAGCTTCAATAGAGCTTCGAGCAGAGTTCGATAGAGCTTCGAGCAGAGCTTCGACAGAGCTTCGAGCAGAGCCTTGTGTAGAGCTTCGTGTAAAGCTTCGTATAGAGTTTCTACAGAGCTACGTGCAGGCGTGCAGACGTTTATACGGCCGATCAATCGTAGAGACGTTTATAGAGACGATCGTATAGGCAATTGTATAGACGTTTGATTGATTGATCATATGGACGTTTAATTGGTCGATCGTATGGGCGTTCGTACGGGCGTTCGTACGGGCAATCGTGCAGACGTTATAGAGCCGTTCGTAGAGTCGTTCGTAGAGACGATCGTACGGCCAATTGTAGAACCTTCCTAGTATATTAGTGCTGCGTGTTAGAAGAGCTCCGAGTGGAACTTTAAGCTCAAGGGGAGCCCCTTGGACCCCCCTACGCACTGCGTGCTCTATTTACTACGTGGGCAGAGCTCTTGTAGAGGCTTTAGTAGAGGCTTTGGTAGAGCTTTTAGTAGAGCTTTTGCAGAGCTTTATACGGAGGTTCGTGTAGAGCTTTTGTAGAGCTTTAGTAGAACTCTATGCAGAGCTTTGGTAGAGCTTTAAGTAGAGCTTTGAGCAGAGCTTTGTATAGGCGTTCGTGCAGGCGTTCGTGCAGGTGTTCGTGTAGGCGTTCGTATAGACGTTTGTGGAGACAATCGTACAGACGTTCGTACGGACGATTGTATGGGCGATTGTAGACGTTCGTAGAGACGTTTGTAGAGACGATTGTATGGGCAATTGTATAGACGTTTGATTGATTGATCATATGGACGTTTAATTGGTCGATCGTATGGGCGTTCGTACGGGCGTTCGTATGGGCGATTGATCGGTTGATTGATTGGTTAGTTGTATGGATGTTCGGGGAGCTTCTATTCTGCAGAAAGCCCAGACGTCGTGCGCGGGCCACATCGGTAACATTTCAAAACCCGATCCCCGTTGTTTACTATGGCGCGCCCATACTAAATAATAAGGATTGTGTTCTCCCTAATATCGCCCATTGCTTATTATCGTCGTGATTAATTTTGAAGTTAAAGCGCTTAGCCAAACGCCTATACCGTTTAATATATTGGTGTTTCAACAGCTCCTACTATGCTACCTGTCCGCACCTCTAAGTCGCGCTTACTAATACTAAGGGATCTCCTTCCGAATCTCCCTACGTCAACTGCCGCCTATCTACTCCTCCATAACCCCCCTAATATAAAGGAATGGCGGATAGCTTTGTTTTTAATTACTAAAGAGGTTGAAATGATGTAGGAGGATTAGTAGGAGCGCTAGCTATATATAATAAACTTCTAGTTACGTTAAAAGAAGCTAGATTTTAACAAGAATATATTAACATAAGAGGACTACTACTACTATTAGTAGTGGCGCTCTTAAGGCAAAAACAAGTTAAAAAACATAAGGAATAAGCCTGTAACAATTACGGTAGAATATGGTATAAAATTTAAGCTTACTAAGTTTTACTTACCTAATTATGCAGCACTAGATTAAGTTAAAATTACACTATATAGAGACTACATTAAGCACTACTATACTATAGAGGAAGCTAATAGTTTTAAATAAAATAAGAAGCTTATAAAGCTTGCTAGCGCTAAGATATAAAAAAGATACAAACTAAAGGATATTAAGAATGCAATTAGATTAAATAACAGCCCAGCCACGTACACTAAATTTAAAGCTATTAGTGGTACCTTTTTTATATTAAAAGATGTCTATAATGCTGGTAATAAGTGGAAGTTAAAGGATTTAAGTTTTATGCTACTTGGAGCTGGCTTAGAAGCTAATAGGTAGTGGTTAAAGCTCGCAGAGTATCTAAAAAGAGGTAAGTTTATATAACCCTAAGTAGCTTTAAAATTTATATACTAACTTTGTCTATTAATTAGAGGGCTATAACTATTAAAATATTACCGCCTAACGCTAGGACAATATTATAAGTATAGGAATAGTATGGGCACTGCCCTCTAGGCTTAAGACTCTTACTTACCATAGTGCTTGGCTTATACTAATAGATGCTACTTATAATATAAATTCACTTAATTAGTACCTATTTATACTTATAGTACGCGACTCCTATAGTAGCTATTAGCCTTATATACACTTCCTTATAAGTTACTAAGATAGCGATATAATATTAGCTTGTTTAAAAGAAGTTATAAAGTGGTAAGCTAGGTGTACTATTAGCTCCCTTATATAATACTAAGACCTCTATTTCTATAGTAATATTAACTAATCTAGTATAGGTGTGGGGGCCGTGGAGGTTGGAACCTATAATATTTCCTTACTAATAACTCTGCCGCTAAATAAAAAGCTATTTAAGATACCTTTTTTGGTTATTCTATTTTTACTAAAGTAGTTTAACACCTTCTCTGCTAAAGACATTTTAGCGAGACTCTTAAACGTAAATTTTGCGGCGACAAATATAAAGTAACGTTATAACACTGCCTCTCTATACTTATATACAGGCAAACAAAAAAGGGATGTATAGATTTAATTTATATAGCTATAGAATCTCTACCTACCCCAGATAATAGAGGGGGCTTTAATTATATTTAGAAGGAGTTAATTTAGAAGCTTCCTTTTTAGGCATAATATAAACGCGAATATTTTATAATATTAATTTAAATCCAGATAACAAATGCGGTGGAGTCTTGGTATAAAGTTTTAAAGTATTCTATTAGTAAGGGAGACCTTTATAAGCTCTCCCTTACTAGCTGCGTTAAGTACGTTAAGGTTACTATAAGGGACTATAATATACACGCTCGTGCTATAGAGCTTACTTTTTAATTAAAGTAATACCCTATAGTTATACACTATCTATAGATAGAAGGCCTTCTATATCTAGTGCAGATATTAATTATTAACGAACTTAAAATTATAGAATAGAAGGTAAATAAATATAATAATAACGATAGTAGAGAGCTTTTAGATGAGGTTACTTATACATATAGCTTCTACTAATAGTATTAACTTCCCTGCCGCCATATCTGGAGCAATAATAAAGTATTTAGTTGTCTTTGGTAGGAGGACTTTAAACGTTATAAATATATATAGGAGAACTGTGGCTTTAAAATATACTACGGCGATAATAAGGAGTATATTGCTTAGGATATTAATAATAATTCCTTTACTTCTTAGCGAACGCGGCTTAAGATAAGGGAGGCTTTAGAAAATATTAAGGATTGGTTCTACTAGATTAAGAAAAAGGCTGCTTAATTAGAGCCCAATATACGGGAGAGGTTAATGGACTAGTGGCTATTAAAGCTCAATTAAGCCGCCGGTAAGGTTTGGTAATAGGGCGTTAAGAAGTTTATTAAGGAAACCGGTATACCTATAAAAATATATAAGTAAGCTATAGAATACTAGAATATCTGTATATAAACTAGATCTTATATATTTAAAGAACTTCACTTTTAACGATGCGCGGTAGATAATAGGGAGATAGACGTGCAAAGCGTGTTCTCCGATATTTAGTATCGGCGTCCCATAGTAAACATCGGAGATATAGCTTTCCAACACTACCGACAATGGCCCGCGCGGGCACTATTATATAAGTAAAGCTTTCTGCAGAATAGAAGCTCCCGCAGAGCTTCAAGCAGAGCTTCAAGGGGGAGACCCCCTTGGACCCCCCTACACACTACGTGCTCCATTTACTGCGTAGCCAGTACACTGGATGGGCAGAGGTGCTGTAAAGCCTTTGGTAGAGCTTTTAGTAGAGCTTTTGCAGAGCTTTGTGCGGAGCTTTGTACAGAGCTTCTGGTAGAGCTCGGTGTTTTGAAGTTCGTCACGTGTATTCTGCAAGTAGATACCGCCTGCAAATTTTTTTTGGACCAATTAGAAGTTGGCTTAGCAAAGTTTGAAATCTGGATCCGTAAGTATAGACCTCGTAAACTCGGTCAATAAACTCGGTCAATAAACTCGGTCAATAAGATCTTAGGTCTGTATAGCTTAATAAAGGAGTATTTAAGCTCTTAATATAATCTTTTAAGAGAAGACACGATTAAACCGTTAAGAGAGGTAGTAGGTTAAATTAGAGTAGACCCTTTTAGTTTACCGGAATCTAATAGAGTCAGTATATATAAATAGGTAAATATGCTATAATTCTAAAGCAGTTATCCCCTAACATCTGCAAGGTCTATATTAGCTTAGTAATATTTTTACCTTAAGGGCTAGTAATCTGAATGGCGTTCTTACTTAGGAGAGTAGGGAAGATAATCTATTAGGATTAGTTAAAAAGACTAGTTACTAGGTCTCTAGTTGCTTTGACTCCTAAGACTGATAATTTTTAAATAAAATGTATACTTGCGACAGTAGCAGTAAGACTATTGGCTGTATTAAAACAGAATCCCCTAGAGGTTAACTTATTCTTTAAGACCTAAAGAGATTAAAATTAACTTATCTATATTATAGATAATGGTTAAGGAACAAACTGGATTTTATAAAGTTAGTTATTATACTATATTGGCATTATAAAAGCTAATAAGAGAGCCGTAAGTATATAATGTTTTTTAAATAAGAAGATATCTAACTATTAATAGATTCCCATTATTAGAATACCTTGTTTGAGTTTAATAGAATATTAAAGCACTATAATACGTTATGAATGGGCCTTATACGGATCTTAGTTTAATTATAGCTATTAAAGATGCTTCCTTATTTAAGAATGTTTATATTCTTAAAGACTGATTAGATATAACTACTATAGGGCTTTATAAATCTTAAGCTACTGTACTGAAATGAGTTCTTATAAAGTGGCTTATAATAATCTAAAGACCTTTAGGCACTAGAAAAATGTGGCTTTAAAGGTGTTACTTAGTAATATGATAACAGAAGATCCCCTGTTATTGTTATATATTATATAAACTATACGCTAGACTAGTTATTTGGGTATATTGCTTAAAGTAATATACTTTATAAAATTTCCTAGTACTTTTAACCGTCTTAATACTATTGCTTATACGGATAGATGATATTACACTGCATTGGGCGCTAGGGCTGTGGGAGTAGGAAAAAGAGAAAGTATTAGAGCTCCCTCTTTTTATATTTTATATTTTAATTTTTTATATTGTCTTATATTGTCCTACTATTATCCTGCTATTATATTATATTGTCCTATATTGTCCTACTATTATCCTGCCACTGTGTTATATTGTCCTATATTATCCTATATTGTTTTGCTATTATATTATATTATCCTACTATTATCCTGCTATTATATTATATTGTCCTATTATTGCCCTACTATTATATTATATTGTCCTGTTATTACCCTACTATTATATTATATTGTTCTATTATTTTCCTGCCATTGTGTTATATTGTCGTATTATTGTCTTATATTGTCCTGCTATTATCTTAGTACTGCTATATACTTTTTGCCATTTACTAAGATTATGGTTATGGGTATTTATCGGCCAGGATCTAGGCAGTAACTTTTAGTAGTAATTTTACTGCCTAAATCTCTTATAGATTAATTAATTAGCGTAGAGCCATTATATTATAGTAAAGCTATATCTAAGCAATCTATATTATAATCCTTGGTATAGTATTACATGTAGAAATATTCAATTATAAGATTTAGGAAGGTGTTTATATTTTAATTAAATTTATAAGACTATAAATAAGGGCCTTTGCGGCGTAGTGGTATGGTAAGTCTTATAATTGCTTTGGTTTAGGGTTGCTTAGTTACTATAGGAAAGTTATAATACTTAGTGTAGTGTTAAACTTAAGGTGCTTTACTACTACAGTAGTAGAGATATAGTAGATTAACTGCTTACTAAAATATGGCGCGCCCCTGTTGCTATAGTAGCTACTGCAGTAATAGAGATACCCTATATTTATAAATTTAGATTTTATATACGGTATAGCTTGCGAATTTAATGCTTGCCAATCTGGAGGAGCTTTTAGATTAGAAAGTTGCTAGATTAACTAAATAATCGCGTTAGAATTAGATTTAAGCTTTAGATTAGATATATTTTGGGGCCTTTAGATTTAATCTAAAGTCGCAACTAAACGTTCCCTAAGATTTAATGCAGGGATCTCTTTCTAAGGATCTGGTTTGATTGTAAGGTTTAGAAAGGGGTTATGATTTAGTTAAATTTATAAGATTATATTCCAAAGTCCTTATAGTGTAGTGGTATGGTACATTTTACCTCTTGCTATAATTTAGAGCTAGCCTAACATGATTAAAACTTAACATAAAAGAGCCGACCTGCTTAGTATATAGTGCTAAGATTTTGTTAAATGTATAACTTTAGGCGTTATAAGACACATATAAAAATATAAGCTTAATTTAGAGCCTTACTAATACCTGATTTAATAGGAAACAACCTTTTTTTTTTTAATATTTTTAATATATAATAAGTGGGAATTAAACCCGCGATGCCTAGGAGTTAAACTCGCAACGTCTAATCGCCTAATCTGGCTAGGAGGCTTGGTAGCGATGCAATAGGGCTTAATAATGTGATAAGACTTAACAATGTAATAAGGCTTAATAATACAATAAGGCTTAACAATGCAATGAGGCTTAATAATGCAATGAGGCTTAACGATGCAATAAGGCTTAATAATGCAATAAGGCTCAATAATATGATAAGGCTTGACAATGCAATAAGGCTTGATAATGCAATAAGGCTTAGCAATGTAATGAGGCTTAATGGCGATGCAATAAGGCTTGGCGACGTAATAAGGCTCGGCAGTAATATAATATAACTTAACAATGCAGTAAGTCTTAGTAATGTAATAAGGCTTAGGGCTAGGCAATAAGGGGAAGATTTAAGGTTGCTTAGTTACTCTAATACCTAATAGCGAAATCTAATAGTATAGTACTGCTATTAAGGTGTTTTAATGCGGATAGGCTATATAAAGGTTTCGTCTATAATATGTCTAATATATCTTAAAAGTCTACCTTTCGCTTGTCTTTAAGGTTAAATTTCTGGCCTATAATAAATTAAATATTGTAGTTGGTAAAATCATAATAAATAATAGTATATTTTGCCTGTTGTTCTTAGAACCGTTAAATATAAAGTAGTAAGTAGTCTATTAACTTATATCTGTTAGTGCTGGCTAATAAAGTGCCTTTAAAACATATTAATATTAATAATAGCCCTTTTATTTTGCAGTATAATAGGCTTAATAGTAATGGGATTTCAGTCCTTATAATTAAAAATATTTATTTAATAGAGCTAGGTTTGCTAATTATTCTAGTCAGCATTATATTATAGGTTAATTTAATATCTTGCACCTACATTTTCCTAAAAGGACTTTTGGAGCTCTTGCTGCACCCGGCCTAAAAAGACCAAACCAACCAAAAGAACCCTGAAAAACACCCTGATAATCCCCTGAGATGCATACATTATAGGGGAGGCACAGGTGGAATAACGGTGGTATACAGTCGCGTGTAACCGCCAGACCCATACCCAATAATGGCCCCCTACAACAATAACAAGGACGGGCGAATACTATACTAGAAAGCGGAAATACCCTAATTAAGAAGGCATCTAACAAAATATAAAGCCTATTAGACGCGTCTAGTATCTAGAACTATGGGGGAGTATCTGTTAGCTATTACAAACTAATATAGCTAGTAGAATGGCTCTAGTCTAGTAAACCTTAGGCGCCCCTCTAGCAAACCCTTAATTAAATCCTCTAACGGCTAAATAAAATTGAAGATAAACAAAACCCCCCCTAATAGGTGAACCATACCTAGGCCACTATAGCTGCGCTCCTATAGCACAGGGAACCTACCCCCCTAAAAACAACAACCGGGTATATAATTATAATATAACTAAATATAGAAAAGGTAGAGGAACTTAGGGGATAATCAGAAATAGAAGTTCTTATAGAGATTTATAAGGAGGTCTATAACGCTGTTGCAGTCTGACACCTTAGGAGTGGAGACATTAGAGTTACCCTAAAGGACTAATAGGTAAAGAAACGGGCCATAAGGGTAGGGGATAGGCTAGGAGAGCGTATTAGTATAAAAGTGCTTTATAAAGATTACCTAGTTGAAGTCCTATTGGTTCCTATAAGCCTTAGGGTAGAAAGGGGACGCTAGGTAGACAATATAGCAACTATATAGGAGATAGTAAAATAAATGGAACGCCTTATATTAGGACTTGTAATTACCTAAATCTAATAGCTTTAATAGGAAAATACAAACCAAGTATATAATAAGAATAATAAGAGGATATAAGGGGCGCCAGAGACTTACTAGGGAAATAATAGATAAACGTATAGCTCCCTTATTGTTAGCGTATATATACTAGGAATGCAAAAACTCCTTATCTAAAAAGGAATAATTATAAATAGCCTTATATATAACACAAGGCTCTATAACTACAGACTACGCCTAGAACAATATTATTGCTATATATAATAGGGACACACCTAATCTATATACGCAGCATAGGTGTACTACGGCCACTATGCAGGCCCCTATAATATAAGACAATATATAAATTAAGACTAAATAAAATGCGCGAACTGTCACTGAAGCATATATAAGGTATAGGAGAGAGAAGACTATATTAAATATAGGAGACAGAAGGAAAGGGCTTAATAGCTATAGGAATAACTGCATGCTAGGTTATATAAATGGAAATAATAGGTAATAAGCTAGGGGGATATAGGTATCTTCCTAGCGTTTCCTATCTTTAATACTAGGGGGCTAAGCTAGCCATCCTAAGCCTTAACAGGCTAAAAGTAATACTGTGTAACATTACTAGACTAAATAGGGATATAAGGGATATATAGGATACAAGGGAGAGGACGCCTAGTAGGAAGACCCCTATGGATGGCTATAGCAAGTTTAAGGCCGGGATAATTAAGAATTAGATTTAACGCAGTAAATATAATATATATAGCTAGCTTATAAGGGGCATATAGCCAACTAATAAGAATGGGGGAAGAACCAGAGGCAATAACAAACTTAGATTTAGAAAGGCTAGTAGGAATATAAGATATAGGAATGGAAAGCTCTATATAAAATAAGTAGTAGCTAGGGAGTAAATATAGAAGATGGAAGTTTTAAATATTTTAGAGAAAGTAGAAACAGAAGAAGTAAGGAGTAAAGGAGAGGCGAAGGACCCCTACTAGGGGTCCGCCACTTAACCATTATATAGTATAACTACGGCAATACGAACCACTATCTAGCAAGGCCCCTACTAGACAGTCTAGACCTAGAAAAACACCATATTCTTGCTATATAAGAGCTATATTATAATACCTATATATAATTAACATACTGCCCCTAAGGATTTAAGCTCCTATATAAACCAAAAGCAGCTATACGCGTATGCTTTATAATTAGCAAAAATATTAGCCTTGCCTTATAGTTATAGCAGGCAGTTAACTTAGATATTACAGTTATAACTATCTAGATATATAGGGGACTAGTATAAATTATTAATATCTATAACCCTAGGGTCAAAGGGGTAGTATAGACAGAGAATATTATATCTATAATAAGCTTGCTAGAAACTAAATACGTGGAGTTTATCCTACTAGGAGATATAAACCTCTACTACCTATAGTAGGGGGGCATCTATGTTGCTGCTAATTAATAGGTAGAGTGCCTACTAAGAGCTATAGATAATAGGGGCCTTAAGCTAGCTACCCCCCTAGGTGTAATTATATGGCAACAGGGCACCGCCAAAAGTATAATTAACCTTATAATTATGGACGAAAACCTATACCAGAGACTTAAAAGGTGCTCCCCTAAAGAAGAATAGGTACTTACCTTAGACCATATCCCTATCCAAATATAACTAGATCTGGACATTAAGGCGCAACTAAATGGCAAAAGATACGTAATAAGGAAGCTTAACATAAATAGCTTTCTTAATATAATTAAATAATAACTTTAAGACCTAGAAGAAATCCACCCAATACTAAATAAGTAAGGCTTATTAGCTACCCCTAAGGAAATTAATTAAAGACTAGAAAGGATCTAGGTAGCAATTAAAAGCGGGCTAAAAGAGCACTGCCCAGTTTTAAAACTAGGCCCCTACTCGTAATACGCATGGTCCGTATAGTGCGCGGCCCTTATAGCCGGCCAATAATGAGTAAGGAGGAAATATATAAGTAGCTATAATTCTAAGGATAAGAGATAATATAAAGATATAAGAAACTAGCTAAAGAATACCCTAAGAAAAGAAGCAAGAAATAACTGGAGACGGTTTATAAACAAATATACTATTAACTTAAGTCTCCCCTATAACAAGGGCCTTTAGACTATAGTGAAATGGGTAAAAAAAAAGGCGGGACGCCTAGTAGAAGATCTATACCTACCACCCCTATAAAGAGTAGGCGAACTATAGGCCACAAGCAACAATAATAAGAAGGTAAAGATCCTTATAAAAAGATTTTTCCCTTAACCGGCTCTAGCAGACCTTAGTGATATTACTAGTAAAATACTAGTAACTCGCCTAAGGGTTAACAGCGACATAACAACTAAAGAAATGGCTAGAACTATTAGCCGCCTTTTAAACAATATAGTACTAGGACTAGATAGGATCCTAAATAAAGCCCTAAAGATTTGTAGACCACTTATAGCACCTTAGCTTATAGACATAGCTAGAGTATACTTTGTAATAAGCTACTACCTGCAACTTAGAAGATCCATAATAATGGTTATCTTATAAAAAGAAGGTAAAGTAGACTACTTAATCCCAGGAAGCTACTGCCCTATTGCCTTAGAAAACACCCTAAGCAAGATCTTAGAAAAGGTTATAGCGGACCATATAGTAGATATGGTAAAGGAATACGCCCTACTACCACAAAGCTAAATAGGGGCAAGAAAGAATCGCTTAACGCTATTAGCACTTACACTACTCGCTACTACCATTAAAACTGCATGGGCTATATAAAAGGACTTTATAGT
>Ga0307507_10008699_pt1 | contig 13895 bp, 3 predicted proteins | sample 7_EM_MG_FD_207223 | JGI IMG/M metagenome (GOLD analysis project Ga0307507, IMG submission 207223) | Populus trichocarpa ectomycorrhiza microbial communities from riparian zone in the Pacific Northwest, United States - 7_EM | ecosystem: Host-associated > Plants > Roots > Unclassified | place...
ATGCCGACCTAGTAAAATCTCTGCACATTAAATCCATTCAAGTTCCCAAGCTGATATCCTCTCCGTCTCCCTGTCTCCAACGAGCCAATATCCTCTCTTTATATTCTGAGTTTCATAAGCTGGCTGCAGGCCTCACTAGCGGGCCATGGGCTACTGGTCGCGGAGCATGCCGTTCTATGCCTGCGGGAAGAACAGGAGCTGCTGGCTGCGGGTAGACTAGGACGCTAGGTGTTCCCCCTACAGGCTATATTCCTCATCTTAAAGACTATGGTTATCGATCTCTGTCTCCGTCTCCGTCTCCTCTTCGAGTTTCTAAGCTGGCAGCAGGGAGACACCCTACGGGCTATAGTTTCTCTTCTCAGTCTCTGAGTTTCCTAGGCCGGCAGCAGGGAGACACCCTGCGGGCTATAGTTCCTCTTCTCAGTCTCCGAGTCTCCATATCTAGCCATGCTTCTGCTTCACGTCCCGAGTTTCTAAAGCCAGCTACAGGGAGACACCCTGCGGGCTATGTCCTCGTGTCTTGATTACAGTGTAAGACTATAGGTTACCAATCTTAATCTCTCCATCTCTCCGTCTTCGAATCCGCACAGATAGTACTTCAAGTTTACCGCGACAAGAATCTACGTTTTAACCTTAATCTCCGCACCCCAAGCCTTTCGAGCCTATACTTTAACCTCAATCTCCGTAACCTCCAAGCCTTTCAAGTCTACGCCTTAACCTCGATCTCCGTACTCCAAGCCTTTCAAGCCTATACCTTAACCTTAATCTCCGCAACCCCGAGCCTGTCAAGTCTATACCTTAACCTCAATCTCTGCAACTTCGAGCCTTTTAAGTATCAATATCCGCCCTACGCCCTACAGATAAACCTACAATAAAAAATTCTCCGTTGTTCTCTACATTAGTTTTACTCCTATGTTGCATTTAGCACTCAAGACGAGTGCTAGCGGAGAGGGATATAGTAGATATATAGGAGGTCTGAGGACTAAAGGGACGAAGACCTTTAAGGACTGGAAGGATAAGGATATGTGGTCTATTTTTTTACTTCCGTGTTTTTACTGCCGTCACTTAGCTCACAGGAGCTCGCCTTATTAGGAGGGATATACTGTCACGGCACTAACCTAACACATTGTTATGATTCAGTGTTGTCATGACACGAGCACGGACCTAACCCCTGAGCGACGTGTATATATACCACCTCACCTCCTACATAGATCCTCACACGACATCGTTTGTCAATAATACACAGTTACAGTTACCTCGTTGACCCTCTGCACGTACTGTAACACCTAGCGCATAATTAGATAGGTTAGTTTCAATAGGATATTTAAGGTTAGGGTTAAAGTAACTAAGAATTAGAGTAGTTATAAAGCAACGTTTTAAATTATTAAAAGCTTATTTACATCTAGCGGTTTATTTAATTTTTATATTCTTCCTTATTAGGTTTACTAATGGCTAGGCAATTTCTAAGAAGTGGTTAATAAATTAATAATAGAAATTTGCGAATTCTAAGAATCCTTAAATATCTTATATATTGTTAGGGCTTCTCTAGTTTATAATCGCAGCAACTTTCTTAGGGTCTATTTTAATTCCATTATGGGATATAATTAAACCTAAGTATATAACCTTAGATGCGTAAAACTTGCATTTCTTAATATCGCATTATAAGCCTACGTTTTATAAGCGTTTAAGTGTAACGGGACTAGCCTAGTTACAGTAGGAATGTCTTGGTAAAACACTTAACAGATAAACTTGACGCTTTAACTAAATTCTACCGAATTCTGCCAGCTTGATTGACTTCTGCCAAGTTCTGCCAGATTAATTAAATTCTACTAAAGTCCGTCCGCGTGCGTATGTATGCACATATTAACCAAGACCCCTAACTATTTAATTACAAGATTCTCTAGTTATTCCTTTCTCTTTTTTATATAACGTCTTGTTCCTAGTAAAAGCTATATACCTTTAGATTTAGATGGAATTTATACTATTCCTTTAAATCTTCCCCAAAGTCTCTTCGCGCCCTTACATTACATTGCGTTAATACCACTACCCTTAAAATAGCAAACGAACTTAAATCCGCTATATTAGCTATTATAGCCCTAGTTAGGGAACAAATGATTATAATGCAATAGTCCTTTATGGATGCCTTAGCCCAGCAATGAGCTATACTAGAAGCCCAGCATTAGTAATTAATTAAAGCAATACGCAAAGAACTCTATAACACCAAAGTACTTGCGTTAGAGACCCTAATAGCAACACCCACAAATAAGATTAAGATAACTATATATAAACCCGGCCCGTTAAATACAAACCCTAAACCAGTAATGGTAGCTTAACCTATACCTATAATAAACCTAGTACCTACTATAAAATTAAAAAAGCTTCCTAACCCTCTAATATTTAATAGAAATTAAAACAATCTATATCCCTTTATAACCAAGCTCCGTCTTAAACTTTTAACAAACTATAATTGATACCCTACTAAAGCTAGCAAAGTTAGCTATGGAATGTCTCATTTAAGTAAAGATACTGCATAAACTATAGACCCATTCTTCTGTAATAGCACCTTTATTAATTTTAAAACTGTTAGGAATAAGGCAAGCTGCCGTCACACCAGGCATGTTGCCGTCACGTGCTGACGTGGCCCTAGCGTGGTAAAGAACCTTGGGTTCCTTACCCCTTTCCTTATTCCTATCAAAAAGAAGAAGAACAATTATTATACTATCTACAAACCGTAGCTACGTGATATCCCCTTATGTAACCAACACTAATCAGTGGTTAACTTCACTATTATACTACAGAACAGCTAGGTATCACTAAGAAGAGACAAGCCACTATACCAGTGCTACTCGTGCTAGAGGAAGCTGTCTTTTAAGGTTAGAACTAGTCCTAAACCTTAAATAGAACTCTTCCACAAATCTAAGGATTTAAAGGCTAGAACTGGTCCTAAGCCTTTCCAAGATTACAGATTCTTGCGTCCATTACACAGAACAACACGCTTTATGAGTCTTCGCAATTTAAGGCCAGAACTAGTCCTAAGCCCTATAACCGCAAATACACATTACAAACGCGTACTAAACGACAAACGCGTACTAAACAATAAATACACATTACAAACATATACCAAACGACAATCCCTACACCAATAACACTTCCCTCCCTCTAAAAACATAGCTACGCCTACTTTAAATAACTGGAAAGACTCCTTACCACTAGGGGTAGCTAAGCACACAAAACTTATTAATAAAGATTAGGACGAATTCGCCTTTAATATAATAACTTATACCACAAAATAAGTTAACAGCTTTCTCCTACACCATATTATATTCTACCAAAATAGATGCTATGCCGATTTACAACTATGGGAGTATTTTAGGGAGGATTTTATAGGATGGACTGCTAATACCTAGGCACTTAGCAATATCAATATTATTTAGGATTTTTAAGACTTCCTCTATAGGAATGGGGTATATATTACTAAAAATAGTAACCTAATTGCTAGTAATATTTAGGCCGTTATTACTAGTACAGAAGAACCAATATGGACGGAAGCTAAGATTATATATTAACTATAGAAACCTAAAAACAACCCATATTCTTTAGAAGGCAACTTTAATTTATATTAAAACCCCTAGAACGCTAACCCCCTACCTAGAGCTACTCTCCCACCTAAAGGTGCCCTCCTACTTAGAGTTGCTCCGCCTTTACCTCCTCCACTTTAGCTAACCGGTAAGCCTTTACCACAAGAAGTCACGAATCTAATAAAGGTATATTCAGACAAAGAGAAGAAGTTTAGAGGAGAACTATATAATATACTTAGAGCAAAACTACAGGTCTTTTATAACTGTTGCAATAAGGTCAAAATTTAACGCCACTAGTACCATTACGCTTTCTCTATTATGTTAAAGGGACAGGCAGCAACATTCTATTATAACCATATTACGGGTAAAAACTATAGCTTTAATATAATGCTTCAGCTTACTAGAGCCCACTTTAAGACTAACAAAAATCGCCAACTTTATATATCTAAATAGCGAGAGACTATATTCTAGAGAGTTATTACTTCCAACCTAATAAAGACTTATTTAGAGTGCCTTTAACTACTCTTTAATAAACTTTAGAAAATCTAATATGGCCTTACCAAAACCTACTAAAACAAGAACAGCCTAAGGGACCAGGTTATCTTAATATGCTATAGCATTCCTAAGTGCAACTTGGCGCTATATAAACCTATAAATACGTTTAAAGGAGTATATACTAAGCTACGCTCCGCTATAGGTACTATAATATAAATATAAGAATCTTAATAGCTTTATACCAAAAACCCTACCTAAACAAGTATTCCCAACCAATATAATTATAACTGGACTAATCAAACATATAGTGGCCATAGTAGGGAATACGGAAGAGGGTATAATTAACGTCGACCATAAGGCAACCATAGAGGTCCTTATAGAGGTTCATTTTAAAGTAATCACCAAAAGATATACTATGTTTATAAAAAGCCAAATTACTAGTTAACTAGACACTCCCTTAATAAGCGAAAAGAGGCATATAATAAGTTCCATCAGAGTGCAAGAAACGTTAGAAATTATAAGGTCACTATAGCCTACTTCCAAAGCTTCCTAGTTTAATACAAAGGCGTAGAAGATCTTAAGGGTAAGGTTAATAAGGTCAAACAGCTCCTTATAGATATGGAAATTAAGGACTACTCCCCTAACCAATACTTTACTAAGTATAGTAAGGTAGATAGCACACAAACTATTACTATTCTTAATAATTAATCTACGCTCTATTCTATCACAAAATTAGATATCTTTAATAAGCCAAAGGAGAGTTCCACGTTTTCCTTTAACAATAAATACTCGGCGTACATCTTCTATAGTATTATGCCGGATACAGAAGCCGCAGGAGTATCTATAGTAGGAAAACCTTAAGTTCGAGCTCTTTAGCAGCTTAATAGCTCTATTTAGATCAACTAATCAACGGCAGGCCAATATACGATTTAATTTAGTAAAGGTACTACAATCTCTCTCAGCACAATTAGGGTCTAAACCCCCTTAAGATACATCACTTTCTATATTATTCCTACAAACACTCCGTTTCTATTTTGCATTAAAGATATAGATAAGTTAGGCGTTAGGCTTAACAACCTTAAGAATATACTTATTTAGGGAGACAATTGGGTGCCTATTATACGCAAGTAGGGTCACCCCTAGTTACTCCTTTATTAACTAAAAAAGAGTATTACTTAAAGCCACTTAACTAAGTTAAAATTACGCTAACTACACCATTGTTTTAGCCACCTATCCGTTTATTAATTGCTTAGGGTTCTTTAGTAAGTAGGCTATAAAGTTAAGGTTAAGGCAATTAAGCATCTTATAAAGTACTACTATTACTACCAAATAAACCAGAAGTCCCCTAGCCGATTTAAGTTCACCCTTAAAGATAACTACAACTTTAACTTCTGTATTATTGTTGACATTATATATCTTAGCGGCAAGCTAGTACTCCAAGTTATTAACTTCTTAACCTCCTTCCAAGCTGCACAATTCTTAAAGGATATATCAGCTAGGAACGTATAGGATACCCTTTAGTTATGCTAGATTAATATCTACCTAGGACCCCCTAATTAAATCGTCTATAACGCAGAAAAGAACTTCTTATCTATAGAGTTTTAACAATAGATAAAGGCAATGGCAATTAAGGTTAAGGAAGTCCCTATTAAGGTATATAATAGTATTAGAAAAGTAGAGCGATATCACACGCCATTATACCGTATATATAAGATTATCTCTTTAGAACTAGAGGATGCTAGCAAAGAACTTACCTTATAAATAGCTGTTAAAGCTGTTAACAATTCTACTAGCCTAGATAGACTTGTACCTATATTACTAGTCTTTAGTGCCTACCCTTAAATAACTAACAATTCTCCACTATCTCCCTCTATTATACAACAAGCTGAGGCTATTCACAAGGCAATAAAGGAGGTATAATGTCTCTACGCCACACGCTAAGTTAGCAACGCACTAGGAATAAGAAATGGCCTAAATACCTTAACTACGCTTAATCTACCACTCCAGTCTAAGGTACACGTATGGCGTAAAAAGGGAGGATAGTTAGGCCCACATTAACTTATTGCAATTAATGGCCAGACTTGCACTATTTAGATACCTTACAGACCCACTTAATTCCATTTAACTGTTATCAAGCCTTACTATAAAGATAACAGTTCTAAGCCTTTACAGGATGCCCTAGAAGATGCCCTAAAGGAGAACCATAATTAACATACTCCAGAAGGCGACTACGATCCCAATATAATATTAGTAGATACACCACAACCATAATGCGGTAGAGGTCGCCCAAAGGGATCACAAAATCGCTAATATCTTATTAATTTTAAAGAGCAATTTATTGCCGCCATCAAAAATAGAGTCAAGTTATTAATGGCCTTTATAATAGCTAAGGAGAAGGATAACTTCAAACTTATAAAACAGCTCTAAAAGGAAGGTTATATTATAACTCTAGGAGCTTCTTTCTAAGCATCTAACAAGCAGGAGATCAAGGGTCTTATTATAAAAGGAGTCTTTAAATTTAAAAAGTATAACCCTACTAAGTTTAATAGAGTTTGCATCTTTAAGTTAAGAATAGTTAACGAAATTAAGGGTAAAGCTACTAACGCCCCATTTAAGAAATTAAGGCTTATTATCTAAGGCTATAATAATAATAGCAAGGAGGTGATTCTTACACAGTCTTCTATAATTTAATGAGCTAGTCAGTAAGTTATTATTACACTAGCTCCCTCCTTAATAAAGAATAAAATGGCGGTTTATTTATAAGATATCACTCAAGCCTATACCCAATTAGAGACGCACCTTTAGCGCTTAATATTAGCATACCTTCCAGAGCAAATTCGCTACCAGTATCCTAAAGATATAATCATAGTTGTGCTTAAGCCATTATGTGGAATCGCAAAGGCAGGAACTTACTAGTGGGCTACCTACAGCAAGCACCATAAAGAGAAGCTTTTAATAACTACTTCTATATTTAATCCCTGCTTCCTTATTATAACTATAGGAACTCCATTTGGAATTATCGGTATATAAACTAATAATATAATTATCTTAGGAGACAACCAATTCTTAGCTCTTAAAGAAGATAAGCTAGTAAAGGCAAATCTTATAGCAAAGCTAAAGAAAAAGCTTAGTTTAACAACACCATTACTCTTTAATAGATATATCCTCTCCCTAAACAAGGATTCTATTGCTCTACACCAGAAGGGTCAAAGCAAGAAGATTAACGTTATTAACACTAATTCTCCAAAGCAAGGATACATAAAGCAACGCGCTCGTAAAGCTTATATTACTTCTATCTGTTAACCCAAGGCTTTATTTGATCTCTCTATTGCCGCCTAACACCAGGAACTAACTAAGGACGACATTCTTACCCTAAATAAACGCCTTTCCTAGCAAATGAACCATCTCAACTAGGGCCTATACTACGTGCCTATTAATCTTCCCACCGCCAAGCTCTTTGTATTTATTAATAGATCGTTTATAAATAACAAAGATTTTAGCTCCTAGCTAGGATATAAGATTATTATCGCAAATAAGTTTACTGGAGAGAATAACTTTATAATCTATAGCAACCTTATTTATTAGAGCTTAACTAAAAGCAAGCGCGTTACCTAAAGTGTTTTGGCATTAGAGATATATAAAATAATTAGCAGAGTTAATATAGCAATTGCAATTAGAACTACCCTAAAGATAATTATAGATTAACTTGAACTTCCTATTATCCCTACAATTGTATGCACCAATTCATACTCCCTTTATAAGTGCTTGGTTAAGCTTAGTACTACAAAAGAGAAGCGCCTTATAATTAATATTATAGCACTTTATCAATCCTATAAATGGTAAGAACTCTTTAAGATTTAATAGATTAATGGTCAAGATAACCCAGCAGATATAATAATAAAGGCAAACCTAAACAAGGCTCTAGAAACGTTTGTTAATATAAACACTCTATATATATAAGTTAAAGGTTAGGTTAAAAGGGAGTAGGAGCATAACATTCTATAGACCCTAACTTAAACCAGCTAATTAGGATTTTCCATCCCCAGGATAGAAAATTGCTATTAGCTCGCTTACTACTAGCGCCTTAGCGGCCTACCCGTCTTTACATTATCTGCCAACTGCTGCATTATCGCATATTATCGCATATTGTTTGGTATTGTCGCATATTGTTTAGTATTGTCGCATATTATTTGGTATTATTATACACTATCTGGTATTGTCGCATCCTGTCTGTTTATATATATATAGATGGCAACCACAAAAAGAAGAGTTGCCAGTATTGGGAATAAGGCAAGCTGCCATCACGCTAGGCATATTGCCGTTACGTGCTAACGTGGCCCTAGCGTGGTAAGAAACCTTAAGTTCCTTACCCCTTTCCTCATTCCTATCAAAAAGAAGAAGAACAATTATTATACTATCTACAAACCGTAGCTACGTGATATCCCCTTATGTAACTAACAAAAACCTTTGTCTCTCTACTAAAACAAATATATAATAACGCCAGCCACAAACACACTACTGTTACTAAACTTAAAAACCTATAATAATAGAACCAAGACTTTACAAGCTTCTTTTTAGAATTTTTAGGCCTTATTAGCAAACTGGATTAGAATAAAGCTGCTAGAGTTACTGCTCTTTAACAAGCTATTTTAGATGAAATTAGAGCACAGTTAGTAGGTAGGGAACTACTAAAGGACCTACCCGAATTTGCTATAATATGTTAACAAATTAATAAGGACCTTTAATATAACAAATAGACTTATTCTCTAAAGCCAACCACACCTTGTGTTTAAAGCTCTGCGAAACTAATATATACCCTAAAGCGCGACCCTTCTCCGAAACCTACGCACGACCCTATGGACCTTAACGCCACTTAATCCTACGCACCCTTAGGAACTAATAAATAAAGAACTTAAGCTACAAATGGAGAATGCTTTGGATGTGGTAGAAAAGGACATATTTAAAGGAATTGCCAAACTTACCCTTTTAAAAAAGTCCGCCATAGTTCCTCCCGGTCTTTAAATCACACCCACTCCTTAAATTACACTTGTTCTTTAAGTTGTACTTATTCTATAAATTATACCCAGTTATCACAAAGCATCTTACCTTTGGTTAACTTGGAAAACGAGTTATCCTAGGGCCAAGTCGCGCCTTAGGATAAGAAGTGGAAGAGTATAAGTGTCTAGGCTTTTCCAGCGCTAATACATAACACAACTCCCTTAATATACTTAGCGAAATTTAAACACTTAGAAAATAGAAGGAAGTATAAATACTAATAGACAGCAGAGCTACTAGCATAGGCTTTATTGATATAAACTACGCAAAAACTTAACGCCTAAATTTAAAGAAACTTAATAAGCCCTAAGGCTTATAAGGCTTTAATAGTAAGCCCTTAATATATAGTAAACTAACATACTACGCTCTTGTAAAGATGCGGATAGGTAAACACCTTAAATATGTTTCCTTATTTGTAATACCCCTAAAGCATTATAAGGTAATACTTAGATACAGATAGCTAAAACAACATAACCCTTTAATTAGTTGGGTTAAAGAAATACTGAAGTTCTGCATAACCTACTGCTAAAGTTATTACTTAAAACACTACTAACCCTACAAATATGCATAAAATTATTTAAATTTAATATAATATAAACTGCCCCTACTATAGACCCCAAACTAAAATAATATGGCTATAACTACCAATGGTAGTAAAGAATGCAAAGACGTTACGCTAAAACCTCTTAAAATTCGTATAATACAAGCCGCACCTTTTATTTTGTTAGCACGAAAACGAGACTATAAAATCTTCGCTATAACTATAGAAGATATTAAGAAAGCACTAGAACTAAAGCAATATATTAACCCTTAACCTCTTATGCCTAAAGAGTACCATAATCTAATTAACGAGTTTAAGAAAAGATTTGTAGACTAACTACCCCCATATTGGGATGTACACGATTTTAAGATAGAACTTAAACCTAATATAACACCAAAGTTTAGACTGCTATACGGTATATTACGGGAAGAACTACTTGTGATGCAATAATACCTTAATAAGCATCTAGAAAAAGGATTTATTCGCCCTAGTTAATCTCCATTTGCCTTACTTATACTATTTATTAAAAAGCCAGGAGGAGGCTTAAGATTCTATGTTGATTATTAAGCTCTAAACGCAATTACAATTTAAAACTAATATCCAATCCCCTTAATCTAAGAGACGCTTAACCGCCTGGTAAAGGTATAATATTTTATAAAGCTTAATATAGTCACTGCCTTTAATTAAATTTGCGTTTAAGAAGGAGATAAGAAGTACATAGCCTTTCGTATATAATGGGGACTCTTTAAATACCTAGTAATGCTATTTAGTATAAAGAACGGTCCTGGTATGTTTTAGCAATACATTAATAATACGCTTTGTGAATTCCTTAATGTATTTGTTACCGTGTATATCAATAATATCTTAATCTACTTATCTTCGCTTTCTAAGCATTAAAAACATATCTAAATAGTCCTTAAACGTTTGCAAGATGCGGGTTTATAATGCAATATTAAGAAATGCAAGTTTTATACGTCCGAAATTATATACCTAGGCCTAATTATATCCCGCGACGGAATTAAAATGGACCCTAAGAAGGTCGCTGTGATTATAAACTAGGGAAGCCCTAGTAACATATAAGACATTTAAGGATTTTTAGGATTTGCAAATTTCTACCGTTAATTTATTAACCACTTCTTAAAAATTGCCTAACTATTAGTAAACTTAACAAGGAAGAATATAAAATTTAAATAGACTGCTAGATGTAAATAAGCTTTTAATAATTTAAAACAACGCTTTATAACCGCCCCAATTCTCGCTTACTTTAACCCTAATCTTAAATATATTATTGAAACAGACTTGTCTAATTATGCCCTAGGGGGAGTGTTATCGCAATATAATAAGAACGGTGAGCTACGTCTAGTAGCCTTTCTCTCCTAAAAGCTCACCTCTACCAAATTAAACTATGAGATATATAATAAGGAACTACTTGCAATTGTTAGATACTTTAAACAATGGCGTCCAGAACTTAAAGGATTATTATTCCTAATATGTGTATTAACGGACCATAAGAACCTACAGTATTTCATAACTATAAAGCAATTAACGCAACGCCAAATTCGTTGGGCCAAATACCTCTTACAATTTAACTTTAAAATTATATACTAACCGGGTAAACTTAATTAGAAGCCTAACGCATTAATATAATAATTATAAGACCTACCTACAAACGCTTTAGATAAACGGATTATAAATTAATTATAGATCCTATTGCCCCCTAAACGTTTTAAGAAACTACATCCTATATTTCTAAATATAGAACTTAACAGAAATGAATTAGAAATTGATAAATAGGAAATAGAAATTAATAAGCTAATAGAATATAAATATAAGAACAATATATGGATAGCAGATATAATAGAAGCAATTTAAATAGGAAAATAATAGTATAAAGATATCACACTCGCCAAATGCGAAATTTGTAATAATTGACTATACTATTAACAGAATATAGTAGTCCCAAATTCTGAACCTTTGCAATTTAAGATACTTAAATTTATATACAACTCTCCTGTAGCGGGACATCCTAGCCATATAAAAATGTATAAGATAGTCCAACAAGCATATTATTGGCCTATAATGCACAACTATATATAAAAATATGTTTAAGTATACAGAACGTGTGTTTATAGAAAGACTTCTTATATAAAGAAATAAGGAGTACTTTAACCATTGTTAATTCCAATGTAAAGATAGCATAATATCTTAATTAACTTTGTGGTAGATTTACCTAGCAGCAACAGATTTATAAATATTATAGTAGTAGTTAACCGCCTTATAAAAATACAATATATGATTCCTATAGACTTAATCGATGTTATCTTAGTAGCTAAATGTTTTGTTAAACACGTCTTTAAGCTACATAGACTCCCTAATTTAATAATATCTAACTATAGAAGCCAGTTCGTTTCAGACTTTTAGTAAGCTCTATGTAAATAATTAAGTATATAAATATAACTCTTAACTATATTTCATTTAGAGATAGATAGTTAAACTGAAATTGCGAACGTAATTATGGAATAATACCTATAAATATACTGCTCCTACCTACAAGACAACTGGGAAAAGTGGCTGCCTTTAGCTAAGTTTACTGCGAATAATATAATAAACGAATTAACAGGTATAACGCTGTTCTATATAACCTACAGATAAGACCCTTAACTTGGATTTAAACTATAACCTAAAATTAATATAATAGGACCCATAATTAAACAGATTTAGTTAATTAATGTGTATAACTTTGCTAATTAAATAAAGCAGTTAACGGAACTACTATAAAGTAAATTAACGTATGCTTAAACGGTATAGGAATAGCATGTAAATAAAGAACAAGCTCCTATATGGGACTTTAAAGAAGGTAATATAGCTTACCTAAATACATGAAATATAAAGACTTAATAGCCCTTAAAGAAACTTAATTGGAAGTTTATGGGCCTATACCAAATTAAAAAGAAACTAAGCCTGTATACCTATAAGCTTAAACTGCTAACTAAGATAAAAATATACCTAACGTTTTACGTAAGCTTACTGTAACCTTTAAAAGGTAAACCTTTAACTTATAAAGTGCCACTGCTACCTCCCATAATTGTTAATAACGGTAATAGTTCTTACTTTATTAACTTAATTAATAATATGCGATGGAAAAAATAATCTAAATAATTTGAACTTCTTGTTAAGTAGGAAGGATATAAAATATAAACCTAGGAAACCTATAATTAGATTAAGGCCGACGCGCCTTCCTTAGTAAAAGAATTCCATAAGGACTATCCTTTGCGGCCTGCTCTGGCTAGATAGACACAATATAAAGGCAAACAACTGCTACCTAACACAAATACACAAAACTCAAATTTAAAAAGAACTTAAAATAAGTTATAATGTTCGTGACGCGATTATGTAACACGCAAGATATCAAGGAACTTCAACTGGCGGTTAAAGTTGTTTAATTGGTTAGATCTACCTTGCCAAGATTGCTACCCAACGCAAAAATATAACACGTGATAAAATTATAAACTCTTAACTAAATTAAATTATTTTAAACCTTTGGCTAAAGGGGGGGTACTATAACGGGACTAGCCTAGTTATAGTAGGAATGTCTTAGTAAAACACTTAACAGATAAACTTAACGGTTTAACCAAATTCTGCTAAATTCTGCCAGCTTAATTAACTTCTGCCAAGTTCTACTAGATTAATTAAATTCTACCAAAGTCTATCCGCGTGTGCATATACGCACGCATTAACCAAGACCCCTAACTATTTAATTACAAGATTCTCTAATTATTCCTTTCTCTTTTTTACGCAACGTCTTATTCCATTAGGAAAATATTCGCAGGATAAGATTTAAGTAGACTTTAGTTTTCGCGTTTCGCGTAATTAACATGCAATTTAACTAACTTGACACGCAATTAACTAACTTAACACGCAATTAACCAACTTAACACGCAATTTAACTAACTCAATATGTAATTAACTAACTTAACACGCAATTTAACTAACTTAACACGCAATTAACTAACTTAATATGTAATTTAACTAACTTAACATATAATTAACCAACTTAACACATTTAAAAGTTAAATAACATGCAGTTAACCTACTTGACAACTTTAAAAGCTAACTATATATTCCTTAACACGCAGTTAACCTACTTAGCAACTTTAAAAGGTAACTGTATATTTCTTGACATGCAATTATATATTTAACTAGTATATATTATCTAATATAATCTT
>Ga0307507_10008700_pt1 | contig 13894 bp, 7 predicted proteins | sample 7_EM_MG_FD_207223 | JGI IMG/M metagenome (GOLD analysis project Ga0307507, IMG submission 207223) | Populus trichocarpa ectomycorrhiza microbial communities from riparian zone in the Pacific Northwest, United States - 7_EM | ecosystem: Host-associated > Plants > Roots > Unclassified | place...
AGCTTCGTGCAGAGCCTCTGTACGCAGAGCTTCGTGTAGAGCTTCGTGTAGAGCTTCGTGTAGAGCTTCGTGTAGAGCTTCGTGTAGAGCCTCGTGCAGAGCCTTGTGCAGAGCCTCCAAGTAATAAGACTATATAATAGTTAAATATATAGTATACAACTTTACCTTAATTGCATGTCAAGAAATATACAGTCACTTTTTAAAGTTGCTAAGTAGGTTAACTGCGTGTTAAGGAATATGCAGTTAGCTTTTAAAGTTGTCAAGTAGGTTAACTACATATTATTTAACTTTTAAATATGTCAAGTAGGTTAACTGCATGTTATTTAACTTTTAAATATATTAAGTAGGCCAACTGCATGTCAAGAAATATGCAGTTAGCTTTTAAAGTTGCCAAGTAGGTTAACTGCGTGTTAAGAAATATGCAGTTAGCTTTTAAAGTTGTTAAGTAGGTCAACTGCGTGTCATTTAACTTTTGAATGTGTCAAGTTGGTCAATTGCGTGTCAAGTTGGTCAATTGCGTGTCGAGTTGGTCAAATTGCATGTCAATTACGCGAAACGCGAAAACCAAAGTCTACTTGAATCTCATCCTGCGAATATTTTCCCGATGACGGACTGCTCTTATACTAAGAACAGCTTATAGTTCTAGACGTTAACAACCTATAAACTAAGCTAATCTGTAAAGCCCACTATTAAGTCTCTACAGCGCACTCTAGATAAGATAAGACCTACTAACTACTAGCGCCTTACTACTATTAGTAGGGACTCCTATCTAATATAGAATAATTTATTAGGAACTATTATACTTATAAATAGGCAGATACCCCCAGAGATTAAGCCCCTAGGTGGTTATAACTACTACTAGTTCCTAAACGCCCTTAGCAGCATGTTATAATAGACTTTAAATCATTCCTAAAGGACAAATATAGCTATAATATGGCCTTTATAGTAGTTAACTAACTAAGTAAGCAAGCCATTTCTCTCCCTTGCTTTAAGACTACAACTGTAAAAGATATAGCCCGCATATATGTTAATAACATTTACCAGATCTATAGCGCTTTTAAGTTAATTATCTTTAACCGTAGACCTTAATTTATATTAGACTTCTGGGACGAATTCTACCACATCCTTAGGATTAAGATTAAGCTCTCTATTGCATTCTACCCTTAGACTAACAGCTAAACCAAGATTATAAACTAGTACCTTAACTAGCAACTCCGCCCCTTTATTAATTACTACTAGGACAACTGGTTGGAACTACTACCTATAATAGACTACGCACAGCTTATGCTCCCTTATAATAGTATAGGAATATTACCATTTAAGTTACTTTATGGATACAAGCCATAAACATCCTTTAATTAGGATAAACCTATAGGACCTATAACGGCCTGCAAACGCCTCAGCTATAAAGAGGCCCAGATATTTACTAAGAGAATGCATAGAGCCTAGGAGACTGCCCAAGTAATTATAAAAAAAGTATAAGAAAAGAAAGAGGCCAATATAAATTAATATTACCGCAAGGTAGACTTCTAAGCAGGAGATAAGGTATGGGTATTAATAAAAAACTAGAAGACCTAGAGGCCAAGCTATAAGCTAGACCACTAAATGGCCGGCCCCTATAAAATCCTTAAGAAGGAAGGGCACTCTTTTAGGGCTAAGCTACTAGAGTTAATAAAGATCCACCCTATTTTCTCTTTAGACCGACTATAAAAGGCCGTAGACAACCTATTGCCTAGATAGTATAACAACCCCCTACCGCCAATTTAGATTGTAGAGGATAAGGAATGGGAAGTTAAAGAGATTTTAGCAGTTAAGAAGGACTGGGGTACCTTAAAATATTATATAAGCTAGGTAGGTCACAATAAAGACCCAGAATAGTACCCCACATCTAATTTTAAGTACTCCCCCTATAAGCTATAAGATTTCTACCTAGCCCACCTAAACCTCCCTAGACCACCACGTAAACTAAACAGCTAGATTAAATACTAGAAGGAAGGGTTAGATAACTATAATAATCTAAATAACAATAAAGAACTTAGATAAAGCCTAAGGGCAGGCTTTTTTAGGAGGGGGGGGTAATGTAATGGCGTTAGAGCGCGTTACCTGCTACTTCTACCGACACTACTTATAGAGCTAACCAATTAGGATTTTCTATCCCTGGGATGGAAAATCACCATTGGCTTGCTTACTACTAGCGCCTTGGCGACCCCTTTATATCTTGCCAGTCTCTAACAAACTTCTTCTTCTCCTTAGCTTAGTATTCTTGTATGGTAACAATCTCCAAGCTTTGGTTCAGAAGCATTTATATTCTTAGTATTATTTTTAGATAGAGTAGTTTACTAGCGCCTTATAGGATAATTCTTAGTAGTAAAACCTAACTCTATAAGAGCTCTTCGCTTATTTAAATTATATTTAGAAGCCTAAAAAAGTAAGCAGAAGTAAAAGTAATATATAGGAAAGACGCGTCTTTAACTGATATAACTAGCATAGCTTTAAAATCTTCTTTAAAGGGCCGTCTTTAATAAAGTTAAGGCGGGGCTTATAGATATAGTACTTACTATACTTAATTGCAGTAGAATCTGCCATATTTTAATATATAGTAGTATTAATAGAGGTGTTAACAAAAAGGAAGGCGTAATACTAGGATATTTTGATATTTATAATATTTTAATATTTGTTATATGGATTCTGCCACAACTTACCGCGCGTAAGTTTTTTTTCTAACCAATCAGAAGCAGGCTTGGCTAAGTTTGAAATCCAGGACCCGAAAGTAATAGACCACTCGTAAACTCGGGTCAATCATTTTGGCGCACACCATGATTCTGATGATGCTTCCAAGCGAATCTGAATTGTAGGCAGCATCTCAATCTCTCCCGAACTCTTCGAGCAGATTTATCTGTCTCCTTAGAACAGGGTACACGGTGATCTACGAAAGGCCTTTGGTAACTCCACACCACTGTAAGCTCACCGTCTCTTAACTTGTCCCCTCAGAGTTCATCTTCTTATGATAATCTTACTAATAAACCCAGGGCCCTGATTGATTTTCTGCTAAGTCTATCCCTGCTAAGCTGCGATCTTATTGGCGGTGCAGCTGGAATCGGAACGTACTTCTTCGGTGGTCCTGATGATTCTGGGAGGCGTTGGTGAGGTATGTGATCTCATGGAAACATACTAATCAACACACATATACACTATTCCCATTCATCCCTCCATAACCCATATTTGCATAAGATACTACTCGTTTAAACTTACTTTTTCCGACCCATTGTGGATGGTGACATGGTAAATTCTCAGACTGAGCTTTCTCTAGTGGATAATCGGTAACACTTTCCCCTTCGTCGTCTTCACCGGCTTCGGCGCCTTTTGGATCTTATGGGCCGCAATCCTCCAGCCCTTCTACAACGCGTATGGCGCCTACTCGACAACATCCAACCCAGCTGATGGCATCAACACCGTCGGATTCCGTTCCAGCTTCGGTAAGGCCTTCTCGCACACCATGCCCTCCATAACTCTAAATCCTTACGAGTGCTCCCAATCTAACATATCCCACCCATTTTCCTAACCATGGGCCTCATGTGCTTCATCTACCTAATCTGCTCACTACGCACCAACATCGTCTTTTTCATCATCTTCCTCACCCTCGTCATCGCCTTCGCCTGCCTCGCCAGCGCTTGCTGGAACCTGAATCTAGGCAACGTTGCGCTAGCCGGCCGACTACAGACTACAGCAGGCGCGTGCACGTTCGTGACGAGTGCGTGCGGGTGGTGGATCTTCCTTGCCATCATGCTAGCGGCATTGGATTTCCCGTTTCAGTTGCCTAGTGAGTTCAACACCGCCCTCCCCTCTTTTCGATGACTGTAGGGTAGCAACGGAAGTCTTCGGGTGTTGTAGAAGTCTTAGAACGCATGATGCAGTCGGTGATCTATCCCACGTCATCCGAGGCGCTAGCGACCGCGCGCGACCATGGAAAAAACACCTAAAAGCTCGTCCACTCAGTGCTTTGTTACCGCAATGCTTGGGTGTGGTTGGGTTTGTTGATACCAGGGGTAGCTGTGGTTGCAAGTCTGGTGGTTCTGGATAGCTGAGAGTCGATTCGATCCATTCCCAACTGTCCTTTCTCCTGTAAATATGCGTACAAGAACGATGGCCTTTTGCGTAAGACGGCGAAAAATAATGGGTAGACGTGTATATAGCGAAGTTGATAATTATCATTACGATCATCTCGAGCTTTTTCGTTGAATCCGGATGCGCCATACCCCCCAAACCAACCCGATGGTCCCAACCCAACCCAACCCCAATCCCAACGCCATCCCACCCATACCAAGTATCCCCTCAGCCCCAACCCCAGCCCCAGTCCTAACACCACAACACCTACCCCTCCATCCACACACTCGCCGCCTCCCGCGCTTCATCCACAATCTCTGGACTCGCCACCCGCCGCGCACTGTGCCCCCACGCCTCCTCTTCCTCCGCCTGTCCCTCCCGCTCTGTCCCCTCCCTCTCCTCGTCTCCCCACCCTGCCTCTTGCGGCTCTGCAGCCAGCGGCACATCCGTATCCAGCAGACTCGCTTCGCCAGGGAGCCGGTATGGCAGCGGCGGCGGCGGCGGGGAGAGCGGGAGCATGGTCGGCGAGGGCGGAGCGGCGAGGTGAGGGGGTCGGGGGGTTGGATGCGTGCGCGGTGAGGTTGGGGGGTGAGGTGGGGAAGCGGAGACAGCGGAGACAGCGGTGGTGGCGATGACGGCCTTGGTGACGGGAGCGGGGTCAGCGGGGTCATCGGCGGCGGCGGCAGCGCGGGCGGGCCAAAGGGAGAGGATGTTGAAGCTGAGGCTGCTGCGCGCGTTGGGGTCGGCGGGGGTCTGGGTCACGCTGCTCGTTCGCTCCCGCGCGGGCGCGCTCGAGGATGCTGGTGTCTGCTTCTCCGGCTTCGAGCCGTCAGGGTGGTGGCGGTGCTGCTGCTGCTGCTTCGGGGGCGCTCTGGCGGGGCGCGCGGTGCTGCTCCGGTCGTGCTGCAGTGCGGGCGTCGCGTCCAGCGTCGCGGCCGGCGTGCGGATCTCGCTGACCGGCAGCACGTGTCCTGGGCTGTATTTCTGCGCTGCTTTGGACGAGTCGCGCCGTGCGGCGAGGGGCGCGGAGGTGTTGGAGGTGTGGTGGCCCGCTCCTGCTCCTGCTCCCGTGCTCGCGGTTGAGTGTTTGCTATGCTCGACGGGGCCCGGGGCCGGGTCGAGGGAGATGACGACGGTGACGTCGCGCTTGGTGCCGCATTTCAGGCAGTCGGTCGTGCGGACGACGCTGCGGGTGTGGGTTTCAGAGAGGTAAGAGGGCGCGTTGAAGCGGATCTCGAAGCGGTCGGCGCGCGCATCTGGGCGGATGGTTGGGTGCGCGAAGCTGGCGTCGCGGGTGCTGGAGGAGCGGGTGTGCACGACGCCTTTCGCTGCGATGGGGAGGATGGGCTCGATGGGGCCGAAGACGAGGTGGTCGACGTGGGGGACGAGGATGAGCTGCGAGCTGCGGCGGATGCGGTCGTCGACTTCGGGCCGCAGCTTGTAGTCGTCTACGCTGTGCAGGTAGCGGAAGTACTTTGCGAACATGTCGCCGTACCACCCGCGCACTTTGTTGCCCTGCTGCACGCGGTCGTAAGGGCTTTTTGCCGCGGCGGGCCAAAGAGAATCAATCATGTGCTTCTCTTTCAATGCTTTCCGCACCATTAGATCCACGCGGCTGGATTCGTACAGCTTCTTCTCCAGTCGCTCGTGGAGTTCGTACTTGGCAAACCGTACCACGATGCCACGCACGAACGTGGCGTCGAGGTTCCGCTGGCGGAGGAAAATATCTAGACTCTCGAGATCCTTCTGCGCCTGTGCGTTCGCGGGTCTGATGATGACAGGCTGGAGCTCGTGGCCCATTGAGCTCCAGCGCTGCGGCATGCGGGGCTCGGCATATGCGGTGCTGAAGAAGCTGCGAATGGGTGCATACTCGGCTTTGAAGTAGTTAAAGAGGAAGTCGGCCAAATCGTCCTCGGTCAAGGGCGCCATTGCCATTCCGGGGGGGATATCCATCTTGGGTGGTGGCGAGGGCAGCGATTCAGACAGCAGTACGGGTATTGAGGGGGGGAATTAAGGAAAAAGACGACAATGGCAAATGGAAATGAGGAAGAAAAGAACAACAACACGAGTTGATGCCAAACCTTTGTCCTTTATGCTGTTGCCTTGGGCAAACCACGTATAGAGCAGCTACAGGTGGTGGACGATCATGGCGCCAAATGTACGTTAGTCCCCCGTCAGCCACCATGTCATAATCAATCCTCGCAGCGTAAGACCAGAATCGTCCTGGTCTGCAGTGGGTGTTGGCTAGTTATTGGGCCGTCGGGAGGTTGATTGCGTCGCCTGTGACGGTTGCGCCCGGCCATTCGTATTCTTCGCATCTCGGCTGTGGCGCAGCAGGTTATCCTCTATATCATATATCCTTCAGACAGCACTAGCACATCAAATTTCTTACCTTCTCCACCAAGCGTCAAGCGCTAAAAGAGAGACGAGCAAGAAGTAGAGTGGACGGACAGCTTTTAAAAATATGACCCCTAGCCCAAAAGTCCCTCGAGATTATTGATCAGAGCCTCCGAGCCTCAGTGTAAATACATTGTATAATCGCCTTGCGTATTAGAACGTCCTTGTCTTTCGCATCGGCTTCAACGTCAACCAGCCCTGACGAGTCCGTATTCCGTTGTTCTTTAAGGGCTCGCCTAAATATATTTTCTCTCTATCTTTGCATTTATAATATGACCAAGTGCACCTTTCTTGCACATACGACTCATAGGTACTGGAGAGCAAAGGGTCCCGTCCGCTCCCCTATATTTAAACCAGTAACCGGCGAATCAGTAGTTAGGTGGGTGACCACTAGCGAATCCTCGCTGTTGTATGTTTATTCTCTTTTTTTTGCCCTTAATCTATTCTCTATTTAATTTCCTACCTTATATACTTAAAGCAATATAGAACTACCCTCCGTCCACCCGCCCTTACGGTAATGTATGTAAATCGAGCAGTATCTTGATGTCTAGAGTCCGCAGCCAGCTATGATTTCCCCACATGTCGTTTAGGTTAACCTAAAGACTTCCCGCAACTACTTAAAAGGATTTTAATTACACGTAAAATCCTATAAAGCCTCCCTCTGCTTGATATATTTCCACGGGACAAACCTGTATCCCCAAAATCTAGTTTTTCTCCTATACAAGTCTGTAGAATGAGAGCGGCTTTTCCCCAGTACCTTAACTGACCTCCACTCAAACGCCTTCAGTCTTTCTGACCTTATCCAGATCACCAGGAATAAGAAGAATTTTAGTTAACCACTTTTCCCAAACCACTAACAACCCAACGACCCACTGCTACAGTTAAATCAGTCTTAATTGGCTTTACAGTATATTAGTAAGGGGGGCTACTTAGGGCAGTTTATCTCAGTTAACTCAGGCCCACAGAGAAAATCCACCTCCTGTAAACTCCTGAGCCAATCAGCAACTAGCACCACCACACCTCTATAACCCCTATAACTCCTACAAACTCCTAAGCCAATTAGCAACCAGCACTACAGCCCAATATACGCCGCAGGCGTTAGTGCTTATACTAGCTTTAGTAGCCAATTATAGAGCGCTAAGGTGGATTCCTCTTTAAGGGTCTAAGGGATTATAGTCGCGTTTTATAAGAGTAGCACACTCTTGCTAGTAGACAACTGCTGTTTTGCCTTTAACGCTATATATCACCCCCTAATATAGCCCTAGTTAGCTTACTAATACCTTTATTTAAAAGTTTATCTCTTACTTTATATATTGCATCTACTATAGAACCCAACTCTACCCCTAACGGGCCTCTGTCTAGGCAAGATGCTTAGAGTCCTCTATCTAGCCTTTTTAACCCTCTATCCAACCTTTTTAGCCTACCATCAAACCTTAGCAATATATCTAAAGATTTCTCTAATGGCAATAATTAAATAGATAATAACAGCTAACCTAATACCAATACCAATAAGCCTAATGTAACGTGGCCCGCCTCCACGTCGCCATACGGCCAAAAAGACTGAGAGTGCTTGCGAACTTGTCGCAAGCGCGGCGGGACCTAATATATATACTCTTACACCTAAACCTCCCTTGCCCTATTAATATAAGAGATAGTAGGGGCGTACGCACAAGTTATAAGCCATAGTTAATATACTAAAATGAGTGTAATAGAGCTTTGGGTAATTCTTATCTACTTAGGTTAAAATAGACAATAGAAGAGACAGGGAGATTATAATTAGGCACCACCGGTATACTTATATTTAATATCAATAGCGAGCGTTATTAAAGGCAGTTAGGGATAATCCGCAACTTAGTTATATTTAAGGGGCGGTTATACTAGCAGAGTCTTTTATTATAGAGTTAGATTACCTTATTTAGGAACCCTATTTTGCTATATTTAACAAAACATTAAATATAAAGGACCTAGACTTTAAAGTCGCCTTCCGCACTATATAGGACGTTGCCCTAATATAGCATATAACTTTACTACAGCTACTTAGTAACTAGTGTATATATAAAGCAAGTTATCTAGTAGGAGATTAGAAGGCTATAGTTTAGGACGCTTTAGCTAAGCGGGTATATACTATTACTAGTATAATCTATGCTTCTAAGGTAAAGAAGCGGTCTAATTTCTTTATCTCACTTATAGATATCTATCTTATAGGCTCTGGTATAAAAAAAAAGGTATTTAAAACATTATCGGGCTTTAGACTATATTATAGTTATTATTTAGTAAATTATATTATAGGTAGTATTACAGAAGAGGCAGAGGTATATTAACTATCTTATCTCTATTTAAAAGTAACTCCTATAAACTTCTATAAACTCCTAAGCCAATTAAATTAGCTTTTATAAACTTCTACAAACTCCTAGGCTAATTAGGGGCTAACATTTATAGAGGCATCTTAAAACTCTAGCGTATAACCCACAAACAGTAGTTATATACAATAATATAAACTTTAAGGACACAAAACGCGATAAGTGTAATAGGACTAGCCCAGTTACAGTAGGAATGTCTTGGTGAAACACTCAATACGTCAGGAAAACGGGAGAGTGGTAGAGGCTAGCCAGGGGCTAGCCCGGGGCCAGCCTGGGGTCATTTCAGCTGGATCCGCTGATCTGCTCATGTACACTTCTTTACGCTAGCCCGGGGCCATATTAGCAACATTAGCAACATTAGCACATTTTGTACCTTTTGTACGTTTCGTACATTTCATACATTTTATATATTTTATACATTTCGTACATTTTATACATTTTATACATTTCATATAATATTTCCTATAGCTGCAATATTTATAATTATAAACTAAATAAAATTCAAAATTCAAAATTTAAAATTAATGGTAGCTATGAGAGGTATATATCATAGAAGCCGTATAAAGGCTTAATCTATGTCATAATACTGCTTCCTTAATTGGCGGTGTTCCTAATAATCTGCTGCCTACCTGTCTGTGCCTGCCTGTCGTGCCTACTTGTCTATACCTACCTGTCTGTATCTGTAATTCGGGATAGAGGTCGGCCCGATCGAAGGCTCTGCTTGATTCGATTGCGATTGATTGTATTGATTCGAATCGTTCTCTATGGGCGTTTGCTGGCTGTACGTTTGAACGGTGGTCGTCTGGGGTGCCTCCCTAAGAGGCCTCGATTCGATTTGATTTGGTAATAGGGTGATATCGAGGCTCTGGTTCGATTCGATCGACCGATTGAATTGATCGTGGTGTTCACTGGCTGGTCGTTCAAACGATTATCGTCTGGCTCTGGCGACGGTCCTACCACCTACCTACCTACCTACCTACCTACCTACCTACCTGCCTACCTGCCTGCCTGCCTGCCTGCCTGCCTGCCTGCCTGCCTGCCTGCCTGTGTCTGTGTTTATTGTAGGAGCTCTGCGTCTTTTTAGGGTGACTACCGCTTAGGCGTCGAGCGATCGATCGAGGAGGCGGAAGGCTCTCGCAGAGGCTCCAAATCGTCAATTGGCGGCGCTCCCGATAATCCGCCGGCCATGTACTGATTTCCTAACTAGGCCTAGCGCCTGCCTGCCTTCTATGTCAGTACCTGATTTAATTTAGGGAAGGGGTCGGCCCGATTGAAGGCTCTAATTGATTCGAATTGTTCTCTACAGGCGTTCGCCGGCTGTACATTCGAACGGTGGTTATCTGGGGTGCCTCCTTAGGAGGCCTTGATTCGATTCGATTTGGTGACGGGTTGATATCGGCTCTAGTTCGATTCGATCGATCGATCGAATCGATCGTGGTGTTCGCCGGCTGGTCGTTCGAATGGTCGTCGTCTGGTTCTACTGTCGTCTGGTTCTGACGACCGTCGTCTGGTTCTGGTCACAGTCCTCTGCTGGCTGCCGTTCTGGTGCCTCCCTAGGTAGGGAGGGTGAAGAAAGGTTAAAAAATAAGGTGGCATTTAGGTGTACAAGGGGTATGCAAAGGCACGTGTAGAGGCTATCGGGAATGGGGACCCGATGGTTCTGTTAGGACGATTTGGATAATTAGGAAAATCAAAGTCCTGCTAAGAGCCTGCTAAAAAGCCTGCTAGGAGCCTCCAGGAGGCCTTTAGAATTTTAATACCCTAATAGCAATAAATGCAATAATAGTAATAATATTTATTTTATAGCCAGAAGCTGGCTTATTGCTGCAATATGTATAGTATTACGCCCTTTTAGCTAGCGTAGTGCTGGCGTATAGCCCTGGGGTTTGGCCAATATGGCGAAAAGCCAGCGTACAGCCCCAGGGTTTGGCTAATATGGCGGAAAGCTAGCCCCGGGCCCAAAAGTACTTTTAGCGAAACCAAATTTCCTGCGCCACTCCCCGTTTTCCTGACGTAGATAAGTTCCGACGCTTTAATTAAATTCTACTAAAATTCTACCAAATTGATTAAATTCTACTAAGTTCCACTCTTAATTAAATTCCACTAAATTCCACTAATGTAATGGAATTTGGTTAAAACCTATTAAAATTTGCGTAGGCTTGTGCCCACGCATCTGCTACTAAGACCCTAAATATTTAGTTATAAGTTTCCTATATTCCTTTCTCTTCTTTATGCAATATCTTATATTTAGCAAGAGCTATATACCCTTAGATTAGATAGAATATATATTATTCCTTTAAATCTTCCCTAAAGCCTCTTTATATCCTTATATTATATTACATTAAAACAACTATTATTAAAATGGCAAACAAACCCAAATCCCTTTTAATAACTATAAGTATTATAACCCTAGTTAGGGAATAGTTAACTATAATATAACAGTCCTTTATGGATGCCTTAGCTTAGCAGTAGGCTGCACTAGAAGCCTAGCACTAGTGATTAATAGAAGCACTCTATAAATAACTCTGTAATATTAAGGTACTTATATTACAGACCCTAATAATAATACCTATAAATAAGATTAATATAATAGAATCTAAACCTGGACTATTAAATAAGAATATAGAACTAGTAATAGTAGCTTAACCTATATATATAACGAACTAAGTACTTATTATAAAATCTAAAAAGCTCCCTAATCCTCTAATATTTAATAGAAACTAAAATAACCTACATCCCTTTATAACTAAGCTCCGTCTTAAACTTTTAATAAACTATAATTAATACCCTACTAAAGCTAGCAAGGTTAGCTATAGAATATCCCAGTTAAGTAAAGACGCTATATAAACTATAGATATATTTTTCCGTAATGGCACTTTTGTTAATTTTAAAACCTTTATCTCTCTACTGGAATAAATATATAATAATGCTAGCTGCAAATATATAGCTATTACTAAACTTAAAAACCTATAATAACAGAACCAAGACTTTACCAGCTTCTTTTTAGAATTTTTAGGTCTTATTAGCGAACTAGATTGGAATAAAGCCGCTAGAGTTGCTATCCTTTAATAAGCTATTTTGGATAAGATTAGAGCCTAGTTAGTAGGTAGAGAACTACTAAAAAATCTATCCAGATTTGCTATAGTATATTAATAAATTAATAAGGACCTTTAATATAATAAACAGACTTATTCTTTAAAGTTAACTATACCTTGTGTTTAAAACTTTATAAAACTGGTATATACCCTAAAGCGCGATCTGTCTTTAAAACTTAAAAGCCCTATATATAATCCTATGGACCTTAATGCCGCTTAATCCTATGCACCCTTAGGAACTAATAAATAAAGAACTTAAGCTATAAATGGAGAATGCTTTAGATGCGGTAAAAAAGGATATATTTAAAAGCATTGCTAAACTTACCCTTTTAAAAAGGTCTGCCGTAGTTCCTTCTATTTCTTAAATTATACCTATTTCTTAAGTTATACTTATTTCTTAAATTATACCTGCTCTATAAATTATATTTGGTTGCTATAAAGCATCTTGCCTTTAGTTAACTTAGAAAATAAATTATTCTAAGGCTAAGTCGTGCCTTAGGATAAAAAGTGGAAGAGTATAAGTGTCTAGGCTCTTTTAGTGCTAATATATAGCATAACTCCCTTAATATACTTAGCAAAATTTAAATACTTAGAAAATAGAAGGAGGTATAAATCCTAATAGACAGCGAAGCTACTAGTATAGGCTTTATTAATATAAACTATATAAAAACCTAATGCCTAAAATTAAAGAAACTTAATAAGCCCTAAGACCTATAAGGCTTTAATGGCAAACCCTTAATATATAGCGAAATAATATACTACGCCCTAGTAAAAATGTAAATGGATAAATACCTTAAATACGTCTCCCTATTTATTACACCCTTAAAGCAATATAAAGTTATACTTAAATATATGTAACGGGCGCTCCTAAAAGGTACATATTAGATAAGACAGATAAAGGTTTTATTAATGTCCCACTAATGTCCCAGAGGAGATATGGTTAGATAGACAAGGGGCAAAGGGTTTTACTAGTGTCTTAGAAGGATTATATAGGGAGCTGGTTCTCCTCTAGAGAAGAATTAGCAATTAGTCTTTATTGGTAACACAAGGTAATATCACGTAGCTACGGTTCGTAGATAGTATAATGATGGTTAATTAATTCTTAATAGGAATAAGAAAAGGGGTAAGGAACTTAAGGTTCCTCACTACGCTAGGGCCACGTCAACACGTGACGGCAATATGCCTCGCGTGACGGCAACTTACCTTATTCCCGACACTGGCAACTCTTCTTTTTATGGTTGCCATCTATATATATACAAACAGACAGGATGTAATAATACCAGACAGTGTACAACAATACCAAACAATATGCGACAATATGCGACAATGCGGCAGTTGGTAGAATTTGGCGGATAATGTAAAGACGGGTAGGCCGCCAAGGCGCTAGTAGTAAGTAAGCTAATAGCAATTTTCCATCCCGGGAATAGAAAATCCTAATTGGCTGGTTTAAGTTAGGGTCTATAGAATATTATACTCCTACTCCCTTTTAACCCAACCTTTAACTTATATATATAGAGTGTTTATGTTAACAAACGTTTCTAGAGCCTTATTTAGGTTTGCCTTTATTATTATATCTACTGGGTTATCTTAACCGTTAATCTATTAAATCTTAAAGAGTTCTTGCCGTTTATAGGATTGATAAAGTGCTATAATATTAATTATAAGGCGCTTCTCCTTTGTAGTACTAAGCTTACATCGGCAAAATATGGTACCCTTTCAATGGCCTCAATGGTTGGTGGTTGACGCAATTGGCGCGTAGTTGAGGTCATTTGGCAACTCGACCGACTAGCCTATGTCGTGTTTTTTTAACACGCAGCCTGCGCGCAACCTGCGCGCAACCTGCCAGTAATCTGCGCATTTGGCAACCATAATTATATTTACCTCTTTTATACTAATAACATATTTTAAATAAATAAAAGCTACTTTAAAGCTATTTAT
>Ga0307507_10008701_pt1 | contig 13894 bp, 5 predicted proteins | sample 7_EM_MG_FD_207223 | JGI IMG/M metagenome (GOLD analysis project Ga0307507, IMG submission 207223) | Populus trichocarpa ectomycorrhiza microbial communities from riparian zone in the Pacific Northwest, United States - 7_EM | ecosystem: Host-associated > Plants > Roots > Unclassified | place...
CTCAATTACAGATTCAAATGGGCCGCGGTAGTAGCCGCCACTAATTACAAAACGGACGACACTAAAAGGCGCACGGATTGAACAAATATGATATGGAGCTGATTTGCAACCGAACGTACCCTTAGTATATAAACGAGAAGGAGTTATAGCGTATTGTGTCAACACCATTTTTTCGTATAAATTGCTTGAAGATTATCCTTAGAGACTTAAGCGGCGTAAAATCCGGTTAGGCTTGCCAGAATTAGCGATGAGGTGCTAACTAAGCTCTAGACATATTGCGGAGGTTGTTACCTCAGCGAGCTTAGACGTGATTTTTTAGCTAGCGTCGGAATAACCTACGCCGTCTTCCGAATTGCAAAATCACGTCTAAGGGCGTTTAGCAAGTTTTCTTAAAATCCTAAATAAAATCCGCAAAATGGAGATTGTGGGTATCTAATTTATTTATTTATATAACGCGTTATTATTACCAAAAGTTTATACATTATTTTTAAGACTTAGGGCTTTTAAATGGTATAAATTTTATAATACGACTATTACTCGGTCCTAATATTAATTTCGTTAAAGTTAAAAAACGCGTTATTAAAAACCTAAGCTTATACTGTATTTTATTGAATAGTCTGCTGATATTGATAAAACTATATAGATATGTAAATATCTACTACTTAAAGCCATTGCAACACCTAGTAGGTGCTATAGTTGGGTCCTTCTTTAAAAATATCCTCTCTTGGCCCGGAGTGCCTCTACTACTACTAGGCGTTATATCCGCATAAAAAACCTACTATAGCTCCAAAGAAACCTTAGACGTTAGGGTTGGAAGCCTATAGTTAAATAGGAATGCTAGTAGGTCTCGCAGAGCTTATAGGAGCTAGATAATCGTATATAGGAGGATTTTATATCCCTGGCAGAGAGGCGGTTATAGAACGTGCAAGACGAGCTTCTGGCCTTATGTGAGGCAAGTAAAGATAAACAGTTAAGCGCGATAGATAGAGCTATTAAGCTTCTATATCTGTATAGCGGACGACCTAGTCAAATTAAGGTGTTAAGACGGGTAATATATAGGCGGAGGGACTTATTCCTAGCGGCGAAGACATTATAGGGTAAGAGTATAATAATATAGGTAATTCCATTACTAATTTGAGCTTCTGTTACTATTATTATATTGCCTCTAAACGTAATTAGAGAGGAGCAGCTGTTAAAGATATAGGCCATCCTAGGAGCAAATCCTGTATTTATATATGCGGAGGTGATTAAAGTGCATATAGATATCCTAAAACATATTAAGGCAGGTTGGTTTATATATATTCTAGTATTACTAGAGTTGCTATTAAGTAAACGGTTCTACTATATCCTTACTTAACCTGCTTTTTACTTATATATTTCCTTAGTAGTAATTAATAAGTATTATCTAGTTGCTAACTGGGGTAAGAGCTTCTAGCCCTACTACGCACAGCTTTTTAAGGTCTGATCACTACTTAGTTTAACAGTGCCGTAGTTTGTATATACTGCAATACTTAATAAGGAGATATATGCAAAGGTAATAAAGCTGGTGGGTTTTTATTAAAGTATAACGGATCTTAAACGAATGGATATTAATTAGCCTAACCTATCTATTATTAGGGGCTATATTAAGAGGAAGGATAAGAATAATTATAAGGCACTATTCTTTATTATTAAAAAGGCATTTAAAGAAGAGGTAGTAGAGGAGGATTATATATCTGCGACCCTTAGCTAGATATTTATAGGGTCTAGTAAGATATCTACATTATCTAGCCAAACGCTTGTAGCGCCTAGTAGGATATCCGCCACCTCTATTTATTAATTAGTTGGGCGGATCTAAAACCTAGTAGGAGGTACTGTATAGCCAAAGGGACAAAAGGTTCTAAGTCCTAAATTAATTTCTAAGACAATTATCTTTCTTTATACTAAAAATTATATCTATAGGTGTATAAACACTATCTGTTTATGGCTTATAACTAAGGGCTATACTATTAAGCAGGCTAAAATAGCAGTTTAGAGTTATTATGTAATATTATCTAAGTGTAATAAGAGTAAGGAGTATTAAAATTTCTATATAGAAGACTCGCCTACCCGTATTCTTATTATATTGGACGCCCTGGCCCATAGTGCGGATATTCTAGATATTATCCGTTCTATTATATATAGTTATCATCCTGATAAAAGCCTAAATATAATACTGTAGCGATTCGGACAGGCTGCCTAACGCAACAGTGTTACTAGATATACAATTATCCTTATTAAAGACTGATATAGGGGTGCTCTTGCAGATATTACACCGCTAAAGCGGAAGTCTTAAAAACCTATAGCCCCTCTGTCTACCCGACTCGGCCGTGACTTTATTACTGCTAAGATGGCAATGCGGGAGGATAGGGTAGCGGATTTCGCCAGCAATCTAGCTTTATTTGTTATAGTTAATAGTAATATTATATCACGGGTATCTGCTTAGGAGGAGGAGGATTAAATACTTAATAAGAATATAATATTATTAGCCCTACCAATTAATAAGTATATAGAAAAACAGAAGAGGGCAAAGACTAATACAGAAAAACAGGCGGTACTTCTAGATATATTATATAAGCTTATAAATAAAGCTACTAGATATCTACGCAATATTCTACTTAAGCCGTATAAGGAGACAAGTCCGTTATCTAGAGGTTTACGCTGTTACTCTAATTGCGATAATTCGTTACAGGCTTATAAGGAGTATAATATTGTCGCACTATATATTAGGAATATTGTAAAAAGTAAGTACTTAAAGGATCTATTTGTAAGTGTTAAGAAGTGGATTAAAGGATGGCTTAATACAATATACTAGGATGCAGTTTGGAGTCTAATTTCTAGTTATATTATATCTAATAATTAAATCCGTATGCTCTATATCTAACTTTTGCTAACTTATAAGGACCTTAAGCGGATATTGCCTAAATAGGATCACAGCTTCCTAGGAGATAAAGTAGACGCGCTTATCCGCTTTATTTATAAGAAAGAAACGCGATACTTTAGTACTAGTGTTTTATAGGTTGCGTTGTAATCTAGTAGACGTATTGCCGTATCTAGAAGCTCGTTATAGACGCCTTTGCTATTAGTAGATTAATGGGGACCTGTTAGTATATTAACTATAAGGAGTGCTAGCCTTAATTAACCGTTTTAAACCAAAGTATTACCGCCCTTATAGCTATTATTAGCATCTAGCTTGTAAATAGATATAACTAAGTCTTAAATATCTCAGCTTGTATTAACCTAAGACTTATAGGCGAACTGGTCCCAGACTATATATACTACTCTATTATAGTTATCTTAATAGCTAGATGTTTAATATCCATATACTCTAGATACACGGCTACCCGCTTAAAAATTGTCTAGTGTATATCCGCAGTATCCTTAACTTGGCCTTCGGCATCCTAATAACTCCCTATAGCGCCTCTATTGTTCTTAATAGCTTTTTAATATAGCCCTGTATTATCCTTATAATTCTCCGCTACCTTAGTTTATATCTTGAAACAATCTAGGTATTAGTCCGCGGTGTAGCCTTTAAGCTCCATAGTAGAAGTCCGATAGTATTATTAGCTTAAATATAGGTGGCGCTAGTCTATAGCGTGGTGTTTAATCTCCGCAGCAATCTCTACCCTCTAAACTAGGCGCAGTTCAGAATTCGTGTGTTAATGCTCAATCCCCGCCTTCTAAATTGAGTGCGGCTTAGAATTTGCAGCCTAATATTTAATCTCCGCTCTCTAAACTAAGCGTAGCTTAAAACCTGCAGCCTAGCGCTTAATCTCCGCTCTTGGGTTTAGATGTAATGCAGCCAATATTAGATCCGCCTTGTAGCAAGAGAAAATAAAAGGACGTATCTATATACTTTAAAAATAAGAAATCCGCTTACTAAGTAAACCTAATATCTACTTATAACCCTTCTCTAGCACCTTAGCCAAGCGGTGATTTTATATTAATATCACTTTATAAGTTAACTAGACGGCGCCTACTTACTTTAATTAGTAGTAACTTAACTAATAAGGATTTGCGCATTACAAATAAGCATATATAAGGTAGTTAATATTTACTAAGGTGAGTTACTATAACAGCAATTATTTATTAGTAAGCTAATTTGATAAAATCTATAGTATAAATATTCACCTTTAATTAACCTCTATACCTCTTCTTTTACTAACCTTCCACCTCATAACAACGCATCGCAAACTTTATTATTATTGTTTTATCTACTGTTAATTAGCATACTACTATCTATAATGCCTTCTTTTACACCTCTAAATACGTCCAATAGCTATTTAGTTAAAGAACTTAATACGCGTGATATTAATAATAAAATAATTAAGGACACTTCTAAGGACGCTATTTCTTTTACTAATCCTTTAGAATCTCTGCCTAGAGAGTAAGCTTTTTAATACTAAATTATACCTGCAGCTACTATAATTTTAGGAAATATATACTAACGCACTCTTTGTTGGATCTAGCAGAGCACTATAATAAGGTTATTGTAAAATCCACTAGAAATCTGCTTACCTCTTTACTATCTGCCTCTTTGCCACATACTTCTTTACTGCTTGCCTCTTTGCTATCTGCCTTTAAGCCGCTTATTTCTTCGTCGCCTACTACTTTTAAAAGGTTTAATCCTTGTTATGCTTCTACTTCTCTTAAGAGGCAAGCTAATAGAATTACTACGTAAAATATTTAGTATAAGATAGCCTTTAAATTGGATATATTAAATATACTCTTTTAGTGTCTTATTAATTAATTTACCTTTTATAGTAATCTTAATAACGCCAACTCTCCTAAAAGCCCTCCTCTACCCTTTTATAATCCCCGCAGCCCTTATAAGCCCTATAGTACGTAGACGGCCCAAGCTATAATATTAGATATTAACACAAACAAGCGCCTTCCTATTTAAGTGCTATTAGTAAATAAATGGTATACCCCAAAAGCTAGCGTTTGGAAGAATATAAAGGAAAGTCGCTAGTGGATATTAACACACGTCTAGAATATTAAGGGTAACTTTAGTAAGCTGCGTAATCCGCTATGCGCTCTATATAAGAAGTATACCTATAAATATCGTGTTTACAAGCAGAACTCTAGGCCACATTTTAAAGGTGCGTACTTAAGATGTTACTTAAGTGGCAGGTCGTACAAAAAGGTATATACTAATAGTATACTATTATTCTATTAGTTAACACGTATATAGGATAGTTAGCTAAGACTAGAGCCGGTTACATTTTAGTGTAAAAAATGTGTGCAATTAGCTTCTGCTAGTAGTTTAGCTGAAACACCTACTAAGAAGGTATAATATCCGCATCTTAATAATACGGATATTGCTAATATCCGTATAGCTTTATACCCGTACTATCCCCCTTTTAGAGACCTCCCCTCCCCCTAAGACTCTTACTTGTAGTGATATACGCAGCCGTAGAGGCACCTATTCTGCTATTACTCCTTCTACTTTTTTGCTAATTTCTAGCACGCCTAGTACTGCTTCTAATACTACCGCCGCTCCTACTAGCACGGAAAATGTTAGGGTGTATTTAGCAATTACTATTTCCGTACGCGTTAATATAGTTTGTGAATAGGTGACTAAGATAGTAAAAGATATTTGGGCTATAGATTACTAGTTAAGTAAGCTTAAAGATTCTTTAAGTAAGATAAAGAATAAGCTTGTGTTTATAAAGTATAGTATTATAGCACTTATATATAATTCCGGGTTGCTAGATATAGAATTTAAGTAGATACAGGTTGGCTATTACTATAGGTTAGCTATTACTGCGGGTTAACTATTATTATAGGTTTAAAGTAATAAAATAGTAGCTCTTGCCTCTTTGTTATTATATATGTAGGAATTAAGTCTCTACCTTATATTTAATTAATATACTTAATTAATATTATAATATCTGTATAAGCTAAGATAAGAATATCTGTATATGCTAAGATAAAGATATTTATATATCCGCACCGTTAATAATTACTAAGGCAAATTTCTATAGTAGTAATTATTTATTAGTGAGCTAATTTAATAAAATTGGTAGTGTAGATATTTACCTTTAATTAACCTCCGCACCTCTTCTTCCTCCACTAACCTTCTACCTTACAGCACCGCATCGCGAACTTTATTATTGTTATTTCGTATACTATTTCTTAGCATACTACACCTATAATGCCTCTATTTAGATCTATAAATAATGTTTATATAAATAGCAACCTGGTAGTCAAGGAACTTAATATACGCGACGTTAACAATAAAGAGTTTAATGCTGTTAAGTACGCTATAGCTGCTCTTACTAAGCCTTTGGACTTTGTTCCTTAAGAGTAAGCTTTTTTATACTAAATTATGCCTATAGCTAATGTGGTTTTAGGAAATATATACTAAAGCGCTTTTTATAGGGTTTAGTAGATAATAATAATAAGGATAGAGTAAAATCCGCTAAAAACCCGCTTACCTTTTCACTGCCTGCCTTTCCGCTGCCTGCATCTTTGCTATAGGCTACTTTGCCATCCACTACTCTACCGTCCGCCTCTCTGCTGCCGCCGCTTAATACTTCTAAAAAGAGGCTTAATAAGGCTTGTTTATCTTCTTTTCTTAAAAAGTAGGCTAAAAAGGTTGTTAATATAAATCTAAAGCTTAAGATAGCCATTAAATCGTATATATTAGTTATACTATTTTAATGTCTTATCTACTAATTTACCTCTTATAGTAATCTAAGCATTGTTTATAAGGTTTCTTTAGATAGCGAATCTTTAGACAGCGGCAAAGATAAAGATCTTAATAATAGTGACTCTTGTAATCTCCGCAGCCCTCGCAATCTCTATAGTCCTCTTAATATAAACAAGCGCCTTCCTATCTAAGTGCTATTAGCGAATAAATAGTACACTCTAAAAGCTGGCGTTTGGGAGAATATAAAGGAAAGTCACCAGTAGATATTAACACACGTTTAAAATATTAAGGGTAGCTTTAGTAAGCTACACAATCCGCTATACACTCTATATAAGAAGTATAGCTATAAATATCGCGTTTATAAGAAGGACTCTAGGCCTTATTTTAGGGGTGCGTGCTTAAGATATTGTATAGGTGGTAGGTCGTGCGGAAAGGTACGTGCTAATAGTATACTATTATTCTGTCAGCTAACACGCGTATAGGAAAGTTTACTAAATCTAGAGCCAGTTATACTTTAGAGTAAAAATCGCGCGAAATTAGCTTCTACTAATAATCCAGCTAAAACGCCTACTAAGAAGGTATAATATCCATATAGCTTTGTTCTTGCACTATTCCCGCCCGCGCTATTACGCCTCCCCCTCCTACCAAGACCTCCCCCCCTATTAAGACTCCCACTTACAGTAGTACGCGCGGCCGTAGAGGTACCTGCTCTGCCGCTACTCCTCTAACTCTTTTACCAATTGCTAGCACGCTAGGTGCTGCTATTACTGCTACCGCTTCCGCTAGCATAGAATCTATTGGGGTGTATTTAGTAATCGCTATTTCTACGCGCATTAATATAGTTTGTAAACAGGTAACTAATATAACGAAAGATGTTCAAGCTATAGACCGCCAGTTAAATAAGTTTAGAGATTCTCTAAATAAAATAAAGAATAAGCTTGCGTTCCTAAGGTATAGTATTATTACACTTATACGTAATACTAGGCTACTAGATATTGAATATAAGTAGATATAAGTTAGCTATTACTGCGGGTTAGCTGTTATTGCGGATTTATAGTAATAAATTAGTAGCTTTTACCTTTTTGCTACTATATATATAGGAATTAGGTCTCCGCCTTATATTTAATAAATATACTTAATTAATATTATGATATCCACACAAGCTAAGATAAAGATATTTATATATCCGCACTATAAAACAGCTAACTGCTATGTTATATACTGTTACGGCACTGTCCTAACACATACTGTCTCGTACTGTCTCGTACTGTTTCCTACTGTTGGCTGGCCCACCACTAGCGCCTTGGCGGCTGCCCCTACTATTTATATACGATACCCCCTTTTACCTCCTTCTCCTCTTCATACCACAATGTAGTTATTCAGCCTATTAGCATTATAGCACTGTAACAGTTTATGGTATCTCCTCTTGCGCCCCATCGCGATCTTTATTCTCCCCAATCCACTGTCTCTATTTTCCCAGTATAATCGCGACCCGGCGCGACCAACAACACCATACCACAGTCCCAGATAATTTTAGTACAGTCCCAGACAATCTTAGTATTGTCCTAGATAATCTCAGCATTATAGCCAGCCTTACAGATTTCAATTACCCGGCCCAGATCCCCTAAAATGGGTAACCAGAATACCCTATCAGCAAACACACGTAAAGCGCTCGCCCGCCTCTTCAATACCTCCTACACTAATATTGCCTGGACAATTAGGAGTGGTTTGGAGTACCCTAAGGACCTTAATATGGCAGGAACATTTCAGCACCTCTCTACATATATAACCTTTTTGACTAGCGTCGAGAGCGGTCTCCAAACAGTCTACAATAAAGGCCGGACTATAAAGTCCCAACTTAAAGAAGCTTAGCATAGAATTAACTCCCTTAAGACGCTTAAACTACGTGTAAAACAATACAAACAGCAAGCTTCGGCATATACTAAGACTATACAAAGCCTAAGCTCTTAGATCACTACACTTACCCAAACCATTGCCGATAAGAACACCGCTACTGGCTCTCCTCCCCTAGCTAAGCCCTATAGAAAAAAGCGTGAAGCAAAAGACCCTACCCCATTTAATGGCAAGGGATCGCCAACTAAAAAGTAAGAAAAATTTAAAATATAGGAAACAAAGATCCAAGGCGTTTTCCATAGAGATACAAAGTGCTTTGAGACCCCAATGGACAAAGTCCTCTATATGTCAGATATGCTAACAGATAAGGCTTATAACTATGTCAAGCATGGCCTTAATATGCTACGCATACACCTAAACAACCTAAGCAAATAGGCCTTCTCTAACCGAGAGTCTATGTTTGCGTATATAAAGAAGCACTATAAGACCATAGATACAACCCAAGCGGCTAAGAATAAATTAGACACCTTAAGCTAAGGCAAGCGCAATTACTAGTCCTAGAAAGCAGAGCTTAATGAGTTAATAATTAAAGCAAACAAGACCAAGAAACAAAAGGTGGATCTACTTAGGAAGAATATTTTATCTAAGATAAAGGACTTAGCCCTTACCCTTAGCCGCAAAATCGACGATGCTGACTACGAGGGCTAGAGTAAGCAAATAGACGTATTTGCTTATAACCTACAGAACTACGCCTACCACACTAAGCTAAATACCGCTAAGCTAAGTACCGCTGGCGGCTATTAACCTATACTACCTAACAACACCTCAGCACTAGCACCATAAAATGACCCAATGGACCTTAACGCCGTTAAATTTGGCGGTAGTAGTAGTAGCCTCCCTAATAATGTCCGAAGACATCGCATAGATAATAGACTCTGCCTAGCATATAGTCAACCTGGCCACTAGAAAGATGCTCACGACCCTAAAATAAACCTAAATCCCCTTCTAATGCCACCGCGCCAACCCCTTCCTAGCCGCGGCGGATTCTTTAGCAGAGGGATTAGTAACCGAAGCAACAACCATAAACAGGGACGTGGGTTTAGATATAGAGACCTACCCCCATAATTCCCTTCCCCAATACAGCCCCAGCCAATGGTCCCGTACATAAACTACGGACAAGTGCTCCATGCCACTACTAACCGTAAGACCGGCTATGTCCTCAGCAAAGTACCCCCTAGCACATATACACCGTCGGAGACCAATATATTAGGATACACCAGCTAAGACTATAGTCACTAGCTAAGCCCCACAATCTAGTTATTAAAAGACTAACCCTTGGACTAAGTCGCCTCCAAGGGTTAAAACCATATGGGGAGGAGGATAAAAGGATTAAATCTATACTACTAGATTAGTTAGACCTTATTCTAAGCCAGCTGCTACTTAACCTTAGAATAGCAAACAATAATAGGAATACTATCCTTATTTAGACCTACCTCTCCTTACTACGCAACCCACTCCTATAAGTTTTCATTAAAATAGTAAGCCTTATTAACAGTAGTAGTACAGCACTAGCGTTTGCAGACGAAGACTCGCTTATAAAAAAGCATAATATTATAATAAAAAGACTCCTAGTTCTAAAACCACTCCGCCTTACTAATGGACTCCCATCTAGCTTTATTACCCACTACTTTACAGCAAGAATAACAATTAGCCACCATACAGAATCCATACTCTTCTACGTTATGAAGTTATCACCCTTAACACTAGTAATTCTTGGAATACCCTAGCTTAAAAAGCATAACCTAAAACCAGACTTCCCTACTCTAGAGCTTAAGTTCAACTCCAATTACTATGCCTACAACTGCCTCCTATAGTATGTTCCTAACTGTAACCAAGTAGCACCACGCGGACGCATTGTACGGCCAACGCTCAGATATCGTCAGCTAACAGTAAAAGAGGTGCCTAACACTAGTAAGCCAATATACGCAGTAAATAAAGCAGAGATTCTAGAAGACTAGACTACCGCCCTATTTCTAAAAAAACAAACACCGCCAGAACTATAAGTCCCCCGCATACACCCGCTTAACCTAGGTTAGCCAATAAGACACCTAACTTTAAGTTATTTACCGTACGCATATATAACCGCACGTATAACAGCTAAGGGCATTACAGCCAAGACCGAAACCAGAGCAATTAAGACCTCCCCCCTACAACGCCTAACCTCACACCCCTCTCCCGCGCATACCGTATAGGGCCGCCGCCTTGTTTCCGCCCCCCTGGGCCAACCAAGCCGTGCCAGCCTAGCCGTAGCACCGGAGAACTAGACACGCCCTAACCTGGACAACATTAAATGCACTTATACCGTTAATTTTACCCAGTTCTGTAAACAAAAAGGCGTAAAGGTAATAAGGATCCATATGGCGGAGCTAGTAGAACTAGTTAAACAAGAAGAACACCAATAGCTGCTTAAGGAGCTACCTATAGGCCTAATAGAAGTACCGAACCTATCAGAAAGGTCTTTCCGCCGGCTAATAGAAGGCGACTATACGATAGAGGAAGCCCGTAAAGCGCTACCCCTTTATTTCCATAACTTCCTTAAGATAAACCTAACAACCAAGTCCGAGTTTCTACGCTGGAAGATAGTTAATACTAATGTTAAGAAATTCCTAAAAGGCAAACTAGGATTAACCCATAAGGATATTTTGCAACGCTTACTAAAAGAGTTTTACGAACATATTAAACACTTCCTCCCTAAGAATATAGATAAGCTGCCCCCTTACCAACCATGGGACCACAAAATTAAGATTATACCAGGAAAGTAGGCCCTATACTATAAAAACAGACCACTCTCACCTGCTGAACTTAGCTATATAAAGAAGTGGATTAACGAGATACTAGATAAGGGTTTTATCCGCAAATTAACCTCACTAGCCGCCACACCACTCCTCCTTGCAGCGAAACCTGGCGGTAGTATACAAATCTGCCATAACTACCAAGGCCTAAACACAGTTACTATTAAGAACTGATACCCGCTGCCACTAGTCCACAAGACACTTAACGCACTCTATAATACTAAGTACTTTACTAAGCTTAACGTAATTACTGCGTTCAACCAGATCCGGATCGCGGAAGGCCATAAGTAGCTTACAGCATTTATCACCCAGTTTGGACTCTATAAGATGCTAGTTACACCGTTTAGTCTCTATAACGCACCCGCTACGTTCCAAAACTATATTAACTATGTTTTATATAACGCCCTTAACAACTACTACACTGCGTATCTTAATAATGTCCTTATCTTCTCAAAAACACGCGCCAAGCACACAAAATACATAAATGAAATTATCTAAAGACTTAGTAATGCTAGACTCCAGATCAACATTAATAAGTCTAAGTTTTATACTACCAAAATAAAATACCTTGGCTTAATTATCTCGACTAACGGCATAACCATAAACCCTAAGAAGGTGCAGGCCTTATAGGAATAGAAGGACCCGACATTAGTTAAGAAACTATAGCAATTTCTTAGCTTCGCGAACTTCTACTAATAATTCATTTAAGGCTATTCCAAGGTAGTTAAGCCCATGACTAGGCTACTAAAAAAGAGCATTAGCTAGTTATAGGGCCCTAATTAAGCACAGGCATTCCAGACCCTAAAAACAGCATTCACTATAGCACCAGTCCTAGCGTATTACGACTATATAAAGAAGACAGTGGTAGAGACAGACGCCTCAAACTAGGCTTTAGGTGGAGTGCTCTATTAAGCCAACGAAAGTAACAAGCTTAAGCCAGTCGCATTCTTCTCTACTAAGCACTCAGCCCCTAAATGCAACTATAAAATATATAATAAGGAGCTCCTGGTAATCGTTAAGGCACTAGAAGAATAGCGTCCCGAACTATAAGGAACTAAGCAGCTATTCAAAATTATTATGGACCATAAGAACCTCCAGACCTTTATAACAACGAAACAACTAAACTAGTGCTAAGTCCGCTAGGCTGAGTTCCTTTCCCAATTTAACTTTGTTATTACTTATAGGCCCAGCACTAAAGCCACAATCCTAGACGCTCTTAGCCGCCTCCCAGGCGTTATACCTGCCAATACTAATGACGAACGTTTACAACACCGAGACCGCGTTATCTTACCACCAAAGAAAGTCGACCCTACTATCCTAGAAGAACTACTAAGCGAATCCCAAAACCAGAGCATTAAAGACTTTATCACAGTAATAGACCCAGAGCCTAAGAAAAAACCCCTTAAGGAGCTTATTAAGAATGCCTATAAAGAGAACGAACTCGCTAGGAATATATTAGCTGCACTACGCAAACAGGAAGACCGTAAAGCACGCCATTAGCCCAAGCAGATTAGAAAGCTGCTCCGCTATAACAAATCCAAATATTTAATTATTAACGGCCTAATCTACTACAGGAATCAAGTATTTGTCCCTAATTCACCTAAACTCTAACTAGAAGTTGTACACCGCATACACAGTTTGGGCCCTGCGGGTCACCTAGGCCGCGTTAAGACACTAAACCTCCTTAATCAAACATATTAGTGGCCAGGTATTTCACAGTTTACGGCTACCTTTATAAAAGACTGCGCTCTCTACTTCCGCATAAAAACCCTACGCTTAGCACCGCCCGGTTTCCTAAAACTACTAGAACTACCAGTCCGCCCATAAACTAATATCTCTATTAACCACGTCGTCGACTTGCCTAAGTGCCTTCGTAACAGCAAAATATATAGACATATCTTTGTCGTTATTAACCACCTAACAAAGATAAGACACTTTATTTCTATTACTAGCCTAGATACTAAGAAGCTTATTAAAGCATTTATCCACACTGTCTATAAGTTACACGGCGCTTTAAATACCATCGTTTCTAATAGAGGCTCTTTATTCATTTCTAACTTCTGGCGTCGCCTAAACCAGCGCCTAAAGGTAACCCTAAGCCCTAGCTCCACATGGCACCCTAAAACAGATAGTTAAACCAAGATTATTAATATAGCAATAAATAAGTACCTACACGCCTTCGTGAGCTTTACCTAAGATAACTAGGTAGATTGGCTCCCCCTTACCAAGTTTGCCACAAATAACCAGGTTAATAAGACTACGGAAATCTCACTATTCTTTGCTAACTATGGCTATAACCTACATCTAGGCGTCAAACCAGCAGGCCCCTAGCCATCAGCCCTGTCTGTATATACAAAGAAGGAGTACCTATAAGCTAATACTATTGCCAACCGCTTTAAGCGCATCTTAACCCAGCTTAAAGCCCTAGCTCGTATCTCCTAGCAACAATATAAAGATAACGCTAATATAAAACGAGACAAAGGTATAATATTTAAAAAGGATAACATAGTTATAG
>Ga0307507_10008702_pt1 | contig 13893 bp, 12 predicted proteins | sample 7_EM_MG_FD_207223 | JGI IMG/M metagenome (GOLD analysis project Ga0307507, IMG submission 207223) | Populus trichocarpa ectomycorrhiza microbial communities from riparian zone in the Pacific Northwest, United States - 7_EM | ecosystem: Host-associated > Plants > Roots > Unclassified | place...
AAAGGATGGCTGCCATTATCAAAGAAAGAAGTATGACAGCTTGTGAGAAAGTCAAGGAGGGTGCAACAACCGAAAGTCACAATCATTAACAAAGAATAACCACCATTGTTGACAAAAGAGCAAAAGAAGCTACCATTAAAGCCTATAAATATAGGCATCATTTAGAGAGCAAAATGAGAGGAGAACAAGAGAGAAAGAGAAGTGACTGCCAAGGGCAGCAGCCCTGCGACCTTGTGCACTGCTGCCCTTGGCAGCAGTTTGTGTGAGAGCAATGAGAGTTGAGTTAAACCTCCTTTTTCATCTATGTGTGTTGTAACCTTTCTCTATCTTCAATAATATGGACTTCTTCTATTGATATAGGTGATTTGCCGAACCACGTTAAACATTGTGTCAGCATGCTCAGCCTACAACAGACAATGATCATAAACACCACCGGTCTTAAACTCCTACACTAATGTTAAGAGTTAGTTAGGCAATAACCTTGTTCCTAATCTTCCTAAAATCTCCAGGAATCCGTCCTCGAGGAGTACACAAGCACAGGTGAACAACCTAAAATTTCACATTCATCATTTTTAATAAGAATCACCCTGTAATAACCACTAACTGGACCTAATCCAATCCAATCTCAAGCCATAAATCTCTATCCAGTTATCACATACATCGTGATTGGACATAGTTGGGCATATTACTTTTCCATCGTGATTGGACATAGTTGGGCATATTACTTTTCAATAGAGGTAGAGATTTCAAGTTGCTGATTGTAGGGTTCCATGAAGCACGCTCACGACCACAAAAAGAAAATTTGTTTCGAAAAAATATTCCATCACAAGGACCACAAATATTCATTAGCATGCCAAAAACAGTGTCATGGTATAAAAGTCCAACAGTTTCATCTACGAATAACTCTTCCCGTACTAGACGCTAATTGGGAGGTGGATGATTTATATCATGGACATGACAAACCAAATGTCACTGTTGTTGTAGTAATTTTTCAAATGCATGGAGATAAATTTGGGATTTGAAATAATAGAGGTATTGATAGACATGATTTATCAGCTTGGTTTCATAACCTACCAGGCTCAACTCTTTTGGGTTTGACACCTTACCATGCCCAACCTTTTTGGATTAGCACCCTACTGGTCTGATCTTTCACGGGCCCTAACCTTCATGGGCTCAACGTGTTGTCAGCTCCAATCTCGAGCATTGTTTGGGCCTGGACTTGTGGCCTAGACCCAATTCCTAATCCATGAGATTTCTTACTAAGCCCAGGCTCCGTGCTAGGTGCCCCTCACTTGTCTCCCCACGCTAATCTCTCTGCACTGCGCCTGGTGCTTGCCTTTTATGCTAGGTATATTTTTTCATTAACTTAGTCATTTTAGCTTAAATCCTATTTTCCCTACACTTTTAGAGGCACAAAAATCTTTATAGTTTGCCACATTTCCATTTTTCTCTCTCTTATCCTATCAGGTAGTCCAAAGCTCTAGCATATTTGAGACTCGATTACTTTTAATCCTAAAAGTGCCTTACCAAACTATTATGTCTTGAATGGTCACTCATCAAGAATGTTCTCCATTGACTCGGCATGGTGAGGTTCTTAGAGACTATAGACCCACACTCTATGCACCATTTTTTTTGGTTTCTAGGTTTCATCCCGAGATATTCTTTTATCTTGTGGCTTGCCTCTATGGGTCGTCTTAACACCCTGAACAAACTACATGCTTTTCAGATTATTCTCTCTTCGACATGTATCCTTTGTGGGCTGTAGGTTGAAACACATGAACATTTATTCTTTTAGTGCCCTTTCTCTGTTGCAGTTTGGGGTGCTATCATGAGCACGACTTCTTTAACATGATATCAACTACTTTAATGGGCATACACGCACTTAAAAAAAGAAGAAGGAATTTACGCATCTATTTACTCGATTAGCCCTCTTAATCTCAGTTTACTTCATCTGATATGAGAGAAATAATAGAGTTTTTCATCAGATTTACCGATCTCATCAATATGTTTGCAATGACATTTTTTATTTTGTTCGATCCCATTTGGTAGAGTTTGAACTAAGGTTTCACATCCCAGCTACTTTTATGTTCATTTGGCACCTCCGAGAGTCATAAAATACTATTGCTCTTGTTGATTTTAAGATTTTGTTCAGCACAAGTTCATATGTAATTAGTCGGTCAACCGGTTAAGGAATTTTCAAAAATCGATCGACTGTCTCATCATTTGTTCTTTGTCTTCACAGTTTGCTTTTGTATTTTTTTAGTTTCTTTTTTTACTTTTGCTTTTCTCGGTAAGATGGACTAGAGTAACAAGCTTATGTACTTATTGGGGGTATGTCCCTCGTACTTTATATAGTTTTTTTTTCCTTTCAATACAATTACTTTTTATCTAAAAAAATATCTTTATCTTTTAGTTAGATAATTTCATTGGAAGACAGGTTTGTATTTGAGATGTTTTGGGGAGATTAAGTAAAATATAGTTCATGATTCAAAGATTAATTTATAAGGATGAAAGAATTCCCCAACTTTTTTACTTTAATAAAAAGAGAAAAGTACAAAGGCTATATAATACCTTCAGAACTACTTAGGAAATAGTTTATGATTTTTCTATTCTTTATATATTTACATACATATTATACATATTTTACCATCTTTTTTTTTAATATAATTGTTATTTCTTTCTATACATATACTTATTTCAGTATTTGAAAATCCTATAATCTATAATAGAAAATTTTTTACAAGTACTTTGCTTTTCAAAGTTAATTGCAAAAACTAAATAATTAATTATTATATTCAATCATATAAATCTTATTCATAATTAATCATATGAGATTTCGAGATCTCATGGAGTACTATGATTTGCAAACAATTTTGAATTGTCCTATAGTTTACGCACAGCTAAGACAAATCTCTATCATCACCTCTTGTAAAATTAGATCATTAATAGAAAATTAGATCATAAATAGAAAATTAGACAAAATCCCAAATAAACCTTCATGTTTAAAATAATCTTATGATTATTAACAGAATTTTTTTTTTCATTTTCAGTTTTTTTCCCTTTTTTTTTTTTACGATTTGATAACCTTTTAATAAATGCTAGCAAGAAAGCAGGTTCATGCAGAATCACGTGCATCCTAGAAACCATAGGATTGTAGATAACAAAGGACCTTTCTACCTAGTGGTTGGGTGACGCTGAATACAGATGGGGCATTTAAAGCCTCACTGGGTACTGCTATAGCTGGAGGTCTTGTCAGAGATGGTGCTGGAGGTTGGCTTAAGGGCTTTGCTTACCATCTTGATATATGTTCAGTGCTTTGTGCTGAGCTATGGGGTATTTTAAACGGCATAGATATGGCTTGGTGGGTGGATTATAGAAAAAATCATCGTGGAAGTTGATTCTAAGTTTGCAGTGTGGACCAATTGCTTCAACATGATTCTTCTCATGGTAATCTGGCAGCTATTACTGAGCTTCTGCAACGTCAATGGCACGTCCGGCTTGGATTGTGTCGTTGTCTGTCGCGGGAACATATGATGGAGGGTGGTCTGAGTAAAAATCCAACCTTTACTATTACTTACCCCAATAGGCAACAGCCTACAAACAATATAATAACGGGCTTGTGTTGTCAGTTTAATGGGCCACAAAGAGAATCGGCCCATGCCACAAGGAAATCTGAGACACAGTAGTGGAGAGTTAGGAGCAAGTAAACGCAACGAGTTATGGAGGGAAGAGATGGGTGAATTACAATGACACCTTTTGGTTTTGGTTTTGGAGGCAATAGACGCCATTGTCCAAAACCAAAGCACACACCTTTTCGTTTCCCGCCCACTGTTTTTCCCTTTAAATCCACCATTACTTATTACATTTTAGTGTTGTTGCTGTCATCAATCCAACAACCAAACCCCAAACCTAACCCAGGCCACCGCAAAGGGCAAAGAACAAAGCAGAAGCAGGAGGGGTTTGTCGATAAGGGAAAGAAAGAAAGATGGGATCTTCATCAATATTGGATACAACAACAAATGACCCAGTTGATAATACTATTTCTTCTTCATCATCTGGTTATCATCCAACCTCAATCTACTTGATGTTTGTTTGATGATTGGATTATGAATGGTTCGTTGGTTTTTCGCTTTTGTATTTTTATTTAAGATTTGTTAAGGACTATGAACATTATTCTATGTAGTCAAAGGCAAAGCATCCCACTTTCCTTCTTTCCATCACCCAAAACTACCCATGATCCAATTCATCAACTTGGTTTTTTATTTTTTCATTTTTGCAAATTGGGGTTTGTTTGTCTGTTCGTTTGTTTGTTTCCGAGTTAACTTGTACACAATATACAAATCTTTGGTGCTTAGGCAGGAAGTTGTACAGTTTCTGTTAGAAAACAAAACCTGTTAAGAAAAAATTGAGAATTTAGATTTCTTTCGTGTATAAAAAGTATAATGGTGCGCTATCTGAGTCCTAGTCTCATTTTCCTAGCGTACTTTATGCATGTAGTTTGAGATTTGTGTAAGCGTTATTATACTTCTTGATTTAATGGCTGTGTGACCTTGTTATTTAAACTGTCATAATAGAAGTTTCAGGGCATGTTTCGTAGTGCACTCAAGTAAGATTGGAAATGTGAAATCCATTAATAATTAGCTTTCTTGATTTGATGGGTTTGTAACCCTGTTATTTGCCGCTGTTGTATTAAAAATTCAAGAACACGTTTGATATTTGAGTCAAGTATGTTTGGAAATGTGAGAAGCATCAATTATTAGCTTTCTTGATTTGTTACTTGCCACTAATTTATTAGAAGATTTAGAACACGTTTGATATGTCGGTCAGGCATGTTTGGAAATGCGAGAAGCATCAATTATTAGCTTTCTCAATTTGTTATTTGCCACTATTTTATTAGAGGATTTAGAACACGTTTGATATGTCAGTCATGCATGTTTGGAAATGTGAGAAGCATCAATTATTAGCTTTCTCAATTTGTTATTTGCCACTATTTTATTAGAGGGTTTAGAACACGTTCGATATTTCGGTCAAGTATGTTAGGAAATGTGAGAAGCATCAATTATTAGCTTTCTCAATTTGTTATTTGCCACTATTGTATTAGAACACGTTTGATATTTCGGTCAATTATGTTTGTAAATGTGAGAGGCATCAAATACCAGCTTTCTTGATTTGTCATTTGCCACTGTTGTATTAAAAATTCTAAAACAAGTTTGATATTTGGGTCAAGAATGTTTGGAAATGTGAGAAGCATCAACTATCAGCTTTCTCAATTTGTTATTTGCCACTATTTTATTAGAAGATTTAGAACATGTTTGATATGTCAGTCAAGTATGTTTGGAAATGCGAGAAGCATCAATTATCAGCTTTCTTGATTTGTTATTTGCCATTATTTTATTAGAAAATTTAGAACATGTTTGATATTTCAGTCAAGTATGTTTGGAAATGTGAGAAGCATCAATTATTAGCTTTCTTAATTTGTTATTTGCCAATATTGTATTAGAACATGTTTGATATTTCCATCAAGTATGTTTGTAAATGTGAGAAGCATCAAATACCAGCTTTCTCAATTTGTTATTTGCCACTGTTTTATTAGAACATGTTTGATTTTTGGGTCTAGTATGTTTGGAAATGCGAGAAGCATCAATTATTAGCTCTCTCGGTTTGGTTGGTTTGTAACCCTTTATTTGCCACTGTTGCAATAAAAGTTTTAGGGCACATTTGATATTCGATCAAGCACGATTGAAAATGCGAAAAGCATCACTTATTAGCCTCTTGATTTGGCGTGTCTGCAATCTGGTTCATAAATCCTCTAATAAAATAGAGAATCTTGAGAGTTTTTTGTATACCTCAACTTCAATTATTAGCTTTCTCAATTTGTTACATAAATGTGAACAGCTATTTGGTATTTTGAAATGCAAAACGCACCGCATCAATTTGGTGCCTGAAAATGAGCCATCAATTCGATGCTTTTCAACCCTACCGTACTTCTAACCACGTTACCAAATACAGAGAGAGAGAGAGAGAGAGAGAGAGAGAGAGATATAAGGGTTTTTTTTTTCACTGGAAAACTCACTTTGTACGAGGGAGTACTGCATGAACTAATATGGTTGATTGATAGCACACTACAAAATGACTTTTTTTGTTACATTCAAAGTCTAATGCATTTTGCTTCATGACTGACGTTAAACAATCAAAGTATTAGCCTTTTTGCTTCATCACTAAACTTTTGAACTTTGCAGTAGGTATGAGGAAGAACAAAAAAGGGAAACAAAAATCTTCAGTGTCTAATGTAAAGAAAGAAGTGCCAGAAAAAAACACAAAAGGGAAGAAGAGAAATTCCCCTGATACCAACAAGGAAGAGCCTACTGGTGGCGATGGTTCACTGAAAAGGCCTAAGAGAGCTGCTGCATGCAAAGATTTCAAGGAGAAATCTGTACGATTGCATGAAGAGAAGTCTTATGTTGTTGAATCAAAGAAAGAACAAGTTGTCGATGAAGAAATTCTAGCTGTTCGTTTGACTCAAGGGCAAGAAGAGGGTCGCCCAAACAGGAGATTGATTGATTTTGTTGTGCATGATGCAAATGGCAACCCACAGCCCTTGGAGATGGTTGAAGTTGATGATATGTTTATCTCTGGCATTATAATGCCTCATGAGGAAAGCATTGACAAGGAAAAAGAAGTGCATGTTAGGTGTGATGGCTTTGGAAGGATAGAAGCATGGGATATCTCTGGTTATGAAGATGGATCCCCAGTCATTTGGCTAAGTACTGAAGTGGCAGATTATGACTGCATTAAGCCTGCTGGTGGCTACAAGAAGTTCTTTGATCATTTCTTCCAGAAGGCACTTGCTTGTGTTGAAGTCTACAAAAAACTCTCAAGATTCTCTGGAGGAAACCCTGAATTCACCCTTGATGAGTTGCTTGCTGGGGTTGTGCGAGCAATGAGTGGAAATAAGTGTTTCTCTGGTGCAGTATCCATCAAGAATTTCCTCATTTCTCAGGGTGAATTTATTTATCACCAAATAATTGGTTTGGATGAGACTTCCACAAAGAATGATAAGAAATTTGCAGACTTGCCTGTTCTTGTAGCCTTGAGAGATGAAAGTCGCAATCATGGAAATGTTCTGATAGCAAAAGCAGCAAATTCTGGTGGGAACTTGGTGATTGGTCCAGAATCTGTGGATGGTGCTGTTGTGAATCAGTCTAACCAATCCAGTACCACAGTTGAGGAAGACGAGGATGCAAAGTTAGCAAGATTATTGCAGGAAGAAGAGTATTGGCAGTCTAATATGAGGCAGAAGAAAAGTCGTGGTTCAGTTTCTGCATCCAACACAATCTACATCAAAATTAATGAAGATGAGATTGCAAATGACTACCCTCTCCCTGTGTTTTACAAACACTCTAATGAAGAAACCGATGAGTATATAGCTGTTGCAAGTGATGATGTAATTGACCACCCTGATGATCTCCCTAGAAGAATGCTTCATAACTGGTCACTTTATAACTCAGACTCAAGGTTGATTTCTTTGGAGCTTCTTCCAATGAAACCTTGTGAAGACATTGATGTCACCATCTTTGGATCAGGAAGTATGACTGAAGATGACGGAAGCGGATTCTGTCTTGATGATGGTCCTGATCAGTCTTCTTCAAGGGGTTTGGAGGCTCAGGATGACATGGGTTTGCCGATATTTTTGAGTGCGATAAAGGAGTGGATGATTGAGTTTGGATCATCAATGATTTTTATATCACTACGCACGGACATGGCCTGGTATTGTAATATTCTCATATTGTTATTAATCAAACACATAACACCAATAAACACTTGCGCACACACATACAGACACATGCATGTGTGCTTGAATTATTGCTGTCTCTTGACCTTGCTTCTAATCATTTTAACTTAAGTCTAACAATCTGTTTGCCAATCAAATATGTCTTCTCATTGGAAATATGTTGAAACTATTCAACTATAGGGATTAATTAAGTTCGTAGCAGGTTACTAACATATCAGGGAGAAACCATTGGTGTATGTTTTCTGTTTGGAAGTTATTTTGGGTTTTATCTCATGAAAGATTTCTGGTGCTGCAAGTTAGTAATTTTATTTTCTCGTGATCTTGATCAGTGTTTTTTTCTTTCTCAACATCTTCAGGTATAGACTTGGAAAGCCATCAAAACAATATGCTTCCTGGTATAAGCCAGTCCTAAAAACAGTTAAGCTTGCAAGAAGCATCATTACATTGTTGAAGGAGCAAAGTCGAGTATCACGGCTTTCTTTTGCAGATGTAATCCGGAAAGTGTCTGAGTTCAAGAAGGATCATCATGCTTATATTTCTTCTGATCTAGCAGCTGTTGAGAGGTACGTGGTAGTGCATGGACAGATAATACTACAGCTTTTTGCTGAGTTTCCAGATCAGAAGATCAAGAAATGTGCTTTTGTGGTCGGTTTGACTCGTATGATGGAGGAGAGGCACCATACTAAATGGGTAGTGAACAAAAAAGCAATTGTGCAAAAGTGTCATTCCAATTTGAATCCTCGGGCTGCAATGGATACTGTTGCTTCTGGAACGTCCAAGAGGAAGCTTATGCAGGCAACAACAACAAGACTGATCAACAGAATATGGGGGGAATATTATTCAAACTATTCTCCAGAGGATTTGAAAGAGGGAAATGATTGTGATGTAAAAGAAGAAGATGAACTTGAGGAACAGGATGAAAATGAAGATGATGATAAAGAGGTGGTGGTAGAGAAAACACTAAAACCTTATTCAGTGTTTGAACATTGTAAATCCCATACTTCACAAAAAGAGGTAAGATGGGATGGGAATCCTGTAAGAAAAACATCTTCTGGAGAAGACATTTACAAGCAAGCCATTGTTTGTGGACAGGTCATTGTGGTGGGGGCTGCTGTCTTAGTAGAGGTTGATGAACCAGATGAACTTCCTGCCATTTATTTTGTGGAGTACATGTTTGAAACAAGAAATGGAAGTAAAATGTTTCATGGGAGAATGATGAAGTGGGGATCTGAGACAGTTCTTGGTAACACTGCCAATGATAGAGAGGTTTTCTTAACAAATGAATGCATGAATTATAAACTACAGGATGTTAAGCAAGCAATAATTCTGGAAGTTCGAAAAAGGCCTTGGGGACATCATCACAGGAAAGATAATGCCAATGCTGATAGAATTGATAGGGAAAAGGCAGAAGAGAGGAAAAAGAAAGGATTGCCACTAGAATATTACTGTAAAAGCTTGTACTGGCCAGAAAGGGGTGCTTTCTTCACTCTTCCATTTGATACTATGGGTCTTGGCTCTGGTGTCTGCCACTCTTGTAACTTAAAAATATCTGAAGAAGACAAGAATATTTCCAAAGTGAATTCTTCTCAAACAGGATTTTCATACAAAGGAACTGAGTACTCAGTCCATGATTTTGTCTATGTGAACCCTCATCAATTTGCCGTGGAAAGTGGGGAGACTGAAACTTTTAAGGGTGGAAGGAATGTTGGATTGAAGCCTTATGCTGTGTGCCAGTTATTGGAAGTAGTTCCAATGGAAACAAAACAATCTGAAACAAGATCCACTGAGGTCAAAGTTCAAAGATTTTTCAGACCAGATGATATTTCACCTGAAAAGGCATATTGTTCTGATATTCGTGAGGTAAAAGCTTTTTTAAAAACTTCTGTATATTTATGTTTTATAATCTTTGTGGATTCTGTAATCACTCTTTGACCATGTTGTTCGACATTTATAGTCTCATCCAAATTTATCCAACAAATTCATGCCAAAGAACTCCAGAAACTGCTCTGACATCTTTGCTTCTTTGTAATTCATAATGAGTTTTTATTGCTTAATTTCAGATATATTATAGTGAAGAAACACATCTTTTATCTGTTGAGGTGATTGAAGGGAAATGTGAAGTCAGAAAGAAAATTGATATTCCCACATGCAGTGCTCCTGCAATCTTTGATCATACCTTCTTCTGCGAGCACATGTATGATCCTTCCAATGGGTCCCTCAAGCAGGTGATTTGTCTTTTGTTCATTCCCATAATGTTACATGCTGACTGAGTCCATCAGCTTATGGAGAATTGTCAGTTTAGTTAATTTCTAAGGCCATCTAAGCCCTTCAGATTGTTTCTCTGGGCCATTATGAGGTTCACTATTCGACTTTGCTCCTGTGAGCTATAAGTAATCTTCCAGTTTCACTGTGGACAGCTACCAGCTCATATCAAATCAAAGTTTTCAGCTGTGAGTAAAGATGGTGATGTTGCAAGTAGAAAGAGAAAGGGAAAGTCTAAAGAAGGAGAAAATGATACAGAAGATGACAAACAATTGGAAGCATCTCCAGAGTACCGTTTGGCCACTTTGGATATTTTTGCTGGTTGTGGTGGCTTGTCTGAGGGATTGCAGCAAGCTGGTAGTGCTCATCTCTTTATCCTTCACTTGGAGGAATAATTGATATTTATGCCTATTGTTGGATAAATTGACAACTGGCTATTTTCACCATTGCAGGTGTCTCAACAACCAAGTGGGCTATTGAATATGAAGAGCCTGCTGGGGAAGCATTTAAACTCAATCATGCAGAATCATTGATGTTTATTAATAATTGCAATGTGATCCTCAGGTAAGTGGTTGTTTTGTGATTGAAACTTTCTTTTGTTATCACTCATTTTTCTGGTGACTAATTATCTGATGTTAATTAAGGGCTGTGATGGAGAGGTGTGGAGATGCAGATGACTGTATTTCTACTTCTGAGGCTGCTAAATTGGCTTCATCACTTGATGCAAAGGTGATCAATGGTTTGCCATTGCCAGGGCAGGTGGATTTCATCAATGGAGGGCCTCCATGTCAGGTATTTATAGCCTTTCTTTGCACTAACCTGAGGCATCTAACATCTCTGGAATTTATGGACACTCGAAAAAGTAATGTGTCTTTGCAGGGCTTCTCTGGAATGAATAGGTTTAATCAGAGCACTTGGAGTAAAGTTCAATGTGAGATGATCTTAGCATTCTTATCCTTTGCTGATTACTTCCGCCCAAAGTATTTCCTCTTAGAGAATGTGAGGAACTTTGTATCTTTCAATAAAGGACAGACTTTCCGTTTAACTATTGCTTCTCTTCTTCAGATGGGTTATCAGGTAGATATTGCGATGCCATTGGAAATAACCATGGTTGTATAATTTCATTTTTGTATGCAGAATGCTAATTGTATGTAACCATGTCTACATGTGTATTGATTGTGAATAGGTGAGATTTGGAATTTTGGAGGCCGGAGCATATGGAGTTTCTCAGTCACGCAAACGTGCCTTTATATGGGCAGCCTCTCCTGAGGAGATACTCCCAGAATGGCCAGAGCCAATGCATGTTTTTGCTGCCCCAGAGTTAAAAATAACATTGTCTGAGAAGTCACAATATGCTGCTGTTAGGAGTACTGCTTATGGAGCCCCTTTCCGTGCAATAACTGTCAGAGATACAATTGGTGATCTCCCAGATGTGGCGAATGGTGCTTCTAAGACAAATTTGGAGGTATATTAGATGCTAAAATTTTCTTCTGGAACTTCTTACTCCTAAGTAATATGATCATGGGCATTATAACCAAACCTTTTGTTTTGCAGTACGGAAATGATCCTATCTCTTGGTTTCAAAAGAAAATTCGAGGCGACATGGTTGTCTTGACTGACCATATATCAAAAGAAATGAATGAGCTGAATCTTATTAGATGCAAGAATATCCCAAAGCGGCCAGGTGCTGATTGGCGTGATCTCCCAGATGAGAAGGTACAAAAACATGTTATTGATACCTTGCAATGCGAGGTTGATATAAACCTAATGCATGATGAAAGTAGAGATGAGTGATTTTTGATAATGTCATGATATGCAGGTCAAATTGTCTACTGGGCAAATGGTTGATTTGATACCATGGTGCCTTCCAAACACAGCTAAACGACACAATCAGTGGAAGGGGCTATTTGGAAGATTGGATTGGGAAGGGAACTTCCCAACATCAATAACAGATCCCCAGCCAATGGGTAAGGTGGGGATGTGCTTTCACCCTGAGCAGGACAGGATTATTACTGTTCGTGAATGTGCACGATCTCAAGTAAGTTCAGTTTCCCTGGACTGTTTGACCATTGTCCAAGTTTCTGACTTTATAAAATAAATTGATTCTGAAAGAAGTTTTAAAAAGAGACAGCACGTAGCCAGTGCTTGCAACAATCATCCACCTTGCATATTTCACCCCGGCTCCTGCGCTGCATGCAAAAGCTTGGTTTCGTTTTTTTATTTGTTTCCTTTTTTCTTAATTCTTTGACCCAGGGATTCCCAGATAACTATCAGTTTTTCGGTAACATTCAACACAAGCATCGGCAAATTGGAAATGCTGTTCCTCCTCCTCTAGCATATGCGTTGGGAAGGAAACTTAAGGAAGCACTGGATAGTAAGAGGCAGAAATAGTTGGAGGGTCCACAAAATTTGTTAGAAAGTAGAGTTTCATCAGGTGGAGAAAACACTTGGTCTTAATAAATTGCAATTTATATTGTGTTGTGGTGTCGCTCTCGGCCATTAAGCAGTTGCAACCAAGAAGATTGTGTAGGCAATTTTGTGTTTATTGATCCTGGCTGTTCAGCCATACAATATACAGTGAGTCCGTGAAAACACATTTGATTTTTTACAGAGCAAAATTTATTTTAATGCTTATAGTCAATAAGGTATTTTCCCTTTTCAAATTATAGTATCTATTAATCATTTAGGAAATATTGACAAGATTTATTATATTATTTTCTTGCATGTCTCCTGAAATTATCATTGGTTCTGTATGGAAATGAAAATTGAAAAATTGATTTTGTTAAACCAGTGTTGTACTTGGTTGGACTAGTTGTGTCTTCATAATGAGTTCCATGTTTTGTATTATTGTGTCTGCACGCATCCAGTTGATATTGGGCTGCTTATTGGGGAGATTTGGAACAAGCTTATTGCCTAACCAACTCCGAATGTTATACATGTGTTAATGGAATTTATTGTTGGTGAAGATCATACGTGCATAGTGAAAATTCTGAAGTGATTCTTTCCTTTAACATTGGCTACGTGCGTACTGAAATGTTCCTAGAGATACAAGTACCAGAGTATACTAAGCCAGCTTGTGACAGACTTGCATTATACCGTTTGTCCATTGCTTTGTTTACTCTCTACGAGATGTACAAGTTTCTTGATAATATGGTTATTGAATGAGAATGAGGTGTTGAACCAAGAAACTCACTGTTAAGCCTCTTACAGGAAGCAAGACTCCATGCACACATTGGAAGAATAATAAGCTTGTGCTGGAATCTGACAATGATAAACTCATCTTCTTTGACCTCAGTACACGAGAGAAAACGGAATCTATTTTTACAAGGAGAGCCTAGTTCAATTGACCCTTTCATTCAAGGATAATAATTAAAGGGTAGTTGCAATATGAAGAAGCTAAAACGGCAGCCAAGAGTAGGAAGGTGATGAACATACATGAAAGAAATTATGGAAAAATAATTGAGTGGGATGAATAATCTAATAATTGGGAATTAAATTTCAGTCTGTATCCCTTTAGTTATCATTAATAGGGAGTTGGAGGAAGGATTTTGGATCATGTTTTCAAGTTTCTATATATACACATGTCAATGAAATACAAACACTCTTATTGAAGTAAATTTCTTATATATATTATGCAGTTTATCCTCTTCTTTTTATCAATGAGAATTCATTTATAAAATGAAATGCATTTGGCTATTGAACCGTAAAAACAGATGATAAAGTCATAAAATAACCAAATCCTGTTCCATGTTGCCTTTTCTATGCCTGTTTAGTTGCTATCCTGTTCTCTGCTGCACTTCACCCTTGTCAGAAAAGAGAACGAAGGGCGTGTTTTTTTT
>Ga0307507_10008704_pt1 | contig 13891 bp, 11 predicted proteins | sample 7_EM_MG_FD_207223 | JGI IMG/M metagenome (GOLD analysis project Ga0307507, IMG submission 207223) | Populus trichocarpa ectomycorrhiza microbial communities from riparian zone in the Pacific Northwest, United States - 7_EM | ecosystem: Host-associated > Plants > Roots > Unclassified | place...
AGTTTGTCAATCATGAGATGAAGCAATTTTTACATGGTCAAGGCATAATCCATCAAACTACATGCCTCTATTCCCCTCAACAGAATAGGGTTGCAGAAAGAAAAAACAGACATCTTCTAGTTCGAGCCACACTATTTGAAGCCAATATGCCCCTTCATTATTGGGGCAAATCACTTACAACTGCTTTGTGTATAATAAACCATATTTCATCCCGCAGCTTAGACTTCCATACACCACTTAATACATTAAACCAAAGTTTGTCCTCACCACTCACACCAAACTGTTGGCGTGAGCTGTCACAGTAGAGAAATTAGAGCAAGAATAGGACACTATTACGTAAAGGAAATCCCATATGTTAAGGGAAACCTTTATTTCCACAATAGAGATTGTATTGAATAGGAAAACTAAAATCCTTCTCTGTATAAAACCTAAAGGTACTCTGTAACGTAGGTTGAGCAATATAGAGAATAGAATAAAGAAGAAACTTACAGACTTCTAAAGTTAACATGGTATCAGAGCGGCGGGTTCCTAGGACCTCTGCTCAACCCACCTTGTGACCAGAAAAAAAAAACACTCAAACAGCCTAGACTCCATGGCAGAATCAACAGAACTGATGGAACACCTCAACCCCCAAACCGAATCAATCCTTACCAGCCTGACGACCAAGATGACAGAAGTTCTCTCTAGATCACAGACCTCCTAACACCCACCACCTGCAGATTCTTCGACTACTCCAATCGGCATCAAATTGAATGACTCAAATTTTGCCTTATGGTCCTAAGTTGTTGAGATGTATATCTTTGGCAAAGACAAGTTGGGATATATTAATGGAGACTTTCCTCAGCCTCCAGAAACCGACCCAACCTTCAAAAGATGGCGAACTGAGAATGCCATCGTCAAGGGCTGACTGATTAATTCAATGGAACCTTCCCTAGTTGCTAATTTTATTCGCTTCCCTACTGCAAAACAAGTGTGGGATTCTGCTGCTACAACCTATTTTGATGGGACAGATACGTCTCAGGTTTATGACCTCCGCCGTCGTGTGACTCGGATGAAACAAGCTGGTGGATCCATTGAAAAATACTATAATAATCTTCAAGGCTTATGGCGAGAAATAGATTTTCGGCGTCCTAACCCAATGGATTGTGTTGTGGACATTCAGAAATACAATTTAATCTTGCAGGAAGATCGAGTGTATACCTTCCTTGATGGATTGGATGACCGGCTGGACAAGACCAGGAGCGATGTACTTCAGCTAAAACCATTCCCTACAATGGAGCAGGCTTATGCTCACGTCAGACGGGAAGAAATAAGGCAGACAGTAATGACTTCAGGGGCCGAGAGTGCTCCTGGAATGGTTATGAATTCCAAAGGACTCAAGGCAGGACGTTACCACACTCCAATAAAGACAGGTTTTTTCTCCTTGAACAATGACAGACCAAATCCATCTGAAAAAATGCCGGCTCCATCAGATGGAATAAAGTGCACTCACTGTGGCAATGCCAAACATACCCGTGAAACCTGCTTTAAGTTACATGGATACCCAGATTGGTGGCATGAACTTCAGACAAGGAAGAAACGAGACACTCATAATGGCAGCACAGGAAGAGTTGCTATAGCCACTGGGGAACCTTCATTATCACTCACCTCCCACGCAGAAACCACACATAATTCAGGTAACAACAGTAACGTCCTTCATAGCTCTACTCACACTGCTGATGACAACTGGATTCTTGACTCTGGGGCTACCGACCACATGACATTTAACTCCAATGATTTTTCCCATACCACTCTGCCAAGACGAAGTCATGTTGCTACTGCTAATGGGGTCCCTTGTTCGGTTACAGGGGCTGGAACTGTGACTCTATCTCCCTCTTTATCTTACCTCATACATTACTTGTTCCATCCCTTTCCCACAAACTAATGTCTGTCAGCCAAGTTACTGCTGATCTCAATTGTGTGGTATTAATATACTCTACATTTTGTCTCCTTCTGGATATTCTCACCAAGGAGATCATTGGGCGTGGTACTAAGAGGGGGGGATTATATTATGTCGATGACCTCAGTTCAGGCAGAGCAAACCTCATGGATCATGCGGTTAGCAAGAAAGAACAACAGATTTGGTTATGGCATCATCGCTTAGGACATCCTTCAATTGGTTATTTGAAGCACTTATTTCCAGATTTATTTTCCAATGGAATGCATTCAAACTTTACGTGTAATACTTGCATTCTCGCAAAGAGTCATAGGGTTTCATATCCTGTGAGCATGAATAAAAGCACAATTCTGTTTGCATTGATACACTCTGATGTATGGGGACCTTCCCCTATTACTACTGCTTCTGGACATCGTTGGTTTGTGATTTTTGTCGATGATTGCACTCGAATGACATGGCTGTACTTACTGAAACACAAGGATGAAGTCTTTAGTGTGTTCAAATCCTTCCATATCATGGTTCAGACTCAATTTTCTGCGAAGATTCAGGTCCTTCGTTCTGACAATGGAGGGGAATATGTTAATCAACAGTTTCAAGCATATTTTCAGAATCATGGTCTTCTCCATGAGACCTCTTGTGCTCAGACCCCACAACAAAATGGCCTTGCTGAAAGAAAGAACCGACATATCTTAGAAACTGCACGTGCTTTATTAATCGGGGCACATGTGCCTAGTCGTTATTGGACTGATGTTGTCGCTACAGCCGTGCACTTGCTGAACCGTATGCCTGCTAAGGTATTAACGTTTCAGACTCCTTTAAAGGTTCTATCTGACCATGTCCCATTGCTTACTGTGTTGTTGCTCCCTCCCCGCATTTTTGGTTGCGTTGCATTTGTACACCTCCATAAGAATCAGAGATCTAAGTTGGATCCTTGTGCAGTCTGATGCCTGTTCTTGGGGTATGGAGTACATAAGAAAGGATATCGCTGCCTTGATCCCACCACCAACCGCACCTACACTACCATGGATGTCACATTCTTAGAATCTGACACCTTCTTCCCATCACCAGCATCCAATTCCACTCTTCAGGGGGAGCACCGTGATGAAGAGCAGAATTGGTTGGGAGGACAGCAGCACTTACTAGGTGGTGAAGGGCTGTCAAGACAGCAACACCTACTAGCTAGTGAAGGGCTGGATGTTGGAAACAATCCAACGTATCTGCATAGTGAAGATGAAAGAATTGAGCCGAAGGATCAGGGTACTTCAGTGGTTCCTCTGGATCCAAGAGACGAGTCCGCTTTAGTGATAAATGCAGAATCTGACGATGACTTTCCCCACCTCTTAGTACCTGACCCCGACGATCCTCCTCTTGAGAATACTCCTGAGGTAAGTTCTCCTACTACACCTCTACACACTAATGTCATGGATAAATCTGTCAGTCCTGTTCTACCTTACAGACACAATCGGGGCAAGCCACCAAATAGGTACTGTCCAGAAATAGAAGACAGACGTTCCAAATATCCAATCACCAACTATGTGTCTACACAACGGTTATCTGGACCACTGAGAGCATTTGCACACACCTTGTCCTCGTATAAAATACCTGGCAACGTTGAAGAAGCCTTGACAGATCCACACTAGGCTAACGCTATAAAGGAAGAACTGGAGGCGTTGCAGAAAAATAAAACATGGGCACTGGTGGAACTACCTGAGGGGAAGAAGACCGTGGGTGTAAGTGGATTTTCTCCACTAAATACAAAGCAGATGGCTCCATCGATCGACACAAGGCAAGACTGGTGGCAAAGGGGTATACACAGACATATGGCATAGATTATCAAGAAACTTTCTCACCCGTAGCCAAACTAAATACTGTTAGAGTCTTGCTATCTCTTGCAGCAAATTTAGATTGGCCACTACACCAACTTGATGTAAAAAATGCCTTCCTCCATGGTGATCTTGAGGAGGAAGTTTATATGGACATTCCGCCAGGATGCTTGTCTTCCTCAGAGGCACGAGTGGTATATAAGCTACAACGAGCATTGTATGGATTAAAGCAGTCACCTCGTGCATGGTTTGGTCGGTTTAGTTCAGCTATGAGAAAATTTGGGTTTCAACAAAGCAACTCAGACCATACACTCTTCCTAAAACATCGACTGGGAAAGGTAACTGCTCTAATAGTTTATGTAGACGACATGATTGTTACAGGAGATGATGCAGAAGAAATATCCAGACTCCAAGAACAATTGTCAACCGAATTTGAAATGAAGGACCTAGGCGGGCTCAAATATTTTCTTGGGATTGAAGTGGCCAGGTCAAGACAGGGCATATTCCTTTCTCAAAGGAAATATGTACTAGACTTGCTAACAGAAGTGGGGTTACTAGAATGTAAACCAGCTGATACTCCTATTGTTCAGAATCACAAACTTGGAGAGTATACAGATCAGGTGCCAGCAAACAAAGAGAGGTATCAACGGTTAGTGGGTAAACTTATCTATTTATCTCATACCCGTCCAGATATTGCTTACGATGTAAGTGTAGTGAGTCAGTTCATGCACTGTCCTAGTGAAGACCATATGGATGCTGTAATTCGGATTCTACGCTACTTAAAGTCCTCTCCTGGAAAGGGACTTATGTTCTCAAAAAATAATCAAGTACATGTTGATAGATACACGGATGCTGACTGGGCAGGAAATGTTTCTGATAGGAAATCCACATCAGGCTACTTTACATTCGTAGGAGGCAACCTTGTTACATGGAGAAGCAATAAGCAAAAGGTAGTGGCTTTATCCAGTGCTGAAGCTGAATTTTGAGGAATGGCTAAGGGTCTTTGTGAGCTTCTTTGGCTTAGAAGGTTGCTCACGGAGATTGGTATTGCTCCTAGCTCTGAAATGAATTTGTTTTGTGATAACAAGGCAGCCATTGACATCTCCCACAATCCTGTCCAGCATGACCGCACTAAACACGTTGAGGTGGATCGACATTTTATTAAACAGAACCTGGATGAAAAAATTATTCGATTTCCTTTCGTCAAATCAGAAGACCAGTTGGCGGATATACTTACAAAGACAGTGTCCTCTAAAATCTTCCACAGCTCACTTGACAAGTTGGGCATAAGAGATATATACGCACCAACTTGAGGGGGAGTGTTGGCGTGAGCTGTCACAGTAGAGAAATTAGAGCAAGAATAGGACACTATTACGTAAAGGAAATCCCATATGTTAAGGGAAACCTTTATTTCCGCAATAGAGATTGTATTGAATAGGAAAACTAAAATCCTTCTCTGTATAAAACCTGAAGGTACTCTGTAACGTAGGTTGAGCAATATAGAGAATAGAATAAAGAAGAAACTTACAGACTTCTAAAGTTAACACAAACCAGCCCCTAAAAGTCTTTGGCTGCACTACCTTTATACATATACCAAAACATACCCGTCATAAACTTCAACCATGTGCTCTCCGATGTGTTTTTGTTGGTTATGGTCTCCATCAGAAAGGGTATCGGTGTTTCCATCCACCAACTCATAAATTGTATGTCACCATGGATGTACAATTTCATGAACACCAGATGTACTTTCCTGCAACAGCAACTACAAATCAGGGGGAGGAAAGTCTTAACTTGTAGTCTTTTAGCCATCAAATTGAGAACATAAGCCACACTTTAACTGAACTTGAACCACCCGAACAGGAACCAGCAGAACCAGAACATATCGATGCAGCAACTGAGCCAACAACACTTGAGCTTCAACCACCAACAGTACTTGAGCTTCAACCATGTGATCATCCTAATATAGCTTAACCAAATGTATCACAACAACAATTATCTCCACTTGATGCTTCCATTCCTCATGAGTCACCATCAACTGATGAATCACAGGTAAATCCTGAACCTCCACTCCGAATACTTCCTAACCGTATCACAAGATGAATTCCTAGAGTTAGTTATGAACCTATTCGTACTTCTACCCCTAAATACCTACTAAATAATTATGTATCTTACCATAGGCTATCAAAGGCATGTGAATCATTTGTAAATCAATTGTCTACTGTGCATGTTCCTAATAGTGTGCAGGAAGCTATAAAGGATCCTAGGTGGAAAAATGCAATGAATGAAGAAATGAAATCTCTCCAAAGAAATGCAACATGGGAGGTGGTTGACTTACCTACAGGAAAGAAACATGTGGGATGTCGATGGATTTTTTCAGTCAAATACAAAGCTGATGGTGATATTGAGAGGTTTAAAGCACGACTTGTGGTCAAGGGATACAGTCAAACATACGGGATTAATTATACAGAAACTTTTGCACCAGTGGCTAAAATAAACATAGTTCGTATTCTTTTGTCATTAGCTGTAAATTTTGATTGGTCACTACATCAATTTGATGTAAAGAATGCATTCCTGCACGGGAATCTTTAAGAAGAAGTATACATGGAGTTGCCTCCAGGATGTCAGTTACAGGTTAAAGAAAGCAAACAAGTTTGTAAAATGCAAAAATCATTGTATAGTTTAAAGCAATCACCAAGAGCTTGGTTCGGCAGATTTACAAACTCAATGAAGGCATTTGGATATCAATAGAGTAGTTCTGACCATACTATCTTCATAAAGTATAAGGAAGGGAAGCTCATAATATTGATTATATATGTTGATGATATGATTGTGATAGGAAATGACTCTATTGGAAAGGAAGCCCTGCAAACTTATCTCTCTCGTGAATTTAAAATGAAAGATCTCGAACCTTTAAAGTACTTTCTAGGAATCAAGGTCTTCAGATCTAGACATGGTATACTCTTGTCACAACATAAATACATAATTGATTTGCTTAATGAAGTTGGCATGCTAGCCTGCAAATCGAGTGACACACCTGCTGCTGAAAATGTCAAGTTAAGTACACTTTCAAATCAAATTCCTGCAAATAAAGAACAATATCAGAGGCTAGTAGGATGATTGATGTATCTTGCACATACTAGACCCGACTTAGCATAGTCACTTAGTGTTATTAGCCAATTTATGCACTCTCCCAATGAAGAACATATGAAGGCAGTAACACGTATCTTACAATATTTGAAGTCTTCTCCAGGTAAAGGAATTATGTTCACTAAGGGAGATACTTTAAATATTGAAGGCTATACTGATGCAGATTAGGCTGGCTCAATTGACGATAGGCATTCAACTGCAAGATACTTAACATTTGTTGGGGGAAATCTGGTTACATGGCAAAGCAAAAAACACGGAGTTGTCACTAGATCTAATGCGGAAGCGAAGTACAGAGGTATGACTAAAGGTGTATGTGAGCTATTATGGATTAAAAATTTGTTGCAGGAACTCAAGATTTCACCAACATTTCCTATGAAATTATACTGTTATAGCAAGGTTGCATGTGACATAGCTCACAATCCTGTTCAGCATGACCGAACAAAGCATGTGGAGATTGACATACACTTTATTAAAGAACAACTGGAAGCAAAGATAATTGAAGTTCCTCATGTTCGATCTCAAGATCAACTTGCTGACATTCTCACTAAAACAGTATCAAGTAAAGCCTTTCAGCAAGTGTTAGACAAGTTAGGCATGTAAAATATCTATGCATCAACTTGAAAGGGAGTGTAGCTGATTGTAATTATCTCATATTGTAATTATCTTCTAAAGAGTTGTGATTAGAACTCTTAGTTGTTCGGTTATATTCCATGTCTATCATTTACAATATTTATCTCCTATTCTACAGGAAATAAACATGTACAAGAGACTATAAAGAAGCCTTCTGTTTTTGTATTCAGAAGAAATATGAATGAAAAAACATGAAATAGATTCCTCAATTCTATAATACAAAGGACAAATAAGGGTGTTTTAACTTCACTATGCAGCTCTTAATAAAGAGCAATGATTATAGTTTTTAGTGGTCGAACGTATTATATTTGCAGCAAGGAATAAGGGATGACGAGGGTTTTTTTGTGGTTGATTGAGCAGTAGGTACAAGGGTTGCAAAGGAGTATTTTTGGCATCTTTCTATAGCAAAATAGAAAGATGCAATGGCTGTATTTTTTATAGAATGAGGCTTGAAGAGGGTGTCTCTTTGTGGTTTTGTTGCGATGTTTTCAGCTAGGAATAAGGGATGAAAATGTTATGCTTTTTTCATGAGTTTACTGGTGCAAACAAGTCATATGAACTGCAATATTGTGGAAGATGTATGTAGTTTGCAGCATGAAATAAGGTTTAGAGAGGGTGTCCTTTCGTGATTGATTTTGTAGCAATAACAAAAGATGAAAAGACGGAAAGGGTGTATTTTGGCTTGATTTGCAGAAGGTTACGTGAGTTTTAGGGTGCGAGTTTGTAGCTGCAGTTAATCATACAGTAGCAGAGACTGAGAGGGCAGGTTCTTTGGCCTTTTTTGGTGGGGGAAAAATGAACGCAAGGGAGGGAATTAGTGAAGATTTTCATGTTTTTGTTATACATCGTCATTTTATTTTTCCCTTTCACTTCTTTTGAATTTTTCAGTATGTTAACCTTTCAAAAGTAGCTAACATGAAAATTATAAACAAAAAAGTTTTAAAAAAATCATGAAATGGCTGAGAATTAACGTATTGTATCGAAAATATATTTTCTTGGAACTTTTTGTATTTTTGCATTTTTCTTGGAAATTTTTATATTTTTTACATTTTTCTTTTTTGTTCTCTTATATATATATATGATAGAAATCGAGGGGTTGAAATCAAGTTACGACAAACAATATATTATTTTGTTTTATTATCCACTAGTAGCTTTGTTATCTTGATATTCTACCTGATATATATATTTTTTTTAATAAGAGATCTTAAACATGAAGATTAGTAATTTGCATAAATATTTTATTACATCATAAAATCCATGAAAGAGTAGAACCTAAATAAAAATCATAACTAGAAAAACAAGAGAAAAACAATTAAAATAATCAAAGATAAGCTTTAAACTAAAGAAAACACCAAATAAACTAGATAAATACAAAAGAAAAAACACCAAATATAATTTAAAAAAAAGCTAGATCTGATGTTATTTTAGAAAGAGGAAAAAAAAAAACAAAGAAAAAAAGACCAAGGGATGACAACAACTTATGAAAGAATCTCTATTAAATCTTTATGAATCTCTTATTGATTTTTTTTAATGTTAGAAGAATTTGTCAAAATAAATAATATCTTTAAATCATTTTGCTTAATGAGTCAAAGATAATATAAAAAAAATAACAATAACCGATGATCTCATATAAAAAAATTAAACAACTAGGGATCCAATTTTAAAATTTGATGAGTTTTATGAAATTTTATTAATTTAATCTTATGTATTCGATGGTTTTGATTATTTTTAGAATTTTGATAGTAAAAATAAATATTTGTCTAGATAGATTAGACATTACATGAATGTCTTTTACATGATAAAAAAAAAAAAAAAAAGTTTGTGGTTTCATGCATGTATTAGTATGGACAAGTCCACAATCCCAAGTCTAATCAAGCAAAGAGGAAAACTCAAACTTAGCTAGCTCTTAGGACCCCCGAAAAGACATTGTTGAGTTATAATGATCCGTTCCGAGACAAAGACAATCTCCAAATATCCTTATTATATTCTCTCTATTTTTTATATCTATCTTTTTTCTAAAAATGAATTAAAAAAAGTAACTAAATTCCTCCATATACTCCATAAGATTTTCCCCACATTCATCACATATTACATGTTAGAAAACATATTTTTAATAAAAAAAAATTAGTCGAACATTGATAATTATGGTTGAAAACTTCTTACAAGTATGAGAGATCTCTCCTATGATAACCTTTGCAATAAGCAAAATATATAAAAAATAAAATAAAATGGTTGCAATTAACTCTTTTCATGCTTTCTCGCTTATCCTTTTCCATGAAGATAAGATATGATCCTTAATTTGCCAAATCTAAATTGATATCCACTAGGTGGAAAAATTCTAGTTCATTATAATCTAAAAGGACGAGTTTCAACAATAAATGATGATAACTTTTGACCCTCCAGCTTACCTCGTAGGTCAATCTTTATCCCAACTTGTTCTTTAATCTTTGATTTGCCCTCTTTCTTTTTCTTCCTTCGTTTTTATTTCTTTACTTTATTTATATTTTTAAGGTGAGATAATCTATGTCTCTGATTATTTGAACTGTTCATGAAATAATGACTAGTTCTCTAAAAATTTCTGAATCAAACGAAACTTTATATTTACTATAAGCCTTCCCGAATAAAAGCTTAAAGAAGAAAGCAGCCAACGGTGAAAAGAACGCTATATTTACTATATTTGTGCATGTGGACAAGATTCAAGATCCCATGTGGGCATGGCGTGTTTGGGCATAGCAATTTGATTATGAAAAGAAACTTTAACTGCTTAAGTGACAAAATAGTGCTTTAATGGGGATGATGTGTTGTTTTCTTTCTACATCTGCTAGTTAGGTAAGAATCTGGTTAGATAGTTTAAAGTGTAAGAGAGCAATCATGACCAGATATGGAGAACCAAAACAGCTACTTTGGCAGGTGCCAGGTGGTGAGAGCAAGAAAGAAAATGTACCAAAATTTGCTACTTCAATAAGGAAAGACAACTCACGTGTATGCTTAGTTGTATATATGCTTTAATGTAATGGAGATGACTATGAAAGCAGATTGATCCAAACTGTTTATAGAGATAAGATACGCGACTATAGTCTCTGCATAATTGTGTGTTTCCATTATTTTCCTGTCTTGTCTGGACTGAGGAGCATACAAGTCCATTCAAGCTCTCTCAAAGTGTAGGTATATAAGAAAGAGGTTGTTGCACTAGCTAAATGAGTTATTGGATTAGCTCACGTAATTTTTCTCTATCAATATCATAGTATTGTTTGCCACGTTCATGATTGATTTCCTTACGAACTATGGCAACTTTGATAAAAAAGAAGATATTGTTACTGTCCATGATTATAATAGTGATGCTTGTTGGGAGTTCTGATGCACGTTTTTCTCGTAAGTTTTCTACCATGCCAAAGAAGTTCGAAAGCAGCCATATTTTACGTGAATTGGGGTACGATATGCCAAAAATTGAGTATTACAGAAGAAGGTGGATGTTAGACACCGATAGACTCTCACCGGGAGGACCAGATCCTCAGCATCATTAATTATTATCAGCTGCTAATAGTACTGTTGCAGTGGTTTTCATGTTAAAGGAGCATTTTTGCAAGGGGATGTGGGCATGTTCTGGCCGAAGCCTACTAGCTAGCTTACTGAATCCAGGACAAACCAAATCCTGCAAATTGCAATGAATTGGTTTGAAGAATGCTCTTTTTTCTGTATGGATTAATGATCAATGTGAGATTTGAACTTGAGATCTTACCTTTTTCTTTTTATTTGCATGAGCTTCCCAAGGAATTTGAGAACTCAGCCTTTACTGTCTTACAAGAGTACCATTATACCGTTCTTAACTCATGTAGCTATTATTAACAAAAACTAAACGGCCCAGTGAATCCACTGTTGCAGCTACTGATTCTCCAAACTCAATTGCACTGTGATTCTCACCATTGTTTTTCTCTCTCTCTTCTTCCTTTTTTTTTTTTTTTTGCCATTTTACTTCTTTTTTTTTTAATTCATTGTACTTGGTATTTTGCTTCCATTTTTCCTCCATAGACTTCTCGCGTAGTTAGAAAACATCTCAGTGTTAGGTTTGCACTCGATTGTGCAAGAAATTGGTTGGGTTTTTCATTTTCAAAGAGATTTTAACTAGAGGGATTGGAAATGACAACAAGCAAAAATGAAAGGCCGTCAAGAAAGAAGAAGAAAAATTAGATTGTGGAATCCAAGTGGAGAAGACAAAAAAAAAAGAGGGAAGAAAAAAAGCCATCGGAGCCACGTCACGGGGAATTGATTTACATGTGCCACAATTTAATAGCAATTTTCATATGATCGAAGCTCAAATAAGATCCAAAATGGTGATAGAACAAGGAAAGGGAAAGGAAAAGGAAAGAGATAATTGCTCAACCGAGTTAGAGTATTATAGTCTTGTTCATAATATAGGTTGCATTTAATTTTGTTGTTTATCCTAGTTGAATGCATATAATCTAATATATTATTATTTTAATATTAAAATATTAGAAAAATACATCTTTTCTAGTTATTTTTAAATCTGTCAAATCAATCAATTGGCTCACGTAGTTGTAACAGCTTCCACTCATTTAATTTGACTCTCGACCTAATCAAGCAATCGGGTGGAGAGTTTTCAAAGTTATATTACTGAGCCAAGTCTACTCATAATGTCAATGAATTTTCCATAACCTACACGAATTTAACTTTGATTGTTTTCATAAAGAATGAAGTTTGGTCATCATCGACTTATGATTTTTCTAATCATGTTGAGTTTGATTGGGTAAAACTTATATGTTATGCGTTTATATCATTTATTTACAAAAAAAAAAAAATTGTTCATGAGTCCGTTTGTTACACCTCGAATTTGTTCTCACAATGAAGCACAGACAACTAGGGTAAACGACAAATCAAGAACTAGTTATATGTAGAAGAACATTATGTTTTACTATTCCTTTCATTATTCACACACTCAGGTGCACTGTGGAACGCTACGGTTTGCATGATTTGTTCTTCTTTTTTTATCCTTTGGCTAGTTATTCATTTCATGTCGTGAACTTTTTTATTTATTTTATCCTTTCAAGTTATGTTGATTTGATTTAAATCATGGTAGCTCCTTTCAATTAATGTGATTATCTTATTCATAGTATCAAAAAAATATCTTGTTTTTGAATTGATGATCACTTTTCACAAATAAAATTTAATTTTATTAATTAAAAAATTTAAAATAACATGAACTAAATTTAACACAGAAACAAAGTGCCAACCCCTTTTTTATTGTTTGTTAGGCACAAAAAATTTCACTTTGGTATCTAAAATTTTTAACTTTGTTATTTTTGTGTCCTTGTGTTTTAAGAGTATAGCTTTTTAGTTACAAACTTTATTTATTTTATTTTTTAATCTCTCAAATTTAAAAAAAAAATATCACAAGGAAATGAGGGATGAGAGTCGGTGGACTCATTCTAGTAAAAAAAAAAATAAGATCATTTTGATGTTGACAGATTTCTCTTGAAGAGAGGAATATTATTGAGGTTTTCAGGAAAAAAAAAATGTTAATTTTTGTTTTACTGATATAGGGTTAGAAATTGATTTATTAAGCTTTTTGGTATTTATTAGGTGAAATAGGTTAAAAATAGTTTTTTTAGTCTAAAAAACCTCAATGGTTCATGTGATTGAGCGAATTCCAAAACATATATACATGGTATTTTTTATTATCAGTTGGTCCTTTTTCTTTTAACTATGTTTTTATTCTACAAATTCAAACTTTTTTTCTCATCAAATCAACCTCAATTCAAGTCTGGAGACATGATCGAAATCTTTAATTCTCAAGAATATGTAAACATAAGAAACTATCAACCCAAAAAAAAAAAACACCATATATAAATAGCACATGGAAGGATGCAATAACAAAAAAAAAAAGTTTAATGACCCAAATAAAGAATGCCATTAAAATCAACAATGCTTTGTGATGAGAGAAATAGAACTAGGCGCTACAATAAAACACCTAGTAGATTTAATTTTGGTTTTAATTTAATGAACATTTCTCGGGGGGGGACTGGTAGACGCTAAATAATACCTCACCGGCACCATTGCATCCTCATAAATGGTTTTTTGTAGCTTGAGAAGAATCTGATCTCATCAATAATCCTTGGCGTTGCTTCTTGAAATAATTGAGTGCATAATTCCGTACCAAATCACAGGCCTTGTTAGTGCCATATTAGGCAACATTTTAGCCCTCCAATGTGGAAGGAAACACTGTCAGTATGCACTTCAAATTCCCCATTTTCATTTATTTTATTGAATATCTCAAATGCTAGAGAGCAGTTGACTGAACCATGATCATTGGCAGCAAAGTAAACGTGAAGATTGCCTT
>Ga0307507_10008705_pt1 | contig 13891 bp, 13 predicted proteins | sample 7_EM_MG_FD_207223 | JGI IMG/M metagenome (GOLD analysis project Ga0307507, IMG submission 207223) | Populus trichocarpa ectomycorrhiza microbial communities from riparian zone in the Pacific Northwest, United States - 7_EM | ecosystem: Host-associated > Plants > Roots > Unclassified | place...
CGTGCGTCATGTCAAATATCAACCAATCGCAATAAACCAATGACACGCTATTGCGTCGTCATGTGAAACCTATGAGTCGACTGATCTCATAGCGTAAAAGATAACAAACCGATGACTAATAACTATTAGTCATGTGAGAGTCTGCCTTGCTTAGTCACCGTTTGTGACATTCGACCATCCCTCGTATGCTAGTGACTCGGACCGGGGAATCGCATGGGGTGTGTTGACAACACCGAGGATGAAAAATCTGGTCGGGGTGGTTAGAGTGCAGCGTGGGGAGGAGGACATCGGATGCCCACCATATCTGATCGTGGCGACTGGTGAGGGTGCCGTCAGGCTACGTTAAGTGCCCGAAAGACTTATCCCGCTGCGACTGCTCATCTTTCTTCATAGCAATAATCACATTCTAGTGTGGCTCCTTGCAAACCATGGCCAAGATCCCCTTGATCTCTTGGTCGTCGAGTCACGTCGCAAGAATGGAGACGATAGAGCCCAGACGCCCGAGCCTGCCAAAGGGAGATACCCATTTCTCACTTGCAACGTTTGGGAAGATGCTATGGGGATCAGACTTCGACAGACAGAGTTTTCAATATACTTGGTTGAACAGTTACTTCTTCGATTCGCTTCAAGAATCCAGCAAGACCCAAACATACTTAGCTATTAGGAACTACTTGCTAGTTGCGATATAGTAAGAAGTTTGTTACAACAACTTAGTCTAAGCCTCTGGTACGGAGTCTCGTTACATACCGCACTTTGGTATAGAGATAGTATAGTTAGCCTATCGATTCCCGCCACCACCCAGGAGGCAGTTACAGCGTGAATACAGAATTCTAGACCTTTAGTGGTGTTGATTCGACGTTACCAGATGAGGTTCCATAATCCTAATCTGCTTTAGGCGTGGCGAGTATCTTGCTAGAATTGGTGTCGCTAACCAATACCCGTTGTGGCTAGATTTTGCTTAGCATCCTACATTAGCGACACCCATCTCGCCGAACCATTTCAACTAGCATCGGGACGACCATGATAGCCAAAGACATCGAGATCATGATCATAATGTTGCACAAGCAGAAAACCCCTTTTTAAAGGCGAATATTTTCCTTCAATGCCGAGTGTATCAGAACAATGTAAGAGCTTGGTTCACGGCGGTCCTGAACACTCCTGGTCCACCAAGGGGGGTTGTGGTCCCCGTGGTCCACCCAGTCCACTCTGATCCATTCTGATCCAGACCTTTTGAAATTTTACCGAAAATGTGAACCAGGGTGGATCAGGGTGGACCCGGAGGACCAAGGGGACCATAACCCCCTTTGGTGGACCAGGACTGGTTTTGACATTTTGCTGATGTGATAGTGTGTGATTCTCCCAACCCCCCGCCCTATGTCCTAACGTATAAGACCTGACACTTCGATTGAACAGAACCACAGATTTCTCATCTTCGCGACACGAAAGATATATTCCATTGTTCTATGTCCTAATCTCTATTTTGCCTAACGTTGATCAACCGTTCAGTATTCCACCATGGCTAGACAACAGCAAGCCAATTCATGCCGACAGCCAACCCCCCGAGGAGGAAATCTGAACGGACGTAGAGGCCAAGTGGTACCCCAAGGCATACGATTTGCGAGATCGAGCTCGGGAACGTAACAACACCAATCCGGCAACGCGCTGAGCACACTGCCGAACAAACAGCCATCGCATGTGCGCCCTAAACCATCAAGCGGAACCTGACTATTCGAAAGAGCAGCAAAGCGCCCCCAGAGAAGGACGCTACAGTGAACGACATATACCGATATGGAGATGGAACCTGACCGACAAGTACCAATGGAAAAGGTTCGTTTAAGCGATAATAGCAGTGATGAGTACGAAGACTCTCGCGGATCCGATCAGACTAGATCGGACACAAAGCCAGACGCGGAAGACAATGATATTCCAGAGCTTACTGGAGCATGGCTGCCTCACCGTTCACCAACAGCGACCAACAAGCAAACCATGGGGTATTGACTCTGTGAGTTTCGACCACTGTCACAAATGGTGACTAAGCAAGGCAGACTCTCACATGACTAATAGTTATTAGTCATTGGTTTGTTATTTTCATACTATGAAGCCAGTTGACTCATAGGTTTTCAAATGACGACGCAATAGCCTGTCATTGGGTTATTATGATTGGTTGATAGTTTGACATGACGCACGATTGTGGTCATGTGGTTTATGTATTTCGCACATGACTCATAATTATGAGTCATGGGTTTCACGCATGTGACCCCGTCGGGGCACAGGATTGGCTTTATGAGTTTTGATTGGTTGCGGGATATGGCGCAGCTGACGCGGAAGGGTCAGCTGATGGATTTCACCCTATGACTCACTATGAGTCATGGGTCACGTGACGCGAGGGTATGAGTCACGCAGGGTTAGGGTTGAGGGAAGAACCCCTATATAAGGGCACCCTCAGGGCATGGGAGTTGGGTACAAGACCCCCCCTGCTCCAAAGGTTTTCTCCCGTGCTATGCTGCTTTCAAATCTTTCGCTCCTTCCGTTGCTAGGCCCAGGGTGGCCTGATATATGTCCCTAAACTTCCTGCAAAAGTTTGCAGTACTACAATTTTTTTCCTCAGAGAGAGATGACTTTAGGGCGCTAGACGTGTTTACTCCACAAGGTTGTTTTGGCTCAAACTTTCCCCGTTTCAGAATAGGCAACGCGTACGCGAGGCCTCTCCCCCCAAACCTGCACTCGGTTTCCCCCGAAGCCGCCCTCCAGGACCTCGAGTTCTCCCACCTAGTCGCAGGCGACTTCAACATCCACAACACGGCCACTGATCCCTCCAGGCCCGTCTTCGCTAAGGAGGAGAGCGAATCTGCCCCCTACTTCAGCCTAGCCACGGACTTAGGCTTCACTCTTCTCAACACCCCGGGCATCTACACGCGGTTTCCGTTCTCAGAGGACCCACAGACCAAGTGCGATATACCTGGCGTTGGCCCACCCGCGCATGTTCCCGCCTTTCGTTCCTGGGACGCATCGTTACTCCCCTCTACGGGATCTGACCACGGGCCCATCTACATCGCCCTACGACCTCCCACCCCTCATAATGACAAACCCAGACCCCGCTGGCAGGAAGCCGACTGCCCAGGACTCACCGATAGGCTCAAAAACTGGCAGATCGCTCCCCCCCCTGACCCTCCATCCCCCAACCAACTCGACAAATGGTTCTCCTCCGCCCTCTCCACGCTCACGACGGTAATCGAGCACTGGGCACCCTGCACACGCCCCTCCCCGAAGTCCCAGGCCTGGTGGACCCCTCTCCTCACCAGTGTCCGAAAGGAATTCGCAATTACTACCCGCAAAGCCAAGAGGCTGCGGACCCCCAACTCCTACACAACAGCAAGACAAGCCAAGCTCAGCTATTTTAAAGCCAGCAAGAGAGCCAAGGCTACCTACTGGGCCGATTTCCTTGCAACAACCTCCCCGGACAACTTTTGGACGTCCAAACAACTGGTCGCTCCGAGAAAGACATCCAGATTTCCCGCCCTCCCTAACGCCGCCGACCCTGTCACGATCACCAACGCACTCCTGGACCACTTTTTCCTCCCTGAAGACCTCCTCCCCGGCAGGGGACGCCTGACGAAAAACCCCTCCGCCTCTCCCCTCACGAAGGAAGAAATCAGACTCGCCCTCTCAAAAAGCTCCCCCTCCTCGGCCCCTGGCCTTGATGGAATTCTGTACTCCGTATGGAAGAAGGTGAACGTCATCAACCCCTCGATCATCCTAGAGCTGCTCTCCCCCCTAGTGGCTTTCGGATACCACCCCCCATCCCTGAAAAACGCCAATGGTGTACTCCTGGACAAGCCCGGCAAGGTCTCCTACGACTCCCCTGCTTCTTTCCACATCATTGTCCTCCTTAAAACCATCTCAAAAATCCTTGAACGGGTAATGACGGTACGACTGTCCGCCATTGCCAAGTCCAAGGGCCTCCTACACCCGAACCAGTACGGGTCCCTCCCCGGACTCAGCTCCACTGACGCCTGCCTCGCGCTCATACATGAAATCAAGACTCTCCAGAGGCCCAGACTGGAAGTCTCCACCCTCTTTCTGGACATCAAAGCCGGCTTTGACAACGTCAATGCCTACACCCTTCGGGCCAGGCTCCTAGCCGCCCACGCACCCTCATACATGGTCGACTGGGTATCCTCTTTCCTCTCGGCAACAACCGGTACACTGGTCTTCCAAGGCTCCCCCAACCTCTCCGCACCTGTCTCCGTCGGCACCCCTCAGGGGGCCCCCATTTCTCCCCTCCCCTTCCTCCTCTACGTCGACCCCCTTCATATGTTGATACCTAGAGGCCTCATGGTCTCCTACGTCGACGACTTCTCGATCACGGTCGCCTCCCCGTCCTATAGGGGAAACATACGCCGCCTGCAAGGGCTATTTAACACCATATCCACGAGGGGACGAGACATAGGTGTCTCGTTCTCCGTCCCCAAAACGGAACTCATTCACTAGCGCCCCCCGAGCCAGAGAACCCCCCGATCAACGGCCCCCATCGTGCTAGAAGGCCACCTCTTTCACCCCTCCGAGGTCATAAGGTGGCTGGGCTACTGGTTCACCCCGGCCCTCTCCCACACACATCACTTCAGGCACAGGCTCTCTTTGGCCCAAGCTGTTTTCTCCTTCGTTAAGCGCCTCTCCTCCCCAAGAGCGGGCGTTCGACCCTTCTTATGTCACCGCATCACTACCGGTCTCCTCTGCCCCATACTCAAGTATGGCGCCGACCTCCTCACCCCGACGGACACCGCGCTCAGAGGCATGAACAGCTTCTGGCGCAGGGTCCAAAGATGGACAACGAACAACTTCTTCTCCACCGCCACCTCCATCCTGGCCCGCGAAGCCTGCCTCCCCCCGATTGTCTCGTCCTGCAGATATCGAAGCCGACTGGCCGCCCTTAGGGTAGCCTGCGCCCCTCCATACACGAACCCAGCCGCCGCGAGACTCCCGCCATCATTCCCCTCCCTCTCCTCCTTCAGAGCCCAAGACTCGACCAGACACCTCACGAGAGGTCTCTCCTCCGTGTACCTCCCCCTCGATTGACGTACCAAGGTCCCCTCCCCACCCCTAAGGAAACACCTTCCGGTAGACACCCTCGCACACCTCACCATACTGCTACAACAAGGCCTCACGCGTCTTCCTCTCATCTTGCATATCCTCCCCCCACCTGGGACGAACATCCCCCGCCGGACCTCATGAGAAAGACCTACCAAGCGCGACAAGCTCGGGCTAGGCACTTGCTCCTCCAAGACTGGGCCGAAGATGACCCCACACCTCCGTACTACGACTACCCCCCCTCCCTCACCCCCCACCCCTTCATGGGCCTGGGGAAATTTATGGCGGGAAGGATCCACCAAATGCGAGGGGTAAAGAGTTACCTGGCCGCCCACCCATCATGGTCCAACGAGGAACCACACCTCACCTGCCCACAGTGCGAAAACAAACCCGAGACGTTCCCACACACCATCCTCTCCTGCCCTGCCCGAACAAGGGACCGAGACCTCCTGCTCAAAGATGTCTCCTCCCTCGGCCACGACGCCAACGTATGGACCGAAGCCCACCTAATACGAGCCCTTGGCGAGTACATCACGACTACGAGGACCGGCTTCCCCCCGGACATGATCCCCGAACACTTCTTCCCCCCCTCATCCTTATAACAAAGAAACTCCCCGCCCCGAGGTTTCAACTAAATTCCGCCTGTAAGGTTTTCTTGTGTGTTTTCTTTTTTACGCATGGATTTAGGTTTTAGTTGACTTTCATACTGTTAGTAAATTGTTCCTTGTAAAAAGCACGCTGATGAGAAGTAGTCTGTGTTGCTATGTTTTCCCTATATTTATGTTTCCGAGAGGAATGATGGCCGAATGGTTTTAGGCTAAAGAGGTTTTCAGTCGCCGCGGAGGAAAAGGTAGTTGGTTTCTTTTGTTATTTGTTTGTTGATTTATAGGTTTTGTTCTTTCCATAGCTTGCGCTGCACGAAGCTTCTTATACCTTAAAACAATGAACGCATGATAAAAAAAAAGAAAAAAGAAAAAAAAAGTCAGGGGAGTTGGGTCACAAACGATCTCCTCTACACCTCCGGCGATTGAAAACTCAACACCATGAGTTTTCATCGTCAACATCCACCCCTCTCTCCCCTCTTCTGATGGCTCTTTTGCCTAGGAGGGTGACGCTACCACCACCCCTCTCCCCTCTGATTCCCTTCTGATCTTCCTGTTGCTTTGCCAGCCTGGTTGTAGGGGTTGCACGGTTACTTTCCCCTCCTTTCTCCGCACTTGTTTCGCTGCCTCGCTTAGCATTTACACGGTCGGCAACCCCTTTCTTTCGTCAATGGGTCGGTCGCAGTCTCGGGTTATCGTTGAAGTAGTGGCCCTGGTGGCTCTTCTCCCTGGTATTGCACTATCTCCTTGGATCACGGTTCGGTACGGTCAGCATCGTTGAAAAGTCGTGATCTCGTTTCGGTCCTCCCTCCCTCGCACTTCTACTTGATTGGGCACACCCCGCCCCTCCCTCACCTGGTTCTCCTCCCGTGGCTCGGTTACAGCCAACACCCTCCAACCGGCTCGGTCGCTCCGGCGTCCGGCCAACATCCACCTCGCTTACTCCTAGGACTCGTGGATTCCCTCAGCCTAACCCACCACTCGTTCTGCCATTAGCCCCGGGGCCCGGCTCTGTAGGGCTCCGGTGAACTTAACTTCGGTCGTGGTCGTGTTCGATGATAAGCATACTCTGGGATCGTTAAAGGCCTTCGCGGCGGATGGGCTTTCCCAGGGGCCTCTACTACGCATTTGGGTTTTTTTACTTTTTCTCACCGTTGGGTTTTTTCTTTAGTTTTTGGTAGATACTTTCTTTTGGTTGCGAGTTTCTTGTATATTTTGTTGTAGTTTTCGGCGCCCGGTGGCTTGGTGCGGGTTTTAGCCCAGTGGTTTTTCTCCCACGGTTTCCACCGCCTCGACGATGGGTTGTACTGGGTGGAAGTTGGTTGCGGCCATATCCTTCGGGATGCGTTCTATGTTTGTACTTATTGCTTCGGCCTTCGGCCTCAGCTAGAAATAAAATTTAAAATATGATAAAAAAAAGAAAAAAAAGAAAAAAAAGAAAAAAGGCATGGGAGTTGGGTTCTTCACGCAACCATCTAAGTTCTTTCATACAATATACTTTCAATACAAAGATCTTTATCTATCAGGCTTTCTGAAATCACAACACGACTGTCGTATATGAGCCTAGCGATCAAAGTTGGTGTATAGGAGTCAACAGACTTAGCTATCGCAACAGTCATCAGGTTAACAAGAAGTGATCATTAGGAAACTATCGGTTACTTGCTGCAAGTATCACCCGGAGAAAGAGGATTGTAACATTTAGTTGCCTACTCAAACAGCAGCACCTAACAAACAGACAAAACAGAGACCAACAACGAAAATGCCATCGACCCCCTAGCGGGAAATCTCGACAATTCAAGACTAAAAGAAGGACTCGAAAGGGCCTTAACGGAGGAGAGGGCAGCAAGCCCTACAACAATGCAACAAGCCTCTTAAGGGAAGATGCAGGGACCTGGATCACACCATACGCAGAGGAACGAATCACCCCAGCCCGGGAAACCTGGGCAGGATTCAAAGCAGAGTTAGAAAGACAATTCGGAGTCATCGACGCCAAGGGAGAGGCAAGGATCAGACTAAAAAACATGAAACAAGGCAAACGATCAGTTACTGAATACTGGACCGAATTTCGCCAAGTGGCTAGTGAAGCCGAGTTGGACGACTCATCCGGAGGGGAACTGGTTCTAGGAGGAATGATCGCAGAATTGCAGAACGCCTGGGGAGCTAGCAGTGAAGAGTACGAGGACCTCGAAACCCTAGCCCAATGGGCAATCAGGAAGCAGAGCAAATTGGCAACGGTCAGACATATCCAATGATCGCCAAAAAGCATCCAACGAGAAGCGATCACACGACGAAACCTGGACGGGACATACCGAGCCGCAAACACTGGCAATCAGAAGTATGGCGACTCTATGGAACTGGATGCGACTCGGAAATGACTGAGATTCAACATCTCAAAGGAAGAATTCCAAAGGAGGATACGCGAACAACTATGTCTCAAGTGCGCACAACCAGGACACTTAGCCAGGAGTTGCCCGAAAAAGGACGCACCCAAACGCTTCAACGCGCAAGCCCGGAGTTGGCAACCCGCTAAGAAAACTGCCCGTTGGCAAACCAGACCAAAGATTAGGGAAATAGAGGTCGAACAGGAACCTGAGCCGTCGGGAAACGACGACTGTCCCCAGTAACAGATGGTCCGAGGGACAGACCCCAACGAAAACCCATCATCATGAAAAACTACTACGCGGCACTCAAGTACACAGAAACACTCGATAACGATAAGGACCATATCATGGTCAAAATACAACTACACGGTACCAAGGAGTCAGTCACTATCAACGCCATAATTGACTCAGGAGCAATGGAAGACTTCATTGACCAAGAAGTCTGCAACAAACACGGGATCAAATGATCAAAGCAAAAAACCCAACGGAGATTTACCTCGCGGACGGAAAACCAAGCGCTATGGGACCGGTTACCGATATGACGAAAGTACCTATAGACATTAGTAGCCATCGGGAATTGGCGACCTTCCAAGTGGCAAATCTCCAAAACCATGAGGTCATCGTAGGGATGCCATGGTTAAGAGAACACAACCCAACAATAGATTGTAACGACAAAAGGATCACATTCAACAGCGAACGATGGACGACTTGGTGTCTAAAAGGTTCACCCGCTGCATATGCGGTACCCGAAGAGACAGCCCTGGAAGAGAATCTCATCACCAGATTCTGCAAGGTCTAGGCCAAGAACGGCCCGACTGCCAATCACCAGAGAATCAGAGTGAAGAAGCTATCCGCGGAGGCCAGAGTGCCTATGAAGGGAACAGCAAGAGCGGCAGGACACGACCTGTACGCAAACGAAGGAACCGACCTTCCCGCCAAAGCGCAAGCAATTGTTGGGACAGGGATAGCTATTGGATTACCTCACAACACCTATGGACGAATTGCACAACGAAGCAGTCTAGCAGTCAAACACCGACTCATGACAAATGCAGGTGTGATAGACTCCGACTACAGAGAAGAAGTGAAGGTGGTCCTAGCCAACCTAGGAGACCAACCATACCGAGTGGAAAAAGGAGACGGAATAGCACAACTGATCATCGAAAAAATCGACTAGAGGGAACTACAAGAAGTAACTCAGTTGGACGAAACCGAGAGAGGATATCTGGGGTTCCGAAGCTCAGACACCACCATGAACCAAGAGGTCGAAAGCCAAAAGGGGAAACAAAAAATGGAAATCAACGAGATATCGGCAAGAGCGTTCGGACAGTTATACCGAAGAGGAGACACGACGGGTATCCTAAGATGGGATGAAATCGACAACGAAATTCAACTGGAAGCTATCAACTGTAGCACCAAGCTGGCGATAAAAAACAAGAAGAACAACAAAGACCAGGACGTGAGAGACACGGTTCCACGAGAATATCATCACCTGTTAAATGTGTTCGAAAAAGGAGAAAAGACGACTGTAGCGCCCCATCGACCAAACATCGATTTGGTGATCGACCTGGCAGAAGGAAAAACAGTACCTCATCAAGAAGATATACGCCCTCAGTGACGACCAACGGGAAGAACTCCATCGATACATCAAACAAAACAAGAATCGAGGATGGATTCGAAGGGTGAAGTCAGGAAGAGCTTCACCAATCATGTTTGTCAAAAAGAAGGACGACAAACTAAGACTGTGTGCCGATTACCGAGCACTCAACGAAGTTCCCAAGAAGGATCGACAGCCGCTTCCACTCATTAGCGAAGCACTGGATAGGCTGGGAGGGGCCAAATACTGCACTAAAGTGGATATCAAAGACGCCTACCACAACATTCGAATCAGGGAAGGAGACGAATGGAAAATGACCTTTTCAACAAAATTAGGGAAGTACGAATACCTAGCCATGCCATTTGGACTATGCAACGCACCAGCAGCGTTCCAACGATGGATCAATGAGGTTCTTATAGAATACATCGACATGTGTTGTATCGTCTACCTGGACAACGTACTCATATATTCGAATACCCTACAACAACACCGAAAAGACGTCAGTAATATCCTAGAAGCTATACGAAAATCAAGGATGAAGGTCAAACCATCCAAATGCGAGTTCCACCAAAACGAGACAGAATACCTAGGATTCATCATTGCACAATAAGGGGTCAAGACCGACCCAGTTAAGATACAAGGCATATGGGACTGGACAACACCCAAGACAATCAAGGAAATCCAATGCTTCCTAGGATTCTGCAATTTCTACCGACGATTTATAGAAGGATTCAGCAGAACAGCAAGACCATTATATGCACAAAGAAAGAAGGAATGCATCGGCAAATGGGAATGGGGAAACAAAGAACAGCAAGCATTCGACGAATTAAGGACAAAGCTCAGCACAGCGCCAGTACTAGTATACTTCGACCCGCTCGCACCGACCAAAATAGAAACAGACGCCTCAAAATACGTCTGCTCCGGAATACTGTCACAACAATGCCAGGACGGAAAATGGAGACCTGTGGTGTACCGATCCAAGACAATGTCGGACACCGAATACAACTATGACATACACGAGAAGGAACTACTGGCGATAGATCAAGCATTCCAAGAGTGGAAAAGATACACGAGTGGGAACCCCAAACCGATACGGGTCCTCACAGACCACAACAATTTAGTCACCTTCATCACAACGAAGGAACTAAACGAACGACAAGCACGATGGATGCAAGAATTAAGTCAATACAACTTCAAAATCAGATACCGACCAGGAAAGGAGGGTGGGAAGCCAGACGCCCTCACAAGACGAGAGGGAGACCTACCTACCGCAGGAGGCAAGAGGCTCACTCAAAATGTGGGAATACTGCTAGCGAAAGAACGATACTGGGATACCCCAGGGACGGAAGATATCGAGCTCAAGGTATTGGAAACAACCGAATTCCAAGATAAAGATGAGGAAGAAATCCAGAAAGCAAGCAGAGACGACGACGAGATCCCAAACATCAAGAAAAATGTGGACGAAGGAAGAAAAGAAATGAAGGGGATAGCGCTAGGGCTATGCCAGTGGAAAAACGACCTCTTATGGTAGCAAGGAAAGATTTGGATACCTAACGACGAAGGGATAAGAACCGCTCTTATCGCCAAACACCACGATCCCCCACAAGCAGGACATGGAGGGACGGCAAAAACTATCGAACTCATCAAACGACGATATTATTGGCCAAAGATAAGAGCAGATATCAAACGATTCATATAGAATTGCGACACATGTCAAAGGACCAAAGTGGTCCGACATGCACTCTACGGATTGCTACAATCAAACGAGGCCCCCGATCGACCATGGAAACCAATCGCTATGGACTTCATTACGGACCTGCCGAAATCCGAAGCATATGACACCATACTAGTGGTCATCGATCGGCTGACCAAAATGAGGCATTTCATTCCATGCTCGAAGGACCTAGATGAACGGCTGTTCGCCAACCTCTTCATGAAAGAGATAGTCAGACAACGCGGACTACCCCGCGATATCCTCACCGACCGGGGGACAGTATTCACCTCAGACCTATGGAAGGAAACTACGGGGAAATTAGGAATTGAACGAAGACTCAGCACGGCTTTCCATCCACAAACAGACGGACAGACCGAACAGACTGATGCCATATTGGAACAATACCTCCGGGCATACATCAACTACCAACAAGACGATTGGTGTGGTTACCTCCCGCTGGCAGAATTTGCATACAACAACGGATATGAGGAGACCATCAAGAACACGCCATTCTTCGCAAATTACGGGATCAACCCTGAATACAAGATGATCGGTCATCTGATTCCAGGAAAGCAAACGAAACCAGAAGAAATGAGGGAGTTGGATGAGTCATTGAGAAACGAGATGGTGGCAGCGCAATTACGGCAAAAAGAATACTACGATCTACACAGGAAACCCGATCCGAACCTTCAGTCAGGAGATATGGTGTGGTTGCTGCCAAGCAACATCAAGACCACTAGAGCATCGAAGAAGCTGGACTACAAGAAAATCGGACCATTCAAAATATTGGCGAAGATTGGAACGATCGCATATAAGCTGGCCTTACCACCCTCAATGGCCATACACAACACATTCCAGATCTCCCTCCTCAAACCTTACCAAGACAACCGATTCCCCTCACAGATCAAAGAACCCCCTCCTCCTATTCAAATAAAAGGAGAAGACGAATACGAACTTGACGAAATCATGGACTCACGACTCCACTACAACAAGCTCCAATACCGAGCCAAGTGGAAACGATACTTACCAGAACACGATAAAGTCTGGTACCCAGCAGAAAACTTCAACAATGCAGGACACACAGTCCAACGATTGCACCGGCGCTACCCAGGAAAGCCCGGAGTGGATACACGTCACCATCAACAGATCGTCCTCCTCACCTCCCCCCGTCGTCAATCAGGAACGACGCTCGCACACTCCAGCGAGCAGCGACGCCCAGCGCGTCGCTCGCAACGCTACTCCCACTAGCCCAGATTACGCGAGCTCCCCAAAGAGAGAGATGGCACACGCCTCCATGAACTAGACAGACTGCACGGACGATAGATGTCAAATCCATCTTAGCGAAAACAAGGGTCAGGCTGGTACCCACAATTTACCAGGAGATCGAGGAAACCAAGTGTGGCCCACGACCACGACTGGCGACAGGAGATGCAAGCGAACCCAGGAGAGGACTGGGCCCCACAACAACCTCGCCGGAGAAGAGCCAGAAGGGCTCATCACGAAATCAGGAGCTGGGAGCATTGTTTCAATGCCAATTGCAAAGAACACCGATGGGAGAAGGTGGACGCGGGCTACTACCCCCGACAAGTAGGGGAGAAATGGGAACTGTAAAAGAATGAGAGACGGGAACAAAAGAAGAGGAAAGCCATGAGGACACGGCTGGGGGGAGAAGGGAGGGAAAAAACCCTGGAACCGATGGAAACACACATCTCGGACCTGCCGAGCGAACCCGATCGCGCTGCCCAAATCATCGTGGCAAAGGAGAACAATCTCGAGTCGCTCGATAAGGAGAGAGAGAAGCTCCAGCAAGCATACAACTGATGCAAACAGAGGATGCGCCAAATCGGGGGTATGCTGCGGAAAGAAGGAGTTTAGCATCGTGGGACCGATGCCAGAGGGGGAAGGGAGCTAATGCTACAAACGGTGCCAAAGCAAGGCAGACTCTCACATGACTAATAGTTATTAGTCATTGGTTTGTTATTTTCACACTATGAAGCCAGTGGACTCATAGGTTTTCACATGACGACGCAATAGCCTGTCATTGGGTTATTATGATTGGTTGATAGTTTGACATGACGCACGATTGTGGTCATGTGGTTTATGTATTTCGCACAGGACTCATAATTATGAGTCATGGGTTTCACGCATGTGACCCCGTCGGGGCAGATGATTGGTATTATGAGTTTTGCTTGGTTGCGGGATATGGCGCAGCTGACGTGGAAGGTTCAGCTGATGGATTTCACCCTATGACTCACTATGAGTCATGGGTCGCATGACGCGAGGGTATGAGTCACGCAGGGTTAGGGTTGAGAGAACAACCCCTATATAAAGGCACCCTCGGGGCATGGGAGTTGGGTCAAGCCACTCGCCCTCAACCACCCCCCCCCTACATTCTACTCAAACGCACACCCCGCTTTGCTTACGGGACATCGTCCATCGAAGACCCCCTCCCCCCCTTCCCTCATCGAGATCGAACCCATCCCCCCACGCAATCATGCTCTGGCTGCTGCCA
>Ga0307507_10008707_pt1 | contig 13889 bp, 13 predicted proteins | sample 7_EM_MG_FD_207223 | JGI IMG/M metagenome (GOLD analysis project Ga0307507, IMG submission 207223) | Populus trichocarpa ectomycorrhiza microbial communities from riparian zone in the Pacific Northwest, United States - 7_EM | ecosystem: Host-associated > Plants > Roots > Unclassified | place...
CACCTCCCTTCCTCCCCCCCCCCCCCGCTATCAGGGCCATTCCCTTGACAGCTCCATAATTATCATACCGAGAAAACGCATCGTGGTGTGCTGCGCTGTACTGCGCCATTGGCATCCGCCCCCGCGTTTGGGATGAGCTGTAAATGTTACGTGAGGCTTAACGCCAAAGTGATCTAGAATAGGTTTGGTTAGGTTGCTTGTTGGCGGTAGCGATGAGTGGTGGTAGTGGTGGGACAAGTGAAAAGTTTGGGTCGCACAAAACAGTTATTACCAGTATTTCGCTTCGAATTTGTACATAGCATGAGAGTTCTTGGGGGATAGAATTGTGGGGCTGGTAGAATAATATTTTAATTTTTCGTTTCCCCACTGCCTCTTTTCTTGTATGATATTTGTTTTGCTATCATATGTTCGTAGTCTGCCTGCCGGTCGTGGTCGTACCAAGGGTAGTGTATATCCCACCGTTGGGACTGCCTTTTACCACCACTTGCAGTAGGAAGCGGAAAAATTGACGGGACCGGATAGTTGTGTAACGCGACTACCGTTATGATACCGTACAGTACTTACTATCCGAGAAACAAAGAGATGGACTTGACCCAATTGAGATAGGGAGAAGAAGATGCCCTTACCGTACCGTACCTACCGGTACTACTCACTTGTGTATTGGTGATGCTCGTTATCTAGATAAGAAGAGGGGGGGGGGGGGATCGACCACAGAGCGCTAAGCTATTTATCTATTATATCTATCTATGCACTGGCACTATAATGTCATCCGGGATAAGTTAGCGTGCAGGTCACGGTTCGTCTCCTACTATACACCTCCGTCATCACAGCCATACCATCACTTACTTGTAGAAGGGAAGAATCGGCCCGTTACCATTCCAAGTTACCGGTACTACTACCGGTACTACCACTATAAAATACTAACCACCTCCCTCCCTTCCCACTATCCAGTAGAAAAAAAGTTTATAATACAATGTCAATAGGTATATAAGGCGAAATCTCGTGAAATCTCCTATCATACAAAAATATCAGCAGGAATCAGCCCATCAGTCAGTCAGTCAGTCAGTCCAGGATAGGTTTAGTCTCAAAAGTTAACGCTAGTTGATAAGATCGAGATCCAACATCTTAAGGGTTGATATTTTGTTTTTTTTTCACACACCTTGGGAGGCTTTTGTCTGGGATGGATCGCAAGGCTGACGGAGGTGGTGGTGGTGGTGGTGGTGGATTCCACGAGGTTTTACAGTATTGTTCTTAGGATACGAGGAAGAAGAGCTTTACGGACGTGGCGGTTGTGTGCTGTGCTATGTGATAGTTGGAGTCTACCGTATCGGGATTGGCATCACATGTCTGTAACGTCAAGTTATCGTAGTAATTTAGTGGCCAAAGCGCTGGTTCTCTACGGTACCGGAACTACAGGTATCCTAGATATATTCCTCCAAGCTCACAGGGAACAAAAAACACGCTGTGCTGTACTGTATTAGTACTCGAGCACAGGACAGCATTCAATTCAGAGCCCCAGTATCCCCAGCCTCGCATCCCTATCAACCTTAAACACCAACCTCCGTACTATACCCATGTACCTGCACTTTCCTCGCCAATCCCTCATCGCCAACTACCCCTCCCAGCCTTCATCTCTTTCTTCCTTCCTTCCTTCCTTCCAGATCATCACCCGGAGCGAGACTAAACTTCGTAGATCAAACCCATCCAACAGTACCGTACCAAGATACTCCCGACCGGAACTACTCCGCGCCAATCCTTCCTTCCTTCCTTCCGTTGCCCTACCGTATGTATGTACCGGTATCTCGAGTGCTCGTTATGTCGAAGCGTTTCTAGAAACGGATTGCTGCCGCATAACTTACCACTCAAAAACTTGGCCCCATTGGCTTGGGTCCGGATGGTATGCATAGCAGTCCCTGTTCCAAAAAAAAAAAAAACGCCTCGACACCATAAGTGCTCGTAATTGCCTGACGTTTGTGAAAATGACCGGGTCCACATATGCTGGCAAGGCTCAGTTTATGCTTGACCCACACCAGAAGCACAAGCACCTTTGGTAGCGAGTGCCCTGAACAGGGGGGGGGGGGGACCTTTTGGTGACGACTTGAAAACTGGGCGGGGCAAGAGTACTAGTACTTTCTAACGCTCTTATTTGGGTCACGTTTTTTTTGATTTCATGAGTTCTCTACCCCAATAACCCGGTGGCCTATCTTACATATGTGGGAAAATGCGGACCTGGCCGCTTTGATAAACGTTAGGCAAGTACGGTACGAGTAAGATACGATACTCGGGCGTCACGCAAAATCCCCAATGCCCATTTACATACCGGTATGCTACTGTGCTCGAGTACAAGTAGTTACCCTACTACCCTACCCCTCTCCGATCGCATCACTCCGCTTGGTGCGCCTTGTTTCGCTTACGATAGGCTGGCGATAAGAACCCATGGCAGCCGCCTTAACTCGATCTTGAATTTTGGAAGAAAAAAGTATTTGCTTTTTTCACTTTTTCACTTGTTTGGGGGAAGGGAAAAAAAAATAAGCTTGTGGAAATCGCATTTTGAGAGGCATTAAGATCGGTCGGGAATTAATTGCTGTTATTATTATTATTATTATTATCATCATCATTGTTCTTTTTTGTTTTTGTTTTTTGTTTTTTTTAATTTCGAGGAAGAATGGGGCGTGAAATGTTTCGTTCGGTTGTTTCGTTGATGAGATAGGGCGGGTAAGAGGTGGGCACCACCGTTATATTCGATGGTAGCCTTAAGTTAATCTGCCGATACTATGTCCTCCAGAATATTGGTTTGTGAATCGGAAAACATAATCGCTGTTTCCATAGAGATATTTGTATGGAGGTTTGACACTTGTATGTGAATAGGGTTCCAACGGCGGGCGGGTGACTTAGAACATGAATGAATTCAATGAGTGATGATAGATGAGCGGATGCTTAGCGCGGGAGGGCGAGGGGCACAGTTGCTACCTTATGATCATGTCATCAGCAACGCAAGGACGTTGTTGGTTCCTTACGTTACTCGTTAAGTGCACCTCCCGCATAATGTTTTGTGTCTTGTCGGATTGTGTCGTCAGCAGTGCTTACTAGAATCCCTTTGCTGCACCATCGCCCTCTGAGTTGTTTGTACTCAGGTAGGCAGGTAGGCTATGCCGTTTACACCGCAGTTCTGCGAACAATGGAACCTCCCTGTTTTCTTTTTCTTCAACCAGGTAGGACAATTAACTTGTGTCTGTATTGACCAACTCATGAATTTCATTGTTCACTGCTGTTTTCCCCTTCTGCAGTCGTGGTGGTTTTGATTGGCGTTTGGGTATGCCAGCGAAGGGCGTGGATTGGTTTATCATACCATGCATGGCATAGTGGGGTCATGAGGGAAAAAAAAAGGAAAAACAATCTCGACCCGTTGGTGCATGCACTTTTCGGCTTTTCTGGAAGGATATTTTTTTGAAAGGAAAAAAGCGTGAGGGTGGGGTAAGAAAAAAGAATCGTGTTCTTCCACACCATAATATTATTATGGTGACAGAGGATTGATTGATTGACTGGCGGGTTGGGTTGCAAACACCGCAGCACCCTCGCAGCAGGCTGAAAACGATGGTGGTATGGCAGGCAGGCAGCACCTCGCTACCAAAGTGTGGGCGTACATACCGTACTCGCACGGTACTTGTATGGGAGGAAGAGGGATTAACATTGAAGATGCTGGGGGAGGGGTTTGTTGCGATCGGTTGATAGAGGAAAAAAATTAAATTAGTGGGCGGGTGAGGTAGAATCTTGTCGGAGGAGAGGGGGGAAAAGGGGGAGGGGTAGTGATGATGGCGGATGGATGGAGGTTGGGGAAGAGGCACCGCACCAGACAGTACCGTTAGGGATATCATAACGGAAGGGGAAGATGTGCAATTTACAGAGAAGGCGTGCCAAGTCACGGACTCGAGTACCCCACCAGACGTGCTCGTACAGCGGACAGGATAGGATGAAATATTGGAGGAGAGCGACGAGTTTAAAACAGAAAAGCTAGAATAGGAATCGGCAGACTTAGGTACAAGTACCTCGCTGAACCCAACCACTCGTTTTTCTTCTCTCCTTAATCTGCGATAATCCTGGCACTAGAGGAGGCCGAAAAGATGTTCACCAAGAGAGGCTGTGACATAACCTTACCGCCATCCACCTGCTTTGGAGGTTGACCGTTACATGGTGTTTCTAAACCCACCTCTCGTAATCCTATCAGACAGGTTCTCAGCTACTTGTGCTCCCACCCTCCTCTTCTCCCCTCAGCCAATTCTATCTTCATCTCTGAACACCAACCACCTCCAGCAACAGTACCGGTAATAATCCCTTTCCCCAGCCTACTTCATCTTTCTCACCTCACTCGCCCATCCATTTTACAGCCCACCTATCCTACGCCATATCCCCACCTACGTATTTCCGGACGAGAAGAATGAGCATATGGCTTGGTAGGGATATTGGGTGTGCCAGCTCACTTTGCAGGGGAAAAATACGGTAATTGGATACTTTTAACCTAGCAGTGAGGAAAAAGGTGCATAATGCCGGCTTCATTTTGGCTGGCTGGCTTTTTCCTCTCCTTCCTCTTCGCAGATTGTATGTACTCAGTACTGTGCTCTTTCTTTTTTTTGTGCACGCTTTCTTTGCTTTTCCCTCCTCCTCGCAGAAACAAGGCCGACGAGCACAGTTAATCCATTGTTAGAGTGAAGCAGAATATGTACGGTACTGGCAGTACACTTTTTTCTTCTCTTTTTTTCTGTAGACGTAGTAGAAGGGCTACAACGAACGAGTTTCAGGGAATGAACCGAATTTCCAACGAGATTGGCGAAGAAATTGGTTCGTGAGAAGGGAAAAGAGCATCAGGCGCTGCCTTACGCATTGGGGCGATAGATGTTGAGAAATCCGTATCCTCGGGGGTTTGGTTTACCTTTTCATTCCTTCTGGTTTCCATCGTCGATATTTACCACCTTGTTGCTGTACTTGTACCCGCCATCATATAATACATTCAAATTGTCAGTGACATAAATTGAGTTACAGAAAAAAACTTGGTTTATATTAGCATTATTTTCATTTTATTTTCCCCCTTTCCAACCTTTGCCTTTTCTTCTTCTCCTCCCTATCACACATTTACCTCCTTTCTCCTCCTTGTATTTGATAGATAACTCTCTCACATTCACACGCTTTCACTCTCGTTTTTTTCCGATATTTCGATTTGAACCTTTTTCCTTGTGCTTGCTCGCTGCTTACTACTAACTTACCGTTTTCCTGCAGTAACTACAACTGCTACTACTCCTTTCCCTCTAGCGCCCACCCATCCAACTTCTTTTTGGTCCCTCATTTCACTCTTGTTTATTTGGTTTATTTTTCATTTTTCCTCTTTTCTCATTTTTCTTGTAGTTTTCCTTGATTTGACTCTTCCTCCTGCCTGTTTCCTTTCTAGCTCTTTTTTCCTATCTATCCATTCCTCATTTTACCGGATTGCCATTTCCTTCTCTTTCCATTTATATTGTTTCGACGGTTCCCAAGATCCACTGCCGCTTCCTGCTTCTACGTCTGCTGCTGCTGCCGGCTGCCCATTCACAGCGCCGCTGTGTCTGCTGGATTTGTGTTGGCCGATTTGAGGCTCTTTATCCATTGTCGCAACTACTTTTCGCTCACTCCCCTCCGCTCACTTCTGATCTATCTCACTCTTGATTGATGATGCTGGCCGTGTTCTTGTCTCGCTCTTGCCGTGGTTAACGAGCTCGCCCCACTTTTCTACTACCACGACAACTAAACTACTACTACTACCTCACAATCACCACCACTGCTACTACAGTACCGAATTCTTTTCCCTCCTACTCCTTCCCTTTCCGATCGGACCAAGCGAAGAAGGGAGACAAAAAAAAAAGAAAAAAGGAAAAAGGACCCCTCCGTTACGGATATCACAGACATTCCACATATGCCCATTTGTTCTCCATTCCCTCCAGGTACTCTCCGTCCTCATCTCCTCCTCTCTAGGGCTTGTAAGGCGAGACGAGGAGACCGATTGTGATTCCTCTATACCCTTCGAACTGAACTGACGGGCACAACCAACTTTATAATCCCCCCTCTCACTCTCCCAAGCGTAGGGAGTGTACCAAAAAGTATGGCTCTTCCCTTTCCCCATGCTCACAATTCCAGTCTTGTCCCTGCAAGCTTCCCTAATAGATTCCGTGAAACCGTGCTCCTGCTGTTGATGCTGCTACTACTGCTACTACTGCTGCTGTTACTACTGCTGTTACTACTGCTGCTTTGCTGGCCCCCCGCCGATGCCGTTACCACTACTGCTCTTGGATACTGGATGCTGGGCCGGAGACTATTCTGCAGCCTAATAATTACTACTACACCGGTTTTTTTTAATTTTTGATTTTGTTATTACCATTATCATCCATTTTACACATCACACCTTTATGCGCACTCATTTTTTTTTCCCACACAATCATGCCCTGTCCTCATCGTTGTCTGACCCACGGCACCTGCGGCGCTTGCACCTCGTTCCCGCCCTGGCGAACGTCGGATCGAGGAGCCTGCAGGGGTATCTGTAGCGCGCTGCCTTTCCTATCGTTCATCAATTTTTCGTCTGAAAGGCACCAGGCCTACAACATCCGTCACTCTCGCAATAACCTTCCCATCTCTACATCGGATTCGTGTCATTCATTACCCGCCTATTCACCTTTTCGGAGAACTCTCGATCCTCCCTCTCCGCATCGACCGCAAAAAAAAAGGCAAGATTGGGGTCAACAAAAAAAAAAAAAAGAGGACAAAGCACAAGGGGGGAAAAGACTTGCAGGAACAGCACCGCCCAGAAGGAAGCAGTGGTCGCAGCATCAGCATCAGCAGCACAGGCACGGGTATACCGCAATAATAGGGGAATAAGGTTAGCTGATCAATTGCTTTTCATGACTCGTCTAGAAAATATTTTCCCCGGCTACAGTTAGATGAACCTCTGCTGCATGGGCATGGCTGTATCTACTCCTCTTGGTAGGCCGACTGGTAAGGTCGGTCTCGCCGCTAAATTGAAAAAGAAGCTGGGTTGGCATCACCATGGCCCCGGGAGTAATTCAGGCAAGGGGCCAACGACGCCAAATAACAACAGGAACTCCGCACGTAATGGAAGTGTTATTGACCCACCTAGGCCGCCAACGTTTGCCAGGCAGCAATCTGAGCTTAGAAGTCGCCTGAAACCTGCAGAGCTCTCGCCCACCGAACGTAGGGGCATGTTAAGTGGATCAAACCTTGGATTGCATTCTTCGAGGAGTCCACAAACCACTCCGATCCAACCTGTAGCTACCCCGGAGGAAGTCCCGGTGAGGGAGGAGGAGGAAAGAAAGAAGGAGGAAGAACAGCAGGGCCTTTCCCAGGGTGATGGCCATATGCCCACGCCAGGCTCTGGGTCGAGGGAATTTCAACCATTGATTACACCTCCGACGCCACCGGCTCCCACGGACTCCGTAGGTGGGCTATCCGCAACAGATGATGATGTGGACGGTGATGTGACAAGGTCGCCTGTTGATGATGAGCTGGATTGGAAATGGATCCTCAACCTGAGCATGCACTTCCGCGATCAATCGGACCGGGAAAAGTTTTTCGTCACTTATGCTGAGACGCCAACTCTTCGACGTAGGCTTACAGTATCTTGCGATTACCGGGACGCGGAGGAGGGTACGTTAGAAAGGGAATTGGCGACGCTGAAGTACCAACGGGATAAGAGCGCGAAAATATATGGCGCTATCAGGGACTCGTTGAGCGATATCCAATTCTATGATACCATTACAAACCTCAAACTACAAACAAGCGATGGGAGGCTTCATGTCCATGTTACCGAGGACCTGCATGAAATCATCCCATATCCGCCCGTCATTGCCATTGCGCACTTGAGTTGCCCCAAGTATAAGGAATCCGAGCTGGAGTTCGACTCACATCTCTCCGGATTTGTCTACAAGGTCAAAGTTAATGGAGATGTGTTTATTAAGAAGGAAATCCCGGGGCCCGATACAGTTGATGAGTTTCTGTATGAGATCAATGCCCTATATGCACTGGCTGACTCGAACAATGTCATTCGTTTTGGCGGGTGTGTGGTGGACGAAGATCGAAAAAAGGTCAAGGGGCTCCTCATTAGTTTCGCTTCTAAGGGAGCTCTCATCGACATTATATACCATGAGCGCGGAAGGCTTTCCTGGGAGACACGAGAGAAGTGGGCAAAGCAGATTGTCTCTGGCCTTTCGGAGGTCCATGAAGCTGGTTATGTCCAGGGGGATTTCACATTGTCCAATATTGTGATTGATGAGAATGATGATGCGAAGATCATTGACATCAACCGCCGCGGGTGTCCGGTTGGTTGGGAGCCCCCAGAGGTTACTGCCATGATTGATGGACTTCAGAGGATTGGGATGTACATTGGAGTCAAATCTGACATTTTCCAACTTGGCATGGTGCTTTGGGGGATTGCGCACGAAATGGATGAGCCGGAGGCTGTTAAAAGGCCGCTAGGCATGGGTGAAGCTCCCGGTGATGTACCGGACTACTTTAGAGCCATTGTGGAAGCTTGCCTGTCTGAGCGCCCTCAGGGCCGGCCGTCCGCTAAGGATTTGCTTTCATCGTTCCCTGAGCGCAACCAACCTTCTCGCCGCTACACTGGCGAGATGCCACATTATGAGGAAGGAGGCGGCTCTTATGCAGCGCTGGATCAGAGAGACTATTTTCCAAACGGCTACTCAATGGGACTCGGACAACCTTATGAAGAGGCGCCTGGGGAAAGTGGCGGACAAAGCATGTCAGAGGTGAGCGGTGTCAATGGAGCCGACGGGTTGCTCCTTAACGGAAAGGTTAGGCCCATCAAGCTCCCCCTAGCTAGCGCTCCTTCGAAGCCCCGAATCTGACGAAGTGATTGATTATGAAACAAAACAGCTATCACGAAATTCCGGTAGCACCTACACCCCATTCCCCCCGCAAGAACTCAGTAACCACATGACAGGCAGCCGTCGCCCACTGGTAGACGAAGAAACCCAATCCACCGCTAGCAATGGCAACCGTCCTATATCCCGCGACTCATTCGAAGATGCACCGCAAGTAATCGAAGCAGCGCCCAGTGAAGCCAGCGGAGAAGAACCGTACATACCAAACAACATCGAGTCCGTAATCGGTTTATTACCCGCGAGCCTGCCCCCACCGCCACCACCCCCGCCGTTTGTAAGGCCACCGCTGGAGAGGTATTCAACAGCGAACGACCATTTTGGGGATGAGTTGGACTGGTCCCCCAGATACATGCCCAGCAGTGCTTCTCAACCCCGGCGGCTCCCGAGCCCGCCTTCTTGGGGAAGTGGACATGTGAGGGGGATAGCCATGAATGAGGACTATGCGGGTCGAGATCCGCAGGGGACGGAGTCACCGGGGAACTCACCTATATCGCCGACGTCCCCACCACCACCATTACCATTGCCTATACCTACTACGGGGCCCGGGCTTACAGTTTGAATTGAGTGTTCGGCCCCTTCCACCGTTAAAATAATCTTTTCCGGATACGATACTTTGGGGAGAATGTGATTAGGATAGCGACGCTGTATAGACGTCTGGGATAAATTATTGGGGTCACAGTTGGACATTCGGTCCCTCATTTTTTTTTTCGTGCTTTTTTGTTCTGTTTTATTGTTTGGTTGAGGTCTAATTGTCTGGTCATTTTGCTTGTTTATTGGGATGTTTATCTTTCTGTCTTTTTTTTGTCGTTTTTTAATTTTTTGATTTTGATTTTCCACTACCGGAATAGTTTGATAAGGATACATGGCATTTGTTTTTTGTCGTTTGTCGTTTTTGTCATTACCTTTCGCAACGTATTCATTTCATTTCCTTATACCCCACTCCCCTTATACCTTACCTCAATTTCAATTTTCAACGTTTTTCTATTAATCTATCATAACTAGGTTATTCAATCTTTCCTTCCTTCTTTCCTTTCTTGTTTTCCGCATCATCATCCTCGTAAGAGGGATGATAAAAAAGTTTGCTCCGTTGTTGCTTAACTTCACTTGACAGTCTTGCCCATTTCATTTGTTCTTCAGATCCATTTATCTTGTCGTGTCATGTCTACGTTGTGGTTAATATTACGGTGCGATTTGTAGGTAGCGTAGTCTTGCTTATCGTTCTCTTCTCTTCTCTTCCCATTTGGATACTTGATGGGTAGCAGGTTAGGACGGCGGGCAGAGGTGTAGGAATTGCGAGGAGGTGAATTTGCATTAAGCTAGTAATGAGTATATGATGGAACATTTCTTTTGTTTTTTGTTTCTTTTTTCGTTCATTTATTTATATAGTCTAGGTTGCGCGGGGGGAGTCTGGTAGGAGGAGAAGAATGGGGAGAAGGGGAGGAGGAAGAGGTGGGTAAAAAAGGTGGCGCTGTAGAAATTGGACTTTTTTTTGGGGGGGGGGAAATTGTGGAAGGACTTCGTGCGAGTGATTTCTGTGATTCCAGAGAGAACATGGAAAGGCATAAAGAAAGATACACAGCCTAGCGGGGCAGACTACGTTATGAATCCCTGACCTCCAATCGCCGGGGTCAGGATGAACGAATACGATACCCAGGTAAGTACTAGTGAGCCCTTGCAGAATATTATCATATAACTCGAGTATGCATCACAACGTGCACAGGTGCACACAGTACCATCACACTCATCCATGAGCAGGACATTGATTAGGTACCGCCCTAACCTCATCTCCTTCAAGCACGATAGCACAAATACCGTACGCTAGATCCCTCACTTAACTTACCACCTTGTTTCTTGTTCATTCTTGACAACACAGTGAATACGGGTACGATACTCGAGTACAGTACAACCAGGATAGGATAGGGTGGAGCTTTCCGGCTGGCGTATTCTAGTCGTATAGTGGCCTGACTGCTCAGTCGGAACTCCTGTTCATCAAGTACTGTACTGTACAGTACACCACTCGATGACTAGGATACCAGTGGAACATATTTGTTAATAATATAAGGCATAATAATATTATAATGAGAATTGTCAACCTTGTAATGAAGCAGGAACAACAGTTGTCATGGATGACAACCAGGTTGCTTGTTGGAAATGCCCGAACTCGTAGGTGTGGTAACGTCAGTACGCGTATGCACCAGTGGGATACGCAAGCGGTGAAAACTTTTCTCCTATAAATTCCCTTGCCCCTTTCCTTTCATTTCCTTTCCTTTCCTTTCCTTTTCCTTCTCTCTGGAAGAATGAGCTCCTTAGCCACGTTAACACAATTATTCTTGTTTGCTTGAGCCACTTCGCTTCTACTCCGCAAAATTCTTGCGTCCGATCATTACCTCTATTTTCAACATTTTCAACACTGCCCTCTAGCCACTAGACGCATCATGATAAGGGAAATGTGGGGTCCTTTTCTTACAACCCCTCACTCGCCCCTATCCATCCTTCGTCCTCCTTACGGGCAAAGCTTCCGCCCTCGCCTTCGAATAGAACATTTCTATCCGCTTCATGCACGAAATTATGCCCTCCGCTGAAGGTTTGTTCTAGAAATTGAGAAGTTTCAAAGTATCCTGTTTACTGACATGGCCTTATTTAGGGGCTTTTTGGCGTGACAATTTTGGGACCGCAAACCATTGTTTGTGACTACGGGGCTGTTTGGTAGATGTGAATTACAAACAACGGTTTGCAACAACCAGCAGCAATTTTTTTGACCATTCATGAAATAGGGTATAGGGTTCTTTCAACCATGGTTGGGCAACCATGGTTTGTAGCCAGCCGAATTTCATAAACATGTCACGCCAAACAGCCCCTTAGCTACTCTGATTGGTGGGCTGTACACGGCTCATGGTTGACCACTCTGATTGCTGGCCAAGTGGGATCTACTCTCCTCGTGGCTCATAAGCGGTACCGTCACCGCGGCATCCATCGTGCCCTGCCCGCTCCAACCCTGCAAGACCAGATCTCTGCTCTGCAGGAGGAAGACGTTGGGGCTTTCCGGGCAGACCTTAATGTGGTGAGGGCTCCGACAGACAAGTTCAAGATGGCCCCGCCCCCCCGCCATCTCTCCCACCACAGGCCCGCCACGCAGCTAGCCATAAGTCAATGACTCCTCAAGGTGGGTGCACAAGGAGTGGGCAGGGGTGTGCATGGAAGCCACGTGGAATTGGAGCCAGTGTGCTGCTCTTGGAGGAGGGGCCAAAGTCTGTCCTGTTGTCGAAGGGGTGGGCATGGGGTTTGGGTGTTTATGTTTCTTTTGTTTGTTTTTGTTTTGTATTCATATCTCCATAAGTATTATTAGCCTCTGCAAATGTCAACCTTTAATATTACCAGTCAACCCCCCAATCAATGTGAAAGACCCCTCACAAGCTGCTCGGATATACGTCAGTCACAAGGGCTACACCCATAGTTCTTTTAACAGTAAGTCCCTGAAGCAAGCGTAATGTGAAGATAACTAATAATATCATTCCTCCAGGAAGTGAGGCCTATGGTCCTTACTCTTCCACAAAAGTGCTTCCCTACCTCAGCCTAGATGTGCGGTCTTCCTATCACGAACATCCGAGTGCTAGAGGACTTTAGCAGAATTTGATTAAACGATTGAAAAATCTTGACTCGATGTCCTGCTGTGCGTTGGTCTCGAACACCGGCGCAACTAGATGCTGTCTTTTCGGAAGCGGCAGTCTGCACCATCTTTACGATATCGTCAAGCCGCAGCCCTCGTCCACCAAAGACCCTTTCTGCCCTTTACGTGCTTGCGCTATTCCTTCACATACCTCTTCCAGTCTACCCATATCCAGCTTGAGCAGGACACTCGGCATACTTACTATAACAGATCCTTTTGGCCCGCAAAGTCAAAGTAAAAAGGTGCAACTGTGACCTCTTGCCCTTTAGCCCAATCACGAAAAGCCATAAAATTCAATCTTAAAAAAAAATTAAAAAAAAAAGAAGGCCCTAACTGAGTTTAGTTCCCATTCACATCATTTCTTTTCTTTTTAACTATTCATCCTTCCTTTTATAATACCTATCATGCCTTTTCATTTACGAGTACGAGTAGTAAATCATTCCTTCCTCTGATATATATAGCTTTTAGCCATAACAAAAATGGAAATGAATAGAAGGTGGAGGAATAACCAACTCAGCTGCAACAAGCCTGATTTGAATAGAGAATTTAGAGGTGATTGGCACGTCGTGATTTGAAACCACGATTTGAAATCATCTCCCTGCCAAACGTGACTGCGATTTTCTTTTTTCTTTTCTCCAAATCACAATCTGAGGCTAGACCAGCGTTCGCAGGAGGCTAGGCGTACTCCGGCCTGCAGATAGCCGGCAGGTGTATGATACAGTCCGGCCCGGCTAGGTCAAAGTCAAGCACGCCTGGGTTTATATGCAGGGCTTTTGCGGGCTTCATGGATCCCTAGCGGCGCCGGAAAGCCTTCAGGATATCCCGTCTGATTAGTAAGTATTATTTTGTTTATAGGTATCATAACTTAACAGACATCTTCAGATGCCCGGAAATGTCTGCAGATATCCACAGGCCCGGTCAGATAGGCCATTAAAACCGGCCAACCCCCCCAAAAAAGCCCAGGCCGGCCGCCCACGAACACTAGGCTAGATAGACAGACTTACTAGCATTTACTAACAAAAATACGAAAGGGTACAAAATAAAAATATTTACATACAATATCATACATTTTTGAGAATTTCAAATCATGATTTGAGATGCAATATGTAGCGAACGGCTAAAAAATCGTGGTGTGCTAAAACATTCACTTGGTTTTTTTTTTGTAGGAAAAGTTTATGTCAAGGTATGCGCGGTTGCAGGCACCGGGGTGCTGTGGATAATTAGGCTGGTAGAAATATAGATCATCAGGCCGCCCGGTTTTCAGGATCGCTGTGTGGTGCATCGGG
>Ga0307507_10008708_pt1 | contig 13887 bp, 4 predicted proteins | sample 7_EM_MG_FD_207223 | JGI IMG/M metagenome (GOLD analysis project Ga0307507, IMG submission 207223) | Populus trichocarpa ectomycorrhiza microbial communities from riparian zone in the Pacific Northwest, United States - 7_EM | ecosystem: Host-associated > Plants > Roots > Unclassified | place...
ATTGCTGCCTGGATCCTTTCTAGTCTTTGGTTAATTTCCTTAGGGGTAGCTAATAAGCCTTACTTATTTAGTATTAGGTGGATTTCTTCTAGGTCTTAAAGTTATTGTTTAACTGTATTAAGGAAACTGTCTGTCTTAAGCTTCCTTATTACGTATCTTTTACTATTTAGTTGCGCCTTAATATCCAAATCTAGCTATATCTGGATGGGAATATAGTCTAAGGTAAGTGCCCATTCTTCTTTAGGGATGCACCTTTTAAGTCTCTAGTATAGGCCATCGTCTATAAATATAAGGTTAATTGTACTTCTGGCGGTGCCTTATTGCTATATAATTACTCCTAGGGGAGTAGCTAGCTTAAGGCCCTAGATATCTATAGCTCTTAGTAGGCACTCTGCCTATTATTTAGCAGCGATATAGATACCCCCCTACTATAGGTAGTAGAGGTTTATATCTCCTAATAGAATAAACTCTGTGCCTTTAGTTTCTAGTAAGCTTATTACTAATATAATATTCTCTGTTTATGGGACCCCTTTAACCCTAGGGTTATACACATTAATAATTTATACCGGTCCCCTATATATCTAGATTGTTATAACTGTAATATCTGGGTTAACTGCTTGCTATAACTATAAGGATAGGCTAACAGCCTTGCTAATTATAAAGCACATATATATAGCTGCTTTTGGTTCGTATAGGAGCTAGAATCCTTAGGGGCAGTATATTAATTATATATAGGTATTATAATATAGCTCTTATATAGTAAGGATATAGTGTTTCTCTGGGTCTAGACTATCTAATAAGGGCCTTACAAGGCGGTGGTTTATATTACCGCAGTTATACTATATAATAGATAGGTGGCGGACCCCTAGCGAGGGTTGTTTAACTCTTCTTTATTCTTTACTTCCTCTATTTCTACTTTCTCTAGGATTTTTAGAACTTTTGTCTCTTATATCTACACCCTAGTTGTTACTTATTTTATATAGGGCTTTCTATTCCCGTGTCTTATATTCCTACTAGCGCTTCTATATCCAAATCTATTATTGTCTCCAGTTCTTCCCCTAGTCTTACTAGTCGGCTTTATGCCCTTTATAGGTTGGCTATAAATGTTAGATTTGCTATATTTAGTCTAATTCTTAATTATCCTAGTCTTAAGCTTACTATAGCTGTCTATGGGGGTCTTCCTATAGGGCGTCCTCTCCCTTATGTTCCCTGTAACCCTTATATCCCTATTTAGTCTAGTAATATCACGTAGCGTCGCTTCTGGCCCATTAAGGCTTAGGATGGCTGGCCCAGCCCCCTAGTATTAAAGGTAGGGAATACTGGGAAGGTACCTATATCCCCCTAGCTTATTGCCTATTATTTCTATTTATATAACCTAGTGTATAGTTATTCCCGCAGCTATTAAGCCCTTGCCTTCCGTCTCTTATATTTAATACAGTCTACTCTCTCCTACACCTTATATATACTTTAGTAACAGTTTGCGTATTTTATTTAGTCTTAATTTAAGCAGTGTCTTATATTATAGGGGCCCGCACAGTGGCCGCAGCACACCTATACTATGTATATGGATTAGGTGTGTCCCTATTATATATAGCGATAGCATTATTTTAGGTGTCGTTTGTGGTTATAGAGCCTTATATTATATATAAGGCCATTTATAATTATTTCTTTTTAGATAAGGAGTTTTTGCATTCCTAGTATATATATACTGACGATAAGGGAGCTATGCGTTTAACTAGCGTCTCCCTAGTAAGTCTCTGGCAACTTTTATATCCTCTTATTATTCTTATTATATGCTTGGATTGTATTTTTCTATTAAAGCTATTAGATTTGGGTAATTTTAAGTCCTGGTATAAGGCGTTTTATATATTTTACTATCTCCTATATAGTTACTGTATTGTTTGCCTAGCGTCCCTTTTCTACCCTAAGGCTTATAGGAACCGCTAGGACTTTAACTAGGTAGTCTTTATAGAGTACTTTTATACTAATATATTCTCCTAGCCTATCCCCTACCCTTACGGCTTGTTTCTTTGCCTATTAGTTCTTTAGGGTAACTCTAATATCTCCGCTCCTTAGGTGTTAGACTATAATGGCGTTATAGACTTCCTTATAAATCTCTATAAGAACTTCTATTTTTAATTATCCCCTAAGCCCCTCTACTTTTTCTATATTTGGTTATATTATAATTATATACCTAGTTGTTGTTTTAAGGGGGTTGGGATTCCTATACTATAGAAGCGCAGCTATGGCGGCCTAGGTACGGTTCGCTAATAAAAAGGGGTTTTGTTTATTTTTAATTTTACTTAGCCATTAGAGGATTTAATTAAGGGATTACTAGAGGGGCGCCTAAGGGATACTAGACTGGCGGAGCTATTCTACTAGCTATATTAGTTTGTTATAGCTAACAGTTACTTCCCTATAATTATAGATACTAGACGCGTCTAATAGGCTTTATATTTTATCAGATGCCTTCTTAATAGAGGTATTTCCGCTTTATAGTGTGGTATTCGCCCGTTCTTGTTATAGAGGGCCATTGCTGGGCGTGGTTCTGGCGGTCGCGCGCAAGTGCGAACCACCGTCGTTTGACGTGTGCCTCCCCTGCAATGTAGGCATCTTAGGGGGATTCTCTAGGTGTTTTTCGGGGTTCTTTTTGGTTGGTTTTGGTCTTTTTAGGCTAGGTGCAGCAAGAGCTCCAGTCTATGAACTATATAATTACTAAGCATATATAAAAGTATATTTTTTATATTTTATTAATATTAGTAAGTGTTGGGAATGAGGCAAGTTGCCGTTACGCGAGGCATATTGCCGTCACGTGTTAACGTGGCCCTAGCGTAGTAAGGAACCTTAAGTTCCTTACCCCTTTTCTTATTCCTATTAAGAATCAATTAACCATTATCATACTATCTACAAACCATAGCTACGTAATATTACCTTATGTTACCAACACTGATCAGTGGTTAACTTTACTATTATACTATAGAATAGCTAAGTATTCCCAAGAAGAGACAAGCTACTATACCAGTGCTACTTATGCTAAAGGAAGCTGTCTTTTAAGGTTAGAACTAGTCCTAAACCTTAAATAGAACTTTTCTACAAATCTAAGGATTTAAAGGCCAGAACTAGTCCTAAGCCTTTCCTAGATTATAGATTCTTGCGTCTATTACACAAAATAATACGCTTTACGAATCTTTGTAATTTAAGGCCAGAACTGGTCCTAAGCCCTATAATTACAGATTCTTATCTAAACGCGTATTAAACGACAATTAACAATCCCTATACCAATAACACCTCCTCTCCTATAACCCTATAACACTTCCCTTCCTCCGAAAACATGGCTAACGACTAGAGAGACTTCTTACCACTAGGGGTAGCCATATACGCAAAACTTATTAATAAAGATTAGGACGATTTTCCTATTTTTAATACAATAACCTATACGGCAAAACAAGTTAATGGCTTCCTCCTATACCATATTCTCTTCTACCGAAGTAGACACTACGCCGATGTACAACTATAGGAATATTTTAGGGAGGATTTTATAGGATGGACTGCCAATACTTAGGTACTTGGAAATGTTAATATTATCTAAGATTTTCAAGACTTCCTCCATAGGAATAGGGTATACGTTGTTAAGAACAATAACCCAATTACTAGTAACATTTAGGCCGTTATTATTGGAACAGAGGAGCCAGTATAGACGGAAGCTAAGATTATATGTTAACTACGGAAACCTAAAACCAACTAATATTCTTTAGAAGGCAACTTTAATTCGTATCTAAACCCCTAGAACGCTACTCTCTCACCTAGAGGTACTCTTTTACCTAGAGGTACTCTTTCTCCACCTCCTCTACCGCCTCCACTTTAGCCAACCAGTGAGCCTCTATTACGAGAAGTCACAAATCTAATAAAGGTATATTTAGACGAAGAAAAGAAGTTTAGAGGAGAACTGTACAATATGCTTAGAACAAAACTACAGGTCTTTTATAACTGTTGCAATAAGGTCGGAATTCAAGGCCACTAGTACCACCACGCTTTCTCTGTTATGTTAAAGGGACAGGTAGTAACATTCTATTACAACCATATTGCGGGTAAAAACTATAGCTTTAATATAATGCTTTAGCTTACTAGAGCTCACTTTAAGACTAATAAGAATTACTAACTTTATATATCTAAATAGCAGGAGACTATATTCTAGAGAGTTATTGCTTCTAACCCAACAAAGACTCGTTTAGAGTGCCTTTAATTACTCTTTAATAAACTCTAGAAAATCTAACATAGCCTTACCAAAACTTACTAAAATAAGAACAGCCTAAGGGACTAGGTTATTTTAGCCTGCTATAGCGTTCCTAAGTGTAATCTGGCGCTATACAAACCTACAAATACGTTTAAAGGAGTATATACCAAGCTACGCTCCGCCGTAGGTACTGTAATGCAAATATAAAAATCTTAACAGTTCTATACCAAAAACCCTACCTAACTAAATATTCCTAACTAATATAATTATAACTGGACTGACCAAATATATAGTGGCCGTGGTAGGGAATACGGTAAAGGGTACAATTAATATTAACTATAAGGCAATTATGGAGGTCCTCATAGAGGTTTATTTTAAAGTAATTGCCAGAAGAAGTGCTATATTTATAAGAAGCCAAATTACTAGTTAACTAGACACTCCCTTAATAAGCAAAAGGAGGTATATAATAAGTTTCGTCAGAGTACAAGAAATATTAGAAATTATAAGGTCACTATAGCCTACTTCCAAAGCTTCCTAGTTCAATATAAAGGCGTAAAAGATCTTAAGAGTGAGGTTAATAAGACCAAATAGCTTCTTATAGATATGGAAATTAAGGACTACTCTCCTAACCAATACTTCACTAAGTATGGTGAGGTAGATAGTATATAAACCGTTGCTGTTCTTAATAACCAATCTACGCTCCATTCTATCACAAAGTTAGATATCTTTAATAAGCCAAAGAAAAGCTCTGCGTTCTCCTTTAATAATAGATACTCAGTAAACGTCTTCTATGGTATTATGCCAGATATTAGAGCCATAAAAGTATCTATAGTAGGAGAACCTTAAGTTTGAGCCCTTTAGCAGCTTAATAGCTCTGTTTAGATTAACTAATCAACGGCAGGCTAATATATAATACGCTTTAGTAAGGGTACCGCGATCTCTCTCAGCACAATTAGGGTCTAAACCCCCTTAGGATATATTACTTTCTATATTATTCCCGCAAACACTCCGTTTCTATTCCGTATTAGGGATATAGACAAATTAGGCATCAAGCTCAATAACCTTAAAAATATACTTATGTAGGGAGATAATCGGGTGCCTATTATATATAAGTAGGGTCACCCTTAACTGCTCCTTTAATAACCAGAAAGAAGTGTTGCTTAGAACCATTTAACTAAGTTAGAGTTACATTAACTACACTATCGTTTTAGCCACCTATCTATTTACTAATTGCTTAGGGTTCTTCAGCGAGTAGGTTATAAAGTTAAGGTTAAGGCAATTAAGCATCTTATAAAGTACTACTATTACTGCCAAATAAACCAGAAGTCTTCTAGCCGATTCAAGTTCACCCTTAAAGATAACTACAACTTTAACTTCTATATTATTGTTAACGTTATATATCTTAGCGGCAAGCTAGTACTCTAAGTTATTAACTTCTTAACCTTCTTCCAAGCCGCACGTTTCTTAAAGGATATGTCAGCTAGGAACGCATAGGATACCCTTTAATTATACTAGATTAATATCTACCTAGGACCCCCTAATTAAATCGTCTATAATATAGAAAAGAACTTCTTATCTACAGAGTTTTGATAATAGATAAAGGCAATGGCAATTAAGGTCAAGGAAGTCCCTATTAAGGCATATAATAGTATTAAAAAAGTAGAGCAATATCACGCGCCATTATACCGCGTATATAAGATTATCTCTTTAGAACTAGAGGATGCTAGCGAAGAACTTACCTTACAAATAGCTGTTAAAGCTGTTAACGATTCTGCTGGCCTAAATAGACTCGTACCCACATTGCTAGTCTTTAGCGCCTACCCTTAAATAACTAACGATTCTCCACTATCTCCCTCCGTTGTATAATAAGCTGAGGCTATTTACAAGGCAATAAAGAAGGTACGACGTCTCTACGCTACACGCCAAGTCAACGACGTACTAGGAATAAGAAATGGCCTAAACACCTTAACTATACTTAATCTACCACTCCAGTCTAAGGTACGCGTATGGCGTAAAAAGGGAGGATAGTCAGGCCTATATTAACTCATTGCAATTAATAGCCAGACTTATACTATTTAGATACCTTACAGACCCACTTAATTCTATTTAACTATTATTAAGCCTTACTACAAAGATAACAGTTCCAAGCCTTTATAGGATACCATAGAAAATGCCCTAAAGGAGAGCCACAATTAACGTGCTCTAGAAGGCGACCATAATTCTAATATAATTGTAGTAGATACGCCGCAACTATAATGCGGTAGAGGTCGCCCAAAGGGATTATAAAATCGCCAACATCTTGTTAATTTCAAAGAGCAATTTATTGCCGCTATTAAGAATGGAGTTAAGCTATTAATGGCCTTTATAATAGCCAAGGAGAAGGCTAACTTTAAACTTACAAAACAGCTCTAAAAGAAAGGTTATATTATAACTCCAGGAGCTCCTTTCTAAGTATTTAATAAGCAGGAGATTAATAGTCTTATTATAAAAGGAGTCTTTAAATTTAAGAAATATAACCCTACTAAGTTTAATAAAGTTCGCATCTTTAAATTAAGAATGGTTAATAAAATTAAGGGCAAAGCTACTAACGCCCTATTTAAGAAATTAAGGCTTGTTATCTAAGGTTATAATAATAATAATAAGGAGGTAATTCTTATATAATCTCCTATAATTTAACAAGCTAGTTAGTAAGTTATTATTATACTAGCTCCCTCCTTAATAAAGAATAGAATAGCGGTTTATTTATAAGATATTACTTAGGCCTATACCTAATTAGAGACGCACCTTTAGCGCTTAATATTAGTATACCTTCTAGAGCAAATTCGTTACTAATATCCCAAAGATACGATTATGGTTGTGCTTAAGCCATTATATAGAATCGCAGAGGCAGGAACCTATTAGTAGGCTACCTATAGCAAGCACCATAAAGAGAAGCTTTTAATGACTACTTTTATATTTAACCTATACTTCCTAATTACAACCACAGGAACTCTATTTGGAATTGTTAGCATATAAACTAACAATATAATTATCTTAGGAGACGACCAATTCTCAGCTCTTAAAGAAGATAAGTTAGTAAAGGCAAATCTTATAGCAAAGCCAAAGGAAAAGCTTAATTTAATAACACTATTACTTTTTAATGGATGCACCCTCTCCCTAAACAAGGATTCTATTACTTTACGCCAGAAGGGTTAAGGTAAGAAGATTAACGTTATTAACGCTAATTCTCTAAAGTAAGGATATATGGAGCAACGCGCTTATGGAGCTTATATTACTTCTATTTATCAACCCAAGGCTTTATTCAATCTCTCTATTGCCGCCCAATACCAGGAACCAACTAAGGACGACATTCTTACCCTAAATAAACGTCTTTCCTAGCAAATGAACCATCTTAATTAGGGACTACTCTACGTGCCTATTAATCTTCCTACCGCTAAGCTCTTTGTATTTATTAATAGATTGTTTATAAATAACAAAGATTTTAGCTCCTAGTTGGGATATAAGATTATTATTACAAACAAATTTACTAGAGAGAATAACTTTATAATCCATAGCAATCTTATCTATTAGAGCTTAACTAAGAGTAAGCGCGTTACTTAAAGCGTTCTAGCGTTAGAGATATACGGAATAGTTAGCAGAGTTAATATAGTAATTGCAATTAGAACTACCCTAAAGATAATTATAAATTAACTCGAACTTCCTATTATCCCTATAATTATATGCACCGATTTATACTCCCTTTATAAGTACTTGGTTAAGCTTAGTACTATAAAGAAGAAGCGCCTTATAATTAATATTATAGCACTTTATTAATCCTATAAACAGCAAGAACTCTTTAAAATTTAATAGATTAATGGTTAAGATAACCCAGTAGACGTAATAATAAAGGTAAACCCAAACAAGGCTCTAGAAACGTTTGTTAACATAAACACTCTATATATATAAGTTAAAGGTTGGGTTAAAAGGGAGTAGGAGTATAATATTCTGTAGACCCTAACTTAAACTAGCTAATTAGGATTTTCCATCCCTAGGATAGAAAATTGCTATTAGCTTGCTTACTACTAGCGCCTTAGCGGCCTACCCGTCTTTATATTATCCGCCAAATTCTGCCAACTGCCGCATTATCGCATATTGTCGCATATTGTTTGGTATTGTTATACACTATCTGGTATTGTCGCATCCTGTCTGTTTATATATATATAGATAGCAACCATAAAAAGAAGAGTTGCTAGTATTGGGAATAAGGCAAGTTGCCATTATATAAGGCATATTGCCGTCACGTGTTAACGTGGCCCTAGTGTGGTAAGGAACCTTAAGTTCCTTACCCCTTTTCTTATTCCTATTAAGAATTAATTAACCATTATTATACTATCTACAAACCGTAGCTACTGTCACAGTACGTGTAGAGGGTCAACGAGGTAACTATAACTGTGTATCATTGACAAACGATGTTGTGTGAGGATCTATGTATAGGAGATGAGGTAGGTATATATACGTGTTGCTTAGGGGTCAGGTCCGTGCTCATGCATACGCGTAGCCATAACAACGCGTTAGGTTAGTGCCGTGACAGTACATCCCCCTTCCTAAGGCGAGCTCCTGTAAGCTAAGTGACGGCAGTAAAAACACAGAAGTAAAAAAAAACAGACACATATATCCTTATCCTTCCAGTCCTCACGGTCCTCATCCTTCCAGTCCTTAAAGGTCCTCGTCCTTACAGTCCTTAGACCCTCCTACCTATATCCCTACTACATCGCTCTCCGCTAGCACTTGTCTCAAGTGCTAGATACAATGTAAAGCTAAGGCAAAGGAGCGAAACTAATATGGAAAACGGAGGAGATGAAGAAAAAAAATGTAACCGTGGGGCGTATTGCGGATATTGATTCTTGAATGGCTCGGGGTTGCGGAGATTAAGATTAAGGTATAGACTTGAAAGGCTTGGAGTACGGAGATTGAGGTTAAGACGTAGATTCTTGTCGCGGTGAACTTGAGGTAGTATAGATCTTTGACTGAGATACGAGGCGAGGGTAGACTGAGATGGAGATATGGAGGGAAGAGATCGGCAACTTATAGTCTTACACTGTAATTAAGACACGAGGAACGTAGCCCGCAGGGTACACTCCCTACAGCCGGCCTAGGAAACTTGGGACATGAAGCAGAAGCATAGCTAGAAACGGAGAACTCTAGGGCCTATCGTATAAGACGGAGAGATCAGTAACCCATAGGCTTACACTGTAATCAGGACACGAGGAACATAGCCCGCAGGGTAAACTCCCTACAGCCGGCCTAAGAACTCGGGACGTAAAGCAGTAGCATGGCTAGAAACAGACTCAAAGACGGAGACAGAGACGGAGACGGAGAATATTGGCTCAAATTAATTTAATGTGCAGAGATTTTACTAGGTCGGCATTGTTGTAGAGTGCGAGGATAAGAATCCCGCCTGGGGTAGGGTTGTAGCTTTGGAACGTAGCTTTGGAACGGTGGAAATGAAGCCCTACTAGGGGCGTAGGTGATGATATAACATACTATCACAGTACGTGCAGAGGGTCAACGAGGTAACTATGACTGTGTATCATTGACAAACGATGTCGTGTGAGGATCTATGTACAGGAGACGAGGCAGGTATATATACGTGTTGCTCAGGGGTCAGGTCCGTGCTCATGCATACGCGTAGCCATAACAACGCGTCAGGTTAGTGCCGTGACAGCTACGTAATATCACCTTGTGTTACCAATATTAAGCATATATAAAAGTTTAATTTTAATTATTTTAAATATTTTAAATATTAGTAAGCATGCATAAAAGTATAATTTTATAATTAAAATTAAAATTACTACCCCTAAAGCTCTATATAAAGCTCTATATAAAGCTCTGTATAAAGCTCTACATAAAGCTCTGCATAAAGCTCTGCATAAAGCTTTGTATAAAGCTCTACATAAAGCTCTGCACGAAGCTCTACACGAAGCTTTATATAAGGCTCTACACGAGGCTCTATATGAGGCTCTGTACAAAGCTCTATATAAAGCTCTGCACGAAGCTTGGGCTCACAGCTCGGCGTGGTCACAGAAAAGACTCGGCGTGGTTAGAAAGTTCAACGTAGTCAGAACTTGCAAACCAGCTTTGTGACCACGATTAGCTTGAGACTATGCTGAGCCTACGCATATGCAATGCACATGCAATTTAAATAAAATAGAAAATGTAAAGCCGTTTATCCTTAAATTATAAATATCCTAGTTTATGGTAGTGTATATACTGCGCATATGCGCTAAATAATGGCTATATAAGGTAATAGTAGTTAGTTATTAAAACATGGCCTATACACACGCGTAGCATATCCATAATAATAGTTGCACTATAACTTCTTCTCTATAATATCACAGCGTATGCCATGAGTATGTATAGTATAATATAGGCATAGGTCTTGCATATGCTGATAGAAAGAATAAGGCGAATTTTTATTACCAATTTAACTATCGCATACGCTGTGTATATGCTTACTATGAGCAATCTAACAATTGCAGACTTTGATAACCCGTAGGTAGCCTCTACTACCAACCCTTCTGCCTTTGGCCATTACTATGGTAAGTATATGCAGAGCATATGCATATACTATACTTATAAAGCCTTATAGGTCCAATTCTAAATCTTAATCCCAGTTGGGTGACTTCTGGTTAGTTATAGGATTGTATATACATGGTATATACTTATAATAACTATAGCGCGTGCTGCAGTAGCTCTTGCTAAAGGAAGACGTAAGTGTATATAGAGCTGTATATCCGGTGCATATACTAACTGTATGTAGCCTTAACTGTTTTAGTTTAAGACAACGCGAGTATATACGGCTCTATATACTGCGTAGGTATATACTAAGCGTATACTAGACCCACCTAATGCCGCCTTTATACTCTCCTTAGTTAACACTATGGTGTATATTGCTTATCCACACCCTATGCGTAGCATATGCTAAGTTAAAGTTTAGGTGTGATATTGCAGTTAATAGTACGTAGATATGCGGCTGTGTCTTTACTACTTAGCTAAGTATATATTTTGCATATACGTAGCGCCTGCGGCTCTACTAATATGGCTATAGTATCGCTAGCATGTCCGCAATGAGCATAGCGGTGCTTATATGTACTACTATATTATTATAGTAGCTCGGCATATGCTTATTATATGTAGTGACTAACCTAACTACTAATAATACATTAGTCGGAGAGCTAGTCGCAGGTAAGAAGTATATGCTATGTATATACAGCGTATATATAAGGCTAATGCATTATAGTTCCCTAAAGCTGTTTGTTCTCTTTAGTAGCTGGCGGGATATAAGATACCTATATAAGCCTAGGTATGTTTATGCCCATATATTATATATGCGTTGCTAATAGTGTCTATAGTTATGGCCCCTTGGGTTTTAGGATCTTAGAGTATACAGATGCCTGTATACTCTTTATATATATCTACCCTATGCCGTATATATGCTTAGCCTAAGCTAATTAAATGTAGTGCCTAGGACTAGGGGTTTGCTACCTAATTTAGTAGGCAATTCTATTGTAAGGTAAGAGCACTAGTGTTACTTCTGTATATGCGCACTATACCCTAATATATATATCTATTTATCTATATACTTATTCCCCTTAAGTTTGATTTTAGACCTAAAGGCACTTATAGGCCTAAGGGTAGCGTGTGTAAGGAATAAGTATGGCTACTATTAGGGATACTGCCTGATTCTGAAACTAACGCTTAACTCTATGTTTAGGAGACTAGGAAAGTTTAATTTGGCGTATCCCCTATATATATATTACTAAAACCACCACTTGGTTATATTGCTAGCTTATATGTATATACCCTATATATATGCAAACCCCTAATGTCTTCTACTAACTATAGGTTAACACGTGCTTATGCTAGGCGTATGCTAACATAAGGGGAACAGCGTGTTGGCCCCACTACTCCCTCCACCAGCTTAAAGCGCAAGGTTAGTATTTCACCTGTATATATTTAGCATACGCTAACCATATACGTAGCGCGGCCCGACCCCCCTAGACAACCGCGAGGAGTCCTCCTCACCGTCTACACGCCGCTAGAGTGGTAGGTTTGCTTTATATATATCCTGCATATACACTACTAATATTTAGTATAGGGAGCAGAAAAACAATAGGCTACTACTATGGTGGTGGTAAGAGCTCTAGTAAGTTTAGTTTATTCTATTATATATATTATGCTTATGCTCTATATAAGCTATTTCTACTATGGGTGGAACCTGCCGCTTATTCTATATTACTGGTTAAGTCCCAGTATATGCTGGGCCTACATACTGCATACGCAATGTGTAATATGTATAGTTAGAGTTTAGGCAGAGTTTGGTGGATGGATAGGCTAGGCATATGCCTAATATAGGGCGCGGGGCTATAGGCCCATATCAATCAATTCTTTATTTATGGTAATAGAACTCTATAATACTTGCTCTGCGTATACCGTGCATATACGCCTTATATGCTAACACTATGCTCCTGCGCCTACTTCTCAAGCTCTGTTAGCTCCTTTGCTTTATTATATACATCTTTAGCCTATTTTAATTCATTAATTTGTCGCTCTATATTTTCTATATAGAGTGTATATGCCTCCTTCTCTATCTCCTTTATAGATAGGTTAGACCTATGCCTTTTACCTACAGTCCAGGGCGTTTGACTTTAAGATAGTAGGGGCAACATCTGCGCTGCATATACTGTGGATACGCGCGACGTATCTAATACTAATGCAATATTATTATCTGCTCTACTTATCTGCGATATAGTCTGCCTACTAAATATAGTAGGTAATTCTATATTAGGTATATACTATAGATTAGGCTTAGGGGTGTTAAATGGGTTCTAAGGATTCTAAGGAAGATTTAGTTTAGGATTTTTAGCTTATTACTTAGCTGCTTTCTACTATTTCTAGGCTGCTTAAGCTTAGCATCTACTTTGCATTTATAGCGTATATACATACTTTATTTTTATAGCTGTACTGCTATCTGCTTTAAGTTACTATAATTTCTCTATATATTATCTATTCCTGTCTCTTTATATAGCTCTTATAGGTTAAACATTTCTTGTATATAGAGTTTAAGCCTATACTAAAATGTTAGAATATGCGGTACATATACAGAGCATATACATTTACTGTAGTACTGCAGCAAGCATGCATAAGTTTTGACCGGTAAAGTTATTATCTTAAAAATAACTACTTTTACTAATTCTAGTATGCTTTTGTGTATATACCTACTACTTATAAGGGACCTTTAACTTTTCCTTTATAAGCCTAGCTAGTATCTATGTTTTCTTCTTATTGTTTATCCAAGACGTAAGCTCTGGATGTAGTATATATATACTTTATATACACTCCATTAGTTTCTGCTCTATCTCCGCTTCCTATATCTGCTCTATAATATATCTTGCTTTATGGGTTGGAAAGCGCTTCACAAAGTTTCATTTAATATATACTTAGCAGAATATAAGCATATGCTAAAGGTGTTTATCCTATTTACAGAATGGGTTAATTGTATATAGGTAATCCCTAAAGCCTATATATTATTAGCATATGCTAGGTATATACGCAGCGTATACTTACCACTAGCTTATTTCTTATATATATTAACTATAGCCGTGCGAAGTCCG
>Ga0307507_10008709_pt1 | contig 13886 bp, 6 predicted proteins | sample 7_EM_MG_FD_207223 | JGI IMG/M metagenome (GOLD analysis project Ga0307507, IMG submission 207223) | Populus trichocarpa ectomycorrhiza microbial communities from riparian zone in the Pacific Northwest, United States - 7_EM | ecosystem: Host-associated > Plants > Roots > Unclassified | place...
AGCTGTATGATATGGTCTCCTCATATAACTAAAGCTATTCAATAACTTTTAGTAGAGTTTGGGCCTTTGCTTTTAGAGATTTCACACCAAAAGGTGAAAGACACTGAATATTACTAGTGATTCCCCGCTTGTGAGAGTTCAAATTTCGAATCTCTAGATTAAAATGCCCAACATCTACGAAAGGTTATTGTATAGCTTTAGCTATATGAGTAGACCATATCGCACAGCCTTTAGTCTTATCCAGCATGTGTAGCTTACATGGTTGAGTCTGAAGGGTTGAATTTCCCTCTAAATTACTTTACAATAACATTGGAATAAAATTTCCAAAACATAACCAACCTCCTTGAAGAGTTATACAATATCTTGAATCACTTTATTGAAGTATATTACAAAGTATTGGAAAATTAGGTGCACTTGTTAAGTAGATATCATCTAATCTAGTTCATCTGATCAATATTGTGCTCTACCTGTTTTTACAGTTACAATTCCTTCCACGGTGGCCACTAACGGGTGCCAAAGGAGTTCATATATTACATACCAGACCAAGGAGCACTTACTATTTCCTTAAACAATTATTTTTGGGGTTGGTTTCAACTTTCTTGACTACTATTTTAAGCAAGATGCATTTTGAACCATTTTTGAATACATTGAGTATACAAGAGGAAATATTTTTTATTATTAAATAAAACCTCCAGATTCTGATTCTCCATATTTAAAAGAATGGTTCGGGAAGACTAGACTCTATACCACTTTTTCCACAAAAAGTGTTACATTTTTACCTTTAACGCCAAGTGTAACACAGGGGAGGTTTGTCATCCTCTCTCATAGGTTACTGAACCTAACTTTTAAGTCCTCAAAGTATTACTATTAATAATGTGTTAATCGTAAATCTAACCTAATAAAATGAAATAAATCAAACATTATAATAGTGAATTAGAATGCTAATATACTAGATCTAAGAAATATTATTATAAAGAAGTAGTCAAGAGAAGAATGAATTTTATTGTGGAGGGTGAACATTCAAAATGAAGATGTTATCTAGTGAGAACAAGTGAGCTACTCTACATTAACCTCAGAATCAGTAATTCGTCGATGAGCCGAGTATCTAGTATACACATAACATCTAAAATCAGGAGAGTCATATATAATATTATGCCGATAGGCATCCATCATCCTGAGAGTACACTGATAATATTTCCAAACAAGAATACCTGAAATCTGAGCTAGAGCCTGAGGAACAGTACGAACTAAGGAAGGAAAGGAGTATTCACAATGTGCCCTTATATAAACTTTTACCCGCCCCTAGAAATATTCAATGAAGTTTAGCTCACAATGAAATGCAGGATAGAATATTACCAGATGTCCTGCTGCCTCTATAGTTTCCCGCAATTGACACTTTTGACTCTAAAAGTCTGGTTGTGACGAAAGAAGAGCTCAAGCACAAAAATTAGCATTGACAGCATGCCTACAAGCAGGATTGACCTTATGTTCTCCTGGTGTATCGCCAGAAATAGTGCATTGAGTGAGAAATTTTTCCCCTTCAGGCCAAAAACCACGTTCTTGTAAAATGATTTTCAATCCTTTTAACCGACCATCTGGCAACATCATTGACTGTATTTGAATAACTTCTGGACTGTCTGGATGGGTAAAATATCCATGGCGCATTGGAACTGCGTTTTTGCCCCCAGGTGTGAGGTTGAGATTTGCAACCTGGAGTGCATCTGGTGTATATTTTTGGTGGATTTTCGCATTGTCAAATGCAAACAAACCCTGGCATCCAGGAAATGCAGCCTCAAAAGCCGGAATAGCTTTCTCCGGCAACTGGATTAACATTCGCTCACCCGTCCACCAGACATCACCACCACATTTGAGTATCTCGCAAATGTTTCCGCCTCCAAGCCTTCTAATTGGTGTAAGATAATCAGATACATGAAGCCCTTGACTGCGGCCCTTTTTGCGAATTGGTACTTTGTCCTTGTGTATCCATATTCGTTTCCGCCCTTCATTCGAGTTGAAGGTGCACGCATCATGCGTAACAAACACGATTGGTTTGTTGTCTGCATAGTCTTTGGGAATTTGCTGGTGACTTGCATCCCATTCTACTATCCTGGCCTGCATGGTTTGCATTTGAGGTAGGAATACATTTTCACGATATTCCTTGACATCCTCCTGCTCATGACCGTACTTGTACACAGACTTTTTGACTTCCTTCCAATTTCATCCCAACTTTAATAGCCATCCTCGTGCTGAACGACTGGACAATGCTCGCTTAATTCTCCTTTAGATTCCAGCAATCGAAATGATGGGTAATTCATTGTTACCATCATTGACTTCATCCAACGCTGAATATTTTTCTGTCCAATAATTGGTAATGGCTTTTGCAAGTCCAACAGAATCCATACCTTGGTAAACACATATTCAGTGAGTAATCTGAATTCAATTTACATAAATCCTAGATTAAACATACCTTCACGAGCTTCTGACATATACTCTTGCATTGCCACTATTATTCCATCATCAGTGAGCCAACTGGTCACCTTAGTCTGCTTGCCTTGCTTTGAAGAGGGCAGCCTTCCATGATGAATGTAAGCAACCTATTGCATCAGAATTCGCTTCATGACCCATACACCCCATCCACCCGATTTCGCAACCAAGAGTGCCATGTCTTTTCTGGACTTATAGGCCATGATTGGATAGCTTGGTTCACGCTGCAGCTCAGCTTGCTTCCATTCTCTTTCCGTCTTTAGCTGTAGCTTAATAAAGCTATAAAGCTGGTGATTCCAATCGAGCTCCAGATTGGAGGTGGGTGCAACTCGCTGCTTTCTGGATAGGTGGATCTTTCACTTGAGTCTTTGTAAAGCCAGCGACAGAATTTCTTCCCTCATTATTCCCAGAGGACCGGCCAGCGGTGGCCAACTTGCATACGCTTGCCTTCATACATCATTGGCCTATACCCATAAAATTAGCTTTCTCTAGCTCTGTATGTATTATGATTCAAGTTAATGGTTTACCTGTTGGGTATTCAGATTCTCACCCTCCATAATTTGTTGTTCAAGTTGCTGTTGCTTTTTCTTAGCAGAGGAGCGACGATCACGCTCCTTTTGAGTTAAAGGAAGAGGTTTGACATAGTGGTAGTACTGGCGGAGGTGTGCATGATAGCGTTGGGTTCTTATGGCTGAGGGGTGGCTTCTCCGAGAATTTGGGCAAGGGATTTCTGCCGGAGTTGCCACAGCATTTGCGCTTGCTGCTTCTTGTTGCTTCTTTTATCGATATATCTGTACTCTCTCTCTGCCTGACATTGGTCACTGACGGGAGATACGTTGTGGACCAGCATGTGCGGCACAATATTTGCGAACTCACTCCCTGCTTGCCATACGCTTTCTCTCTTTTTCGAGCTCAGAATTCATACCGTCTTCTTCCATTGTTCTCCGTTAAGAAACTCGGAATAGGAACCTGTAAAACTAGTATACCAGTTAAACTTGTAAAATATTTGGATAATAACTGTAATAGGAAATAGGTATTGGTAACTAACCACAGGCCTTGATGCAAAAGAATTTTCTGTGTTAAAATGGAGATGATTATTATTAATTATCAAAAGAATACAACTGCGCAAACATTACACTATCATACTAGAACTAAAGTATTTAGGCTTGGCAACTTAGGGAGTAGGGATTCACTTTTTTGATGTGTTACACTTGGCGTTACAAGTAAAAATGTCACACTTTTTGCAGAACAACTGGGATAGAGTCTAGTCTTCCGGAACCATACTTTCTAGCAAATTTTCAATATGGTATCACTACTATTTATGTAGATAATAAATTTTACCTTTGATTTTCCAGTGGTTGCCATGGTGAGCCGCATTTGGCTACCGAGCCGTTAATAGGTAAATTACGTTAATACTTTTCTTCAGAACTAGAATATTCTCAGCTTTGCAGTCAATTCCCCGCTACTTGCGCTCACAAATAGCTGTATATAACTTGACCTTTACTTCTTAATTCCTGGAATCGCATTGGTATAGCGTAGAGTACACTACAATTTCTTTTTCTTTTTCTCCTTCGGTATGCTTTATCCACTTGGGTTTCTTTGCAGATGCTAGGCCGTCATCACGCTGGAGGGCAAGAGAATTATGATCCCATGCTTTGTCTTTACACTCCTGGGTACCCCGTAATGTACGATTGATGTCGGCATGAGAGCGTGTGTATGCCGAGAACGGCAACTGCGGACGTAACGCCGCACCTACACCGAGCTGCAGTCTGTCCCATCTTCACTAGCCGGGTTTCCAGAAACAGGATAGAGGATACGTTATCCTATTGTATACCACCGATACATAACGGCAAATTATAGCTGTAGAAGCCGCAGCCAGAAAATACTATCTCCCACTATGAGATCTAGTGGCGAGTAATTGCGTCTGTCTCTATGGGACTTTGTGTTGCAGAAGACGCTATTGCACAAACTCCCTCATAGAAAAGTGATTTTGGATTGCCAACCAGGAGGGATTAGAGGACGGTAACCTTTAGTGGGCACCCTCATTTGAATCTCCTAATAGTAGTTAGTTTTCTATAGAGTGAGCCAATGTGATTGTAGTTCTGGAGCGCGTGTGAGAAGATGATTCTGGAGGTGATAAAAAGGTATTTTTCCGCGCCTGCTTTCCTCCTATAGAAGAGGCATCTTCATCTATTAGGCTGATCGACCATTGCCGCCTTTAAGAGCACACTCCTGGCAGCAATTGCTTTGCTTTCTTCTTTTACTCCTCCCTTCCCTCTGCTTCCCAGGGGCATGCGCGAACCTGTTGGTCGAAGAGGTGTTCATCTTGGACTTTTAGTAGAGAGGCTACGGGCGCAAACTAATAAGACTCCCCCATATTTCTTGTGAGAAGCCCTCGATAGCCCCCCTTTATTATCGCCAGTCGCCACAGAGTGAAGCTTGCCTAACATTCCTCTTCCGGACCCGATATCGTCTTTTGAGTACGCTATGTAAACTTATTGTTCGGTGTTGGAAATTCTAGTATTATGGCCGCACTTGATGCGGGTTGTGCCTGCACTACAAGGCTGCACTGGGATACGTACATACTAGTGGATGGATATGAAAATGTTTTTACACCCCTGTCTGTTTTTCTTTCTTTCCTTCCTGTTCCTTCTCTCTCGTCTCCTTTCTTCTCTCACCTCGCTTCTTCCTCAAGTCTTTCCTCTCTTCAACTCAACACAGACAATTATGATCTTCATCTCCGCATAATACAAACATTGTGTCTCCACATAAGCCGCTTCTCTCCGCTCCGTAAAACACTAACCGTGAATCATTACCTCCGCATCGAATATTTTCAACATTCGGACGACTAAAATAGCCGAGTGACAGTCTATGACCGCTCTCTAAAGGAATAGAGGAAAGAGCCGCAATGACTAAGCTACCTACCTCGAGATAATAGTGCTCAAGTGTAGCGGCGCGCATGGACAGGGTGAGGTAGAGTTAAAAAAACTTGTCCTTTTGCATATATGGTGCTCATGGTGTTATCATAGTACCAGCAGAGCCATTTATATGTTAGGATACGGTATCCCTTGGAGAGGTGAAACAATAAAACTCGGTGGAACCAAATATTACGCAACCTACCGCAAAAACTCAGTAATCCACTATCGGGTTTCTTAACGTAAATCATTGTCTAAACCGCAATAGGTTTGGCACAGGAATTTAACGAAATAACGGATACAAATTAATAAGATTCCGAAAGCTCGCCTCCGCAAGCTATACTATCTGTAAAGCACCCTTATTTCTCGGATGCTTTGTATCTACCGCAATCGGGGAGATCCGAGGCGGATGGGCGATAGTGGATCTACCGCGTTTTTGCTGTATGATTCTCGAGTACCGCAAAATTTGAGTAAACTCGAAATGGGGCTAGGACTTGGTTTCAGGGTCCTTGTGTCCCCGCATGGGTGTCAACTTAAGCGAATATCAGATATTATCGAGCTGGACTTAAGATAGAAAGGAAAGAAATAAGTATTAACCTCCACTCCATGGCTAGTTGAAACTCCAATTTTTCCGCTTAACCGGAGAGGTGATATCGGTGGTGATGTTGCGGTGATGGTAGGCTGAGGTTAAGATTGGATATTTTCAGCCTCATGGCTGATCACTACTCACCAGTGCCACCGGGTGGAAACCTCGCTTCACTTCTTGATTTTAGATGTACGTAACTATGATGCCTTAGCTCCATTTCGGGTATACTCAAATTTTGCGGTATTGTCAATTTGCCACAGGACCAGCAAGTGGGGAAGCCACACAGCCACAGGCCGAGCAAGTGGCGCAGCAACTCTGGATTTTCCATGATTGGCCGCACTAAATTTCATTGCCTCACCTCTCTAAGGGATGCTGGGAGTGTATTCTATGGTAATTCCTTTGAGAGTTCACCAGAGATTCACCCTACTATCTTGGTTAGGCAGTTTAGTGGTAAATTTTAATTCGTATATTATCCTAGGCTCTGATAAAGGGCTATTCATCGGCATATCCAACGGCCCCTGAATTATTAAGGTTAACCGTCGAACTGTACAGCATTCGATTTTGACGAACTCCTCAATCGTCAAAAAAATGGGGTGGTCATCATGCTAAGCGTTGAAAACTTGGGTGGCGCCATACCCGCTGTGGCGCTGGACAATAGCCTGTCGGTCTCTGGTCTTGTTTGTTGAAATTCCCTGTGTGTAACGCGAACTATGTAACCGGATGCGCTACTTCCCCCGGAAGGAATACTCGTAAGGTGTCAAACTCTTGGCGTAACAGCTGGAGCAAACGCCTTTCTTTGAGCAGTTGGGAAGGTGCCTAGGGCCAATAGGGGAGGCTCGACAGGCCTGCCCTGGCGGAGGGCTTTCGTCCTCATACCAGTTGAAGATGCGCTGGTTTCCCTTCTACAATACCGGTGGCTTACGGAAATAACCAGCTCCATGGACCATGAGTCAAGAGCCCCGAGTTCCCCAAGCACCGGCGGTTGGAGCATACCATCACTACCATTTGTGGTCAGAGAATCTCACGATATCGTAATGTACAGTACTAGTATACAAACGAAGTCTGATTTGTATCGTCACTGCCGTGCCGGTATTCGCACCTGCCATAGGATCTTTCCCACCCACAACGGCTGTACCCTACTTCGGGAGTGTCTCTCATGGACTAAGAATTAAACCACGGATTTACCAAAAATAAAATAAAAATGAGAGAAAATAAAGTTAGATGGGCACCACTGTAACCTACCGCCCTCGCTGCTAAAAGCATATACGGGTACGCTACTCGAGTACCGTAAAATCTCGAAGAATTGGGCTGGCTTGGCAGTGCGGCTCAACGATACAAAACACTACTAAAATGGTAATAGATCGACATATTGGTGGTGTTTTGTATGGTGAATTCTGTTAAGATCTACTGCCAAGCCAGCCCAATTCTTCGAGATTTTACGGTACAGCGTTTCCACCGGAGGCGCATTTGGGTTCAGCTCCAGTGCCGGTAATCAGATCGAGGTGGGAATTTGGGGGAGCGCCGATGTACCGGTATCGCATCGAAAGTACGATACTGTATTCTGACCTCGGTTGGGAACGCTTGTTAAGTGCTTGCGTGTAACGCTACAGAATTCATCCAATCGTTCTTGCTTGTCACAAAGGCCGGAATTCCTATCAGGATGAGTGTGACACACACAGTATGACCCCACTTTCTATGAACTTCGGCTCTGAGATATCCTATTCACAACTCCCGCCCTTTAACCATCACCACCTCTCTGCCGCATTCCGAATGAAATAGTATGAATCCGTCAAACCATCTCCAACCTATTGTTACCGGCACAAGCCACAAAAACAGTTTCAACGTAACAAATAGCTACAACACCAACTACAACACGACCTATGTGGATGAAAATTCTCAGATCTTAGAGTGGTTATCGCCGCTAGAGCCTCGCCAACGCCACCAAGATGTGCGCACTCGACGCCTAGATGGTTTAGGGGGTTGGTTTTTACGGCAGGACGATTTTATCAATTGGCGTGGTGGCGAGCATGCATCTGCCATGGGCACTCTCTTTTGCTCCGGCGCTCCGGGAGCTGGGAAAACATATCTCACGTAAGAGGGCACAGCCGTAATCTATGTACAAAGTATACACAGATGCTGACTGGCGGAATCAGTTCCCTAGTGATTGATGAGCTATGCGACCGGGTCGTTGATCAGAAAATTGCAGTTGCATGCTTTTACTGTGACTTTCAGAGCCAAAAGATGCAAACTCCAGAGAATGTGTTGGGTGCCCTCATCAAGCAAATTGTGCGTGGGTCAGGCGCGATCCCTACCGAGATCGACACAGCATTCCAGAAGGCAAAGGGTCAGGTTGGGGGCCGGGGCCTCCGAATTCCGGAAGGTCTGGAACTTCTAAAGGCAGCCGTTGCTCCGTTGGACAAAGCTTTTATCTGTATCGATGCCTTAGATGAGCTCTTAGGAAAGCATCTACTTAAACTTCTACGCTCATTGCACGATATTTCCCGGTCATGTCCGGGGATCCGGTTTTTTTTTACAGGGAGACCCCATATTAGGGTTGAGATTGAGAGATATTTTCCCGGAGGTTTCCGGTTCCTCCAAATAAAGTCAGCGAGGGAAGACATTATGCGATACGTCCAGATGATGTTAGAGGACGATCCCACCCCTGAGGCAATGAACTTCGACCTTCTGGCGGAAATTATGAACTGGGTTTTAGAAATAATCCCTCATGTGTACGTAACCGCAATTTTTTGTTCTAGGTCTGAGCGTTCGCTAACACTGGCACCTAGATTTCTGCTCGTTTCTTTGAATATCGCAGCAATATTGGATGAGACAACAATCTACGACAGGCGCGAGCAGCTTAGAAAGATGACCAATGGCTATGGTTTGGGTGACGCCTATGGGGTGACGTTGGACAGAATTAAGGCACAAAGTGAAGGAAAGTCAAGACTCGGGATGGCGGCTTTAATGTGGATATCTCGATCGGAGCGGCCAATGAGCCCAGACGAGCTATGCCATGCTCTAGGCGTGCAAATAGGGACTACTGATCCTAACCCCGATAAGATCCCTTCGATACAAACACTGCTATCCTCCTGTCTTGGACTTGTTACTATTGATAGGGGAGAATCAACAGTTCGCTTAATGCATTTCACACTTCAGGAATATCTCAATAGCCCCTCTGAGATGTTCCAGAATCCCTACGCGGTAATGGCTGAGGTTTGCCTGACATATCTTAACTTTGATTGCCTCAGGAAACTTCCACCTACTCTAGATGCCGCCCTAGAAGAAGACCCCTCCTTCCAATTCTCCTCTATCTCTCATTTTCCTGGGGAACTCCCGCCTCTTTTGGACTATGCCGCACGGAAATATCCCTTCCTCGAGCACGCTTCGAACTACTGGGGATACTATGCAAGAAATGAAACGACTGCGGGGGTGAAATCACTTGCTCTGCAGCTACTGGACGAGTTTGGTGGCCATACCTCAGCGATGCTTTTTCTATATCACCACCTTCAGCTGAGGTGGGGGTCGGTAGAGCCGGATAAGGGATTTACAGGACTACACTGCGTAGCATATCTCGGCACTGATGAGATCGCCGAAGCTTTGTTGGATATGAAACATTGGGATGTTGATAAGCCTGATTTCATAGGTTGTACACCGCTGATATGGGCTTCGAAGAATGGGTGTGAAGGCATTATAAGGCTACTCTTGGAAAAAGCAGGGGCCGATCTTAACGCGAAAAACACTAAGAATGGCCTGACACCGCTCTCTTGGGCCGCACAGAATGGACAAGAGGGAGCAGTAAAGCTGCTCTTAGATCAGGATGGGGTCGAACTCGAATCGCGAGATAATTCTGGCCGAACACCGCTCTCCCATGCCGCCAAACAAAGGAGTGAGGGGATACTGAAGCTACTTCTAGAACGGGGAGAGGTTAATCCTGAATCGCAAGATATGGATGGTAGAACACCGCTCTCTTACGCGGCCATATACGGGAGAGAGGGGACAACCAAGCTACTTCTACAACGGGAAGGAGTTAATCCTGAATCACGAGATAATTCTGGTCGAACGCCACTCTCCCATGCGGTCGAGAGCGGGAGTGAGGGAGTAGTCCAACTGCTTCTGGAACGGGAAGAAGTTAATCCCGAATCACGAGATGACTCTGGCAGAACACCACTCTCCCGCGCCGCTGGGCACGGCGAAAAGGGGACACTGAAGCTGCTTCTACAACGGGATGAGGTCAATCCGGAATCGCGAGACAGGCGTGGCCGGACACCGTTCGCTTGGGCTGCATGCTATGGGCAGGAGGGCACGGCGAAGCTGCTGCTAGAGCGGGAAGAGGTTAATCCGGAATCGCGAGACAATGATGGACGGACACCCCTCTCCTATGCAGCTGGAGCTGGGGATGAGGAGCTAGTTCGGCTGCTTCTTGAACGGGAGGAGGTTGATCCCGAATCGCAAGACGATCTCTGCCGAACACCTCTCTCCTACGCAGCCGAATGGTGTGGGGGTGAGGGGGTACTAAATCTACTTCTCGAGCGGGATGAGGTTAATCCGGAATCGCGAGATAAAAATGGCCGGACGCCACTCTCTTACGCGGCCGGAGGGAGGAATGAGGGGGTACTGAACCTGCTTCTCGAGTTGGATGTTAATCCCGAATCGCAAGATAATTACGGCAGAACACCGCTCTCCTACGCCGCCGAATGCGGAGATGAGTGCGCACTGAGTCTGCTTCTCGAGCAGGATGAGGTTAACCCTGAATCACAAGATAACCATGGCAGAACACCGCTCTCCTACGCAGCCAGGTGCTGGAATGAGGAGACAGTCCAGCTGCTTCTGGACCGGGAGGAGGTTGATCCCGAATCGCACGACGATTTTCGCCGCACACCGCTCTCCTGCGCCGCCGAAGGCGGGCATGAAGCGGTAATGAATCTACTCCTCGAGCAGGATGAGGTTAATCCCGAATCACAAGATAATTATGGCCGGACACCGCTCGCTTGGGCTGCATTGTATGGGCACGAAGAAATGGCGAAGCTGCTTCTAGAGGGGGAAGATGTTAACCCCGAATTACAAGATAATTATGGCCGGACGCCGCTCTCTTGGGCTGCGTGGTATGGACGGGAAGCGACGGTGAAGGTGCTTCTAGAACGAGCAGAGGTTAATCCCGAATCGCATGACAATAATGGCCGAACACCGCTCTCCTACGCGGTCGAGAGTGGGAGTGAGGGGATACTGGAATTGCTTCTAGAACGGGAGGACGTTAATCCCGAATCACGGGATGACTCTGGCCGAACACCACTCTCCTACGCGGCAGGGGGTAGGAGTAAGGGGATACTGGATCTGCTTCTGCAACAAGGTGAGGTTAACCCGGGATCGCGAGACAATTGTGGCAGAACGCCCCTCGCTTGGGCTGCGTGGTATGGGCGCGAGGAAATGGCGAAGCTACTTCTAGAACGGGAAGAGGTTAATCCCGAATCACGAGACAATGATGGCCGAACACCTCTCGCCTTGGCTCCCCCGTGGGGTGGAGCGGAAATAGTGAAGCTACTTCTAGAACGACAAGAAGCTAACCCTCGATCATAACACACTTCTACCCAACACCCCTCTCCCGAGCCGCCTAGTATGGGCCCGGCGGTGATAAGAAAAGCTACTCCTAGGATAAGAAGAGGTCAACCCCGAATTGCGAGACAATTTTTCACCGAACACAACTCTCCCGCACGAGCTGGGGTAGAGGTGAGGGAACGGTAACGCGCAAGGAAGCCAACCCGGGATTGAGTGATAATTATGGCAGAACACTACTTTCCTACGCTACAGAAAACAAGAGTCAGAGAGCTGTCACGCTACTTCTAGAGAGATATAATCTCGATCGGAATCAGGGGACAGCAATGGCCGTACACCACAAGCTCACCCACCGAGGGAGTCTTGATGCTACTGCTTGAACATGGTTGGTTCGAAATACGAGACAAAACGATAAGGCCGACCGCAACCCATCTAGGCAAGCCTAATCCCCGGGTTTAGCGAGTGTTGTTGAGGGCACATTTTGATATCAAGCCCGCTGCGCAATATCACAATGCTCGGACTCTCTACCCCTCCCTTAATAATCATCGCTGAGAGCCCGCATCACTAGCCCAACACCCTCTATAACCATAGGTTGCCAATTTAGACACGCCCTAACAAGTCTACATTACTCCCCACTAGTCGTTGTCTGCTAGACAATCCCGACCAAATTCTCAAATCTTCCCCCATGGTCTCAGGCTAGGCTCCCTCATGCCATCCCTACGATCTCCCATTCCCATAGCCACTACCCCCGTCAGCTCCCTTGGGATTTCGCCACGCCTCCTCCGGGATCTCAAGGATGAACTTAAGGTTGGTCCTAGGCTGAAGAGAAAAATAAGGAACCACCATAATCATTATGGCTGCCGTGCCGGAGCGCGCATCATGAATCAACCTTCTAAGTCTCTCCACATCTCATCAGTATCCTTGTCCAACCGCGAAACCACCATCGGCCCGCATAATTCTGGTCCATATCAAAGCGATTCTGGTGGTATTTTGATGATCCTGCCTGAGCGGTCCGAGGGGAGGGTTCTTACTCTAGTTGGGGAACAGCGGTTGCACAGCAGTAGGCGGAAAATTTGCAAATCTGCACGCGCATCACACCTCCGTTTTCGTGTCGTGGATGGGGTACATGAGGCTTCTCTTTAGAACTGGAATATTCTTAACCTTACGAGTCAATTTCTCCTTACTTCGTGTTTTCATAAATAACTGTATATAACCTGACCTTTACATTGTAATTCCTGGAGCGGCGTTGATATAGAGCAGAGTAGAATTTTCTTCTTCCCCACCCTTACCGTGCCTTTGCCCCTCTGCTTCCCCCATTTCCTTCTTTTACTTTATTTCTTGCCTATATCTACTTCATCCACTGGTGTTTCTTTGTGTTGATTCTAGGTCGCCATCACACTATATGGACCGTGCGGGCTGTGTTATAGAATTACGATTTCCAACTTTGTGTCCTGATACCCTTGTGTGTTCCGTTCCGTGATGTGCCCGCGCACAGTATCCTATGGATGAGAGTGCGGATGCCAAAAATAACAACCGTGCGATGTAACACCATCCTGCGACGTAGCGGCGGTTCACGGACGACCTAATCCGCTCTGATTTCCACTCTCGGGGGTGTAAATATGCCTCTAGCCTTGCGCTGAGCCACAGGCTATCCCACCGCTGCTAATCGAGCTTCTAGAAAACGCTATCTAGCACCCTAGAAATTAAATTTAATGCCTGGTGATCATAGCCTTTTACATAGGAGTTAGTGTTGGGGGAAGTACCATTGCTTAACCTTCCAAATAATAAGCTGATTTTAGATAGCAGTCCAGAATGGATCAGAGGATGGTTAGGAAAATACCTAAAAATAAGGCTGTGGGAATAGCGAGGAAGAGGACTGTACTTAGCGGGGGCTATTGAAGAGGATATAGGATATTATCATTCGGTGTCGGGGGTTAGTTTTGTATTAAAAGAGTTTCTTATACTAGGGGTATTCAAAGTTCAAAAACTTGGAAAAACTTAGCGTACTTTCCAGTTTCATGTAAGCTTGGCAAACCTAGAAAGAGTTAATTTACACTCACTTTACTTTACCATACAATACAATTGTTACGCAGGTGGTGAGGTCCGTAACAGGTAGAGGTAAGAGGGGTAAATTGTGTAGGCTAAGCGAGAGAGCAGATTAGACACCAACAATCGCAGAACCAATATCTTTGACAACACACAGGCAGGCACAGCGGATCTTATCCTTCAGGGCGGAAAGGCACAAACTTTTATTGGTTGAAGCGCGTATGCAGATCAGGAAACCTTCTGAATAACAAAAGAACAATAAAGATAAATCGAGGAAATAAAAGACAAAGACGGAAAGACAGGCG
>Ga0307507_10008710_pt1 | contig 13885 bp, 2 predicted proteins | sample 7_EM_MG_FD_207223 | JGI IMG/M metagenome (GOLD analysis project Ga0307507, IMG submission 207223) | Populus trichocarpa ectomycorrhiza microbial communities from riparian zone in the Pacific Northwest, United States - 7_EM | ecosystem: Host-associated > Plants > Roots > Unclassified | place...
AGCTTCGTGCAGAGCTTCCCGCAGAGCTTCCCGCAGAGCTTCGTGCAGAGCTTCCGCAGAGCTTCGTGCAGAGCTTCGTGCAGAGCTTTTGCGCAGAGCTTCGTGCAGAGCTTCGCGCAGAGCTTCGTGCAGAGCTTCGCGCAGAGCTTCGAGCGGAGCCTCTATATACAGAGCTTCCATGCGCAAAGCCAGATGTAGAGCCATATATAGAGCCACCTACTAAATTTTAAAAAAAAAGGATAATATAACTTTATTTACTGGGTTTAAATTAGTTATTTTTATATAATAATAAAGAAGAAGGCTGTTGGTATCACTCCGGGTAATACTGTAATTGCAATATAGTAGTTCTGGTTCTTGATTCATTCATATCTAAAGCAAAGGATCGTAAGGATCGCAGTACCTAAGTAGGGGGCTGATGAGTCACTATAAGGATGACTAATTAAAGACATATAACCTCTGTCTATATATTCCAACACTGGCAGTTCTTTCTTTGTGCGTAGAACAGCTATCCAGCCCCTACTACATACGCTATACGCCATTTATAAAAAGAAAGAAGGATAACAGGCTTTATACCAAATCATCAAATAATCTATAGAAAGGGTGTGGGTAGTAGAAAAAACTATTAATCTATTTCCCTTGTATAAACTGTGTAATAAAGTTAAGACATTATATAAGGAAAGAAGGTAAGAAAGTACAAAGAAGGAGTATATATTGGGAACTTAGTTGCTAGGTCAATAGGTGCTTAGGGTAGGAATTACGGATATCTTAGGTATTGCGAATATTATAGATATTATAGACGTTGCGGATATCGTTACGGATATTATAGATATCGTAAATATTATAGAAGGTGTTATAAGAGTATTCCGTGATAGAGCGTAGTTAAAGTCAGAACTAAAGGTATAGCGGCTTCGGAAGGTATAAGAGTTATAAAGCTATTATAGACCACAGGGGAAAATAGGTAGAAGGGCTAAGTCCTATCCATCATTATTAAAATAATAGTTAAGTAAGTTAATATTAACAGTAAGGTTCTCTATATTAACGTTATCATTATTATCATTGCAGAAATAGGTGGCGCTTTTGCCCTTATTATTACTACTCTTATTGCTAACATCGCCGCGCCTTGCTATACTAGGTTCCGTACCACCAGGTTCTATACTACTAGTAAGGCTATAGACAAAGGCATTGTTGTTTATAGATATAACTATATTTTTAGCGGTTTTAATTGGTATTGGCCCATTTAAAGTTATAAAGTGCTTAACACCATAGTTATTATAGAAGAAATTGCCGCTAGTAGTAGTTAAAACTGCTGTTATATCCTTATTAAAATTATTATTAATATTATTATCTATAAGGTACTAGTGGACACGTCTCTTAAATCCTTCTCTTACTTTATTATATTCTTCTTTAGTATACCTAGTTAACTAACAGTCTTCTTTCTTATACACAAAGCACGTCCTAGTGTTATTGCCGTAATAATTATTTAATAAACTTGGTTAAGACGTTAATTAATAATAGCAATAGTTAGTAAAGAATACGTTAGCAGGCTATTCTATAGGCTATAAAAACACATTAGCGGGTTATCCTATAGTACTATTAATCTTCTTATAAGTAACAATTGACGATTATAGGCTGTTTATAAGGCTGGCAAGTATAGCAGGCGGGTTAAAGCAAGCTACTTAGCAAGCAGCAACATCTTAATAAGCGACGATAAGCTTATTATAGAGGAAATTATTATTACGGAGGTTAGTGTTAAGACTATACTATAAGTAACGGAGGTCGTTAAGTAATAGCTATAAGTAGTCCTCTATAGACTTACCTTTACTCTTTACTATTACTATCTTAAGAGTTATAGCGTTCTACTTTATTAGAACTCCACGCTTATATTCTAATCCTTTAAAGTGGTTGCGTATAGCGTTATAGATACCATTAAAAGTGATATAAGTTACCTTATTTCTATAATAGAAATTAAAAGCAATACCGCATAGCATTATTAGAAAGGCTTTAATCTTTGCCACTTATAGTATATTAACTCTGTTATAAAGGTCGTTAAAAATCATAAGCTTGCGGTTAAAGTTATTATCCTTTTCACTATATTTGCTTTCCTTTGTATATATCTTTACCAGGGTTACTAAGTCTCTACTATAATTAATAGTAGCTTTGGCTTCTGTCGGTTGTGTGTTTAGGGTATTTATAGGGGGAGTATTACAGACACTTTAAGTACAATATTACAACTACTTAGGGAAGAGTCAGAGAAAGCTAGTTAGTTAATATAGGCACGGTCCAAGATAGAACCAGTAGAACCATGTAATGAAGAGTGGTAAGCGAGTTACGTAATATTGTACGCAGTGTACATAGTATACGCAGAGTACATCTACGTATAATACGTACAACACGTACCTTACGTACAAGGGAGGATTTCTTAGGAGTATGGTTATATATTTAAAGGACCTTAGTGCCTACCGTAGATAGTTCTCTCCTTGTAGTAAATCTTAGAATATAATTAGAGTTAATCTATTAGGCAACTACTCTACTAGTTATTATTACGTTGTTAATACTGTTTTTACCTATATACCCAGCCTAATAATAGGACCTACTGTAGTTCCTACTACAAGGTTCCGTTACACATTTACTACTAAGGTTACGGTATTAAATAAAGTCAAACAATATGCCACCTAAAGCACTAGTTATAATGACGTCGACAGCAGCCACGACCTTAGGGCTAGGAGACACCAGTATAGAAAATATAGATTCTTAAGTGGTTACACAAGGTTAGTTACAAGAAATGGTTAATTACTTATAGGATAATAGCAGGCTACTTAAAGAACGCATTAATAGAATTAAAGTAGTAAAGGTTAAGTTACCTTTAATTAAACAGTTCTTAGGAGAGAAGTTAAAGCTTAAAGGGTTTCTTACGCAGATACATTTTAAGGTTATACAGAAAGGAGCGAAGTTAGCAATACCTATGGACTAGGTAGCGTATATAGGACTATTCTTATTAGGGGGGGCTCTGGGGTATTTTGAGCCTTACCTTATAGAGATATAAATAAACGGTGTAATAACTACTAACTTAGACGTACGGTATATATTTACAAGTTAGAATGGATTTGTAGAACGGTTAATATAAATATTTAGAGACCCTAAAGCAACCATAATAGCGGAACGAAAACTTCAGAACTTAGTACAACGTACTTTAGCAATTAAATATACAACGCAGTTTCAAACACTAGCTATATAGGTTAAGTAGAATAACAGGGCGCTTATAGTATAGTATAAGCAAGGACTTAAGGCTAAAGTCTAGGACGCAATTATCCTAATAGAAGATATGGATACTCTAAAAGAGTTAATAGACCAGTTAATAAAGATCGATAATAGAATCTATTAAAGGGAACAAGCTAAGAAAGGGCAAGACAGAGTTCCACAGTTATATAAGGCGCAGAGTATGCAACAATAGATATAGAGTTAAAAACTATAGAATGGCGCAGAGTTAATAGACCTAGGTAGTACTAAAGAAACCTAAAGATGGGGAAAAAAACTATAGAAACCTAGAGGTTAAGAATCTAGTAATTAAAGAACCTAGAAGCAGAGGTTAAACCAGAAATCTTAGTAGCAGAAGACATTTAGGCGGACTCTATAACAAGAAAAATGGTTTAAAGATAGAGCTTATATAAATTATAGAAAACAAGATTATTTTGCTAGAGACTATAGAGGTAGTTAGAGTAATTATACAGTAAAGGGAACCAGGCTAGCAGACGGCACATATATATAAAGGGACAACAGTGCACTATAAGGAATAAAAGAATGTTTAATTAATAGTTTCGTGTTTTGTTATAACAACGCATACTAAATTCATAAGGACGCTAAGTATAGCATAGGCTATTAGCTATAGAAGCTATTATTATCTAAGTTTAAAGGAACCAACAAACCAGCTCGTAGATTGGATATTAAAGACGATGAATTTGACATAGGCGAAGTATTTACTAACAATAAGGCAACAAAGGCAGCTTACTAGGAGTATACAAACCTTAGAGAAGTTAAAATAGAAGTAGAGACTAAGACCATTACGGAACAAGGTTTAATAACGGGTATTACAACACCGTTAGATACAATTTCCATCGCTTTATAAGATAATAGGAGCAACGTTTAGAAGAAACTAAGTAAGTAGATAACTACTAGTGCTAGCTTATCACTTAATAAAGGTAAAAGGCCACAGGCTTAAGATTCTTAAGAAGAGATATAAAAAGCTTAAGATTCTTAAGACGAGATAAGACACACCCAAGGACCCATAACAGATAAAAACCGATGGGAAAGGGCAGCTACTTAGTTTATAGATAAACAAATAAGTATAGGACGCAAGTTTAAGAACTATAAGTTTAGGGAACAAATAAGAACGTTAGCAATTTTAGGTAAATATAGTGTTTAGCCTAAAGATTAAACAGTTAATACCCAGATTAAGAAGTAAGATAACTATAAAGATCCAGCTATAAGACGCAGAAAACAAGAAACTATAGATAAGTTTAGAATAAGAATTATTACATAGCAAAAGCAAAAGCTAGATAAGAGGTTAGCTATGCTAGGTTATATAAGGGACAGAGCACCTGTATAAAGAGTTACTAATAGGCCAAGTATAGGGACACCTAGGGTAAAGTAGTTAAATAAACTAGAACAAGAAGAGGATCTAGGTATTCTAACTAGATTTAAAGAAAGACATACCAAAGGATATTATAATATAGCGATAACAAGGTACTTTCTAATAGATAAACCATATACACTAAACCAGTTATATGGAAAGTGGTATAGGCAACAACATAATAATAAATGGAAAGATTTTTATATATAGCTAGACGAAAAAGTTGTCTAAGACCAACCTATTACGGAAAAACATATAAGTTATATTAAAGGGGCATTAATTATAATGTTAAGGAACCTAGAAGAGGGATTTAGGGACTAGAGAAGTAAACAATAAATCTTAGTACCTATAATAGAGATACTAGTGGTTAGGTTAACTAGGTATAGGTTTAAACTTAAGGATAAAGACAAACTAAGAGTTAACCCAAGTCACCTAGCGTATTATACACTATTGTGGATAGCTTATGTGGATAACACCTACAACATATATAGAGTACTAAAAGATAAAAACTGGAAGTACCTAGTAAGGATATATTAGGCACCTAAAGAAAGGCAGTTTAGGGACGCTAAGTATATACATAGATAGCACCTAGTGGAAGTACAAAGTTAAGGAGACTTAATACTTTAACTAGGAAGATTCCTTACGGAAGAATACCTAGATGGATAATAGTGGTAGGAGTGCCCAGAAAACACTTATCTATAGTATATAGAGGAAAAGAAATAAACTAAGTATTGGCTAAGGTTAGATTAAGTATAAGCAGAATCTAGCAGCTAATAGTTAGGAAAAGGGGAGGTATACAAAACTAGAGGGAACTAGTGTTAGAGCCTTAGACCCTTAAAGGAATGCAAGGATAATACCTAAACTTATAAGTTAAGTGGCAAGATTAGCAGTTCAAAGCGTTAATAGATAGTAGAGTAATAAGAAACCATATATTACTAAAAGCAGTATAAAGGATAGGGTTACTATATAGACAGAAAGAACACCTATATCCACTTATAATAATTTCAGGAGATTAGATAGCCTATAGAGGAGGTATTATTAATCTTAAAATAGGACCTATTCAGTTAACTATTAAAGGGAGATAGGTTAGAATGTCTTTTAATATCCTACCATTAGGACAGGATGAGGCGATACTAGGAATGCCTTAATTATAGAAGTACAATCTAAAAATTAATTAGGTTATAGGTTAGGTCGATATTAAGGATACTTAATAATATAAGGTGCGATAATAAACCAAGTTAGTATAGTACCAAGTCAGAGCAATATATAAAGAGACTGAGCGAGGCTTAAGTTATGTACCAAAAAGATACCATAAGTATGGTAAGAAGTTATGGTTACTAGAAAGTAAAAAGCTATTAAAGCATACAGTATAGGAATACAAGATAGAATTAAAAGAGGGAATAAGTCCAAAGTTCTTTCTAATCTATAAGCTTACTAAAACCAAGTTAGTGGCACTTAAGGAGTTTGTCCAGGAGAACTTATAAAAGGGATATATTAGACCATTATAGTTATTAGCAGGATATCCAGTACTATTTATCCCAAAGAAAAACGGAAAACTTAGGATGTGTATAGACTATAGATAGTTAAATAGCATTACTAGGAAGGATAGGTATCCTTTACCCTTAATTAGCGAAATCTAAGATAGAATAGGTAACGTAAAGATCTTTATAAAGATAGATCTAAGGTAGGCGTACCATTAGATTAGGATCAAGGAAGGCAATAAATAAAAGGTAGCCTTTAGGTCAAAGGAAGAACTATACAAGCCATTAGTTATACAATTCAGGCTTATAAACACACTAGTAACGTTCCAGAAGTAAATTAATAGTGTGTTAAGAGAACACCTAGATAAGTTTGTTATAGCATATTTTAACAACATTATTATTTACTTAGAGAATAAGGAAGAATATAGAGAACACGTTAAATAGGTTTTAAAGAGACTATAAAAAGAACAAATGCTAATAGCAATTAAGAAATGTGAGTTCTTTACAAGGAAAACCAATTTTATAGGATTTATTATTAAACTAGGAAAGATTAGTATAGACCCAAAGAAAGTCAAAGCTATAGTAAGTTAGCAAGAACCAGAGAACGTTATATAGTTAAGGTTATTTCTAGGGTTTTATAACTACTATAGGAGGTTTATAGCATAGTAGTTAAAAAGCATTAAGCCATTTACAAGACTAACAAAGAAAGAGGAACTGTAGGTTTAGGGTAGTAAGTAGAAGAAGCTATTCTAGGAACTTAAAGAGTTATTTACCTAAGAGCTAATCCTTAAGATCTATTAACCAAAGTTGGAAACGGTTATTAAGACAAACACATCAGACTTTACACTAAAAGTATACTTACTATAAAAGTACCAGGACGCATAGCATCCAATAGCATACTATAGTTAGAAGATAACACCACTAGAGTTAAACTACAACATCTACAACAAAGAGTTATTAGGTATAGTTGCAGTACTTAAAAAATAAAAAGCATTTTTATAAGGCATAAAGAAACCATTTATGGTTAAGACGGACTATAAGAACCTTACAGGATTCCTAACAATAAAGAAACTCAACTAAAGACAGGTTAGATAGGCGGAAATACTTATAAAATACCATTTTGAAATTCAGCATACTAAGGGTATAAACAATGCACAAGCAGATGCTCTAAGCAGAAGGGCTGAACTACAAAGTAATAAAAAGCCGTCAGGGGCTTTATTATTATTATTCATTACTTAACGTCCAATTCAGATCCCTATTAGGCCTACGCGGACTACTCCTTATATACATATAGGGAGAAAACTCTATTTAAGAAAACCCCGTGATCCATCTTCCCGCCTTTTAGAACTCGCCTGCGAGGCGCCTACAAGGCGCCTGCGAGTCACCTATAATACTCTACTACCTTACTTTTGACCTCCTTAGGAACCACTACTACCGTAACAAACCTACGGACGCGCTAGTATCGCAAACTTTACTCTACTACTATAGAGTCATCAAGGGGCATAATAGTATTATATATTTTAGTGTCTATCTTAGCCAGCCACATTCGCATCTCGGGCTACCTACTAGAACGCCTACCTAGTAGAGCCAATCTTTTAATCCTATTATTCCTGTTCTTAGAAGTGTTGCCATTGTATTTTCTGCCTTTATTAGGCCTTCTTGGAGCCCTTAAGTGTTTATCCCCTATAGCGTTAACCATGCTATAGCTTAGGTTACTCTTGCCTAAGTCAGCCTCTATACCTTTAACTCCCATACGCCTCTCCAGCGCTGGTCCAACCAGTATTATATTACAGTTAATGGTTTCCTAGCATTCTTTTATACTCTACTTTAGCTCCTTTCTCTTTCTTACTGTTATCTTTGTTGGCCTCTTACGCATCTCCCTTCCTCCTCTATATAGGCCTGGGCCCTAACACTACACCATTTTTCTTCTACTTTCTTCACCTGTTTCTCTAGTATATCTTCCCTACTTTAGGGTTATTGGATTGTTCTCCTATAAGGCACCCTAGAGTCCCTCTATAGTTTATTTAGGCGTGTCTTAATATACTTTATAACATTAGAGTTGCGTTCATTTTACGCCCTTTACATTGCGGTAGCTTTAATATGTAGTTATAGGGGGGGGATATTGGCTTCCTTCTTAAGGAGTACTGCGGCCGTTCGCTTATACCCACCTATTATACTCCAGAGGCATGCTGTCTGGACCTTTTAGAGTAGTTTAAGGAGTGATTTAGGGGGGCCCTTCTCAGTTTCACTAATAGCCTAGATGCTGGATCTATACGTCATAGTAGGCCAGACAACTGCTATATATAGTAGGCGTAACCTCTGGAAGTATAGACCCTATATAGAATTAACAATTCTAGATAATACAATATACTGTGCTTGGCCCTTACGGGCTACTTACGCCGCATATACGCTCCACCGGAGCTTACTATCTACCCATACTCCTAATACCCTTAGGCCCTGAACTGGTTAACCCCCAAAGCCTTAGATATAAATTGCATGCTTGCGTTTTCTTTTATAATAGATTAGCTGGTATTTCTCTAGTAAGAATTAGACTCTATATTGTCTTACCTATTCTATATAGGTGTCATGGGCTTTCTTTAGTATTCTACAGTTCTCTGCGGCTGTTAGCCCGTATATAATTAGGTTTATATCATCAATGAAGCCTATCCCCTAGGTCGCCCCTTCCTTAAAGGAGTCTAGTAGGTTGCTTACAAAAAAAAGGAAGAGTATATGTAAGAGGGGTAATCCTTATAGTATTCCTATTATAACTATAATAGGGGGGCTCTAGTATCTGCTAAAGACTAATAATATTTCTTTCTGGCCTATAAACCCTTAAATAAATTATATAATCTATTTTAGGAAGCCCTTTACCCTAAGGATATATAGGAGGCGCTTATAGGGTATATTATTATAGGCACCACTGATATCTAGGCTAAGCATTAATACTATAAAGTCCCTTCACATCGCCCATGCAGATTTAATGGTGGTAGCGAGTAGCGTAAGTACTAATAGCGTTAAGCGGTTCTTTCTTGCCCCCATTTAGCTTTGTGGTAGTAGGGTATATTCCTTAGCCATATCTACCATGCGGTCCGCTATTACCTTTTCTAAGATCTTACTAAGGGTGTTTTCTAGGGCGATAGGGCGGTAGCTTCCTAGGATTAAGTAATCTACTTTACCTTCTTTCCATAGAACAACTGTCGTTATAGATCTTCCGAGTCGCAGGTAGTAGCCTATAGTAAAGCATACCCTGGCTACATCTGCAAGCCAGGGTGCTATTGTGGTGGTGTAGATTGGACGTCGCCTACTGTCTTGGCATTTTCCTGTATTTATTGAGCTTCGGCTTTCCTCCTTTCCTCCTTATCTCACAGACATGACGACCTACCGGAATACATTCCTTTTTTCTCTTCTTACTGACTGCTTTACTGATTACTTCTGACTGATTACGACCGACCGACCGACCGACCGACAGACCGACAGCACAGTGGCTTTCCTATCTGAGAGTGGTCGTACCCTCCCACACTATAAGTGGTCCACAAGTCTTTAAGGCCTTATTTAGAATCCCATCTGGTCCTAGTGCTATATTATTTAAAAGGCGGCTAATAGTTCTAGCTATTTCCTTTATTATCATATCACTGTTAACCCTTAGGCGAGTCACTAGTATTTCACCTGTGATATTGCTAAGGTCTGCTAGAGCCGGTTAAAAAAAGAACCTTTCTATAAGGATCTTTACCTTCTTATTATTGTTGTTAGTAGCCTATAGTTCCCCTACTCTTTATAGGGGTAGTAGGTGTGGGTCTTCTACTAAACACCCTACCTTTTTCTTTACCCATTTCGCCATGGCCCAAAGGCCCTTGTTATAGGGGAGGCTCAGGTTAGAAGTATACTCATTTATAAACCATCTCCAGTTATTCCTTGCTTCTTTCTTTAGGGTATTCTTTAACTAGTTTCTTATATCTTTGTATTATCTCTTATCTTCAGGGTTATAGCTGCTTGTATATTTCCTTCTTACTTATCATTGGCTAGCAATAAGAACCGCGCATTATACGGACCATACATATCGCGCGTAGGGGCCCGGTTTTAAGACTAGGCAGTGCTCTTCTAGCCCATTTTTAATCACTACCTAGATCCTTTCTAATCTTTAGTCGATTTCCTTAGAGGTAGCTAATAAGCCTCACTTATTTGGTATCAGGTAGATTTCTTCTAGGTCTTAAAGTTGTTATTTAACTATATTAAGGAAACTGTCTGTCTTAAGCTTCCTTATTGCATATCTTTTACTACTTGGTTGCGCCTTAATATCTAAATCTAGCTATATCTAAATAGGGATATAGTCTAAAGCAATTACCCATTCTTCTTTAGGGTTGCACCTTTCAAGTCTCTGGTATAGGCCTTCATCTATAAATATAAGGTCAATTGTACTTCTAAAGGTTCCTCATTACCATATAATTGCTCCTAGGGGGGTAGCCAGCTTAAGGCCCCAGGTATCTATAGCTCTTAGTAGGCATTCTGCCTATCGTTTAGCAGCAACATAGATCCCCCCCCACCACAGGTAGTAGAGGTTTATGTCTCCTAATAGGATAGACTCTATGCCTTCAGTTTCTAGTAAGCTTATTACCGATATAATATTCTCTATTTGTGGGACCCCTTCAACCCTTGGGTTATACATATTAATGATTTATACCGGTCCCCTATATGTCTGGACTATTATAACTGCAATATCTGGGTTAACTACCTGCCATAACTATAAGGACAGGCTAATAGCCTTACTAATTATAAAGCACACGCAAGTAGCTGCTTTTGGTTCATATAGGAGCTAAAATCCTCGGGGGCAGTATATCGATTATATATAGGTATTATAGTACGGCTCTTATATAGCAAGAATATAGTGTTTCTCTAGGTCTAGACTGTCTAGTAAGGGCCTTATAAAACAGTGGTTTGTGTTGCCGCAGTTATACTATATAATAGATAGGTGGCGGACCCCTAGCAAGGGTCCTTTGCCTCTCCTTTATTCCTTACTTCTTCTATTTCCACTTTCTCTAGGATATTTAGAACTTCTATCTCTTATATCTATACCCTAGTCGCTACTTATTTTATGTAGAGCTTTCCATTCCTATGTCTTATATTCCTACTAGCGCTTCTATATCTAAATCTGTTATTGTCTCCGGTTCTTCCCCTACTAGTCAACTATAGGCCCTTTATAGGTCGGCTGTAAATGTTATGTTTACCACGTTAAATCTAATTCTTAATTATCCTGGTCTTAAGCTTACTATAGCTGTCTATAGGGGTCTTCCTACAGGGCGTCCTCTCCCTTGTGTCCCCTATAACCCTTATATCCCTATTCAGTCTAGTAATGTTACACGGCGCCGTTTCTAGCCCATTAAGGCTTGGGATAGCTGGCCTAGCCCCCCAATATTAAAAGTAGAAAACGCTAGGAAGGCACCTGTGTCTCCCTAGCTTATCGCCTATTATTTCCATTCATATAACCTAGCGTGCAGTTATTCCCGCAGCTATTAAGCCCTTGCCTTCCGTCTCCTATATTTAATACAGTCTTCTCTCTCCCACGCCTTATATATGCTTCGGTGGCAGTTTGCGCATTTTATTTAGTCTTAATTTAAGCAGTGTCTTATATCATAGGGGCCTACATAGTGGCCGCAGCACACCTGTGCTGCGTATGTGGATTGGGTGTGTCCCTATTATATATAGCGGTAGTATTGTTCTAGGTATAGTCTATAGTTATAAAGCCTTGCGTTGTATATAAGGCCATTTATAATTATTCCTTTTTAGATAAGGAGTTTTTGCATTCCTAGTATATATGTACTAACAATAAGGGAGCTATACATTTAACCAGCGTCTCCCTAGCGAGTCTCTAGCAACCCTTATGTCCTCTTATTATTCTCGTTGTTTACTTAGTTTACATTTTCCTATTAAAGCCATTGGATTCGGGTGATTTTAAAACCTAGTATAAGGCGTTCCATTTGCTTTACTATCTCCTGTATAGTTACTGTGTTATCCACTTAGCGTCCCTTTTCTACCCTAAGGCTTATAGGAACCGCTAGGACTTCAACTAGGTAATCTTCACAGAGCACTTTTATGCCAATACATTCTCCCAGCCTGTCCCCTACTCTTACGGCTCGTTCCTTTGCCTATTAGTCCTTTAGGGTAACTCTAATATCTCCGCTCCTAAGGTGTCGGACTATAACTGCGTCATAGACCTCTTTATAAATCTCTATAAGGACTTCTGTTTCTAATTATCCCCTAAGCCCCTCTGCTTTTTCTATATTTGGTCATATTATAATTATATACCCGGTTATTGTCTTAAGGGGTGTGGGTTCCCTATGCTATAAAAGCATAGCTACGGCGGCCCAGGTACGGTTCGCCAGTAAAGGGGGGTTTTATTTATTTTTAATTTTGCTTAGCCATTAGAGAATTTAATCAAGGGTTTACTAAAGGGGCGCCTAGGGCTCACTAAACTAGCGGAGCCATTCTGCTAGCTATATTAGTTCGTTATAGCTAATAGTTACTCCCCCACAATTTTAGATACTAGACGCGTCTAGTAGGCTTTATATTTTATTAGATGCCTTCTTAATAGAGATATTTCCGCTTTATAGTATGGTATTCGCCCATCTTTATTATAGAGGGCCGTTGTTGGGCGTAGATCTGGCGGTCACGCGTAAGTACAAACCACCGTCGGTCGACATATACCTCCCCTGCAATGCATGCATCTCAGGGGGATTCTCTAGGTGTTTTTCAGGGTTCTTTTAGTTGGTTTTGGTCTTTTTAGGCCAAGTGCAGCAAGAGCTCCAAAAAAATTCGCTCTAGGAGTTGAGGTGCCCTTCAGGGGCTTTATTACAAAGGGATTAAGACAGATTGATTAGGTATAATTATCCAAGAATTATAGCAACTAAGAAAAGCCAGATCCACAAATTACTAAAAAGTAATTAGACACAAAAGATCTAAGAAGCGTAGATAAAGGATCTAGACTTAGAGCAATATAAGAATAGAGAAGCAACGTATATACCTAAGTCTATTATAGAGGAGTTTATTAAGGAATTCTATAAGGGAATAACATAAGGACATAATAGAGCTACAGGCTTAGTGTTAAGACTTTAAAAGGAGTATATTATTTAAGGAATCTGGGGACTAGCAAGATAAGTTATAAAGAAATATCTAGATTACTAAAGGAACAAACCAACAAGGCATAAGCCGTATGGAGGGCTATAACCTATTAAGACACTAGGAAGACCATAGGAGGTTATATTATAGGACTTTATTATTAAGTTACCAAAGTTAAAAGATCCTATTATAGGACAAGATTATAACGCGATTTTAGTAATAGTAGATAAGCTTATAAAGTGGGGATACTTTATAGCATGCACTAAAGAGATATTAGTAGAAGATGTTGCTAGAATCTATATAAAGAAAGTGTTTATAAGACATAGAGCACCAGATAAAATTATATTAGATAGAGATCTAAGATTTATAGTAGTATTTTAGGAAGTATTTCTAGCAGAATAGGGGGTTCGCGTAGCAACCTCTATAGTATATTATCCGCAGACAGATGGATAAACGGAAAAACTAAACTAGACACTAGAACAGTATTTAAGGCATTATATTAATTATGCACAAAATAATTAGGTGTCACGGCTAGCTTTCCGTAGGAGCGATCCGATAGATTAAGCAACAATAAGGGGCTATATTATGAATAGACTAAGGTAAGGGCTCAAAGAAAGGGGCGCGGTAGACGACTATGTACATGTTCGGTCGTCGGGGCAACGTTAGG
>Ga0307507_10008711_pt1 | contig 13884 bp, 5 predicted proteins | sample 7_EM_MG_FD_207223 | JGI IMG/M metagenome (GOLD analysis project Ga0307507, IMG submission 207223) | Populus trichocarpa ectomycorrhiza microbial communities from riparian zone in the Pacific Northwest, United States - 7_EM | ecosystem: Host-associated > Plants > Roots > Unclassified | place...
CCCGGGATAGAAAATCGCCATTGGCTCGCTTACTACTAGCGCCTTAGCGACCCCTTTGTATCTTGCCAGTCTCTAACAGACTTCTTCTTCTCCTTAGCTTAGTATTCTTATATAGTAGCAATCTACAAGCTTCGGTTTAGAAGCATTTATACAAGCTCGTCACATTATACTAAGCTCTCCCTATATTGCCTGGGAAGGCCTTAATAATATCCCACCCTAAAAAGACCTTCGTCTGTAACGACACGTTAATATGTTATACTCAGACATCAAAAAACCTATACTACTACGCCTAAGAAGGCCCTAACAATATCCCACTTTATAGGCCAGACTGTATTTAACCTACACCTATAAAAGAACCCCGGAATTAAAACTAAATTATATAATTCTAACAAACCTTAAGAAGCTAATAATGGCACCTAAAGCAAGCTTATCTAAAAGACCTGCCTCTACCTAAGAGGAATATAAGGTCCAGTTAGGATCAGAAATTAAAAATAATAATAACGTTATAGGTGTATATAAGCAGATTCGTGCCCTTGTAGCCAATTAGAAGGTTAATTATCTTTAAGCCCAAAGCATATAAGAGACTCTAAAGGAGATCCTAAAAAGCCTTACTACCTTATAAAATAGCCCAGCCTCCCCTTTACAAAGCCTTAGTTAACCTATTCGCTCTACTAAATATAATACACTAGAGAGTATGGATATAATAATAAAGCAATTAAAGTCCGTTAAGCTCCCTAACCCCCCACTATTATTAGACGGCATAGACCCGACCTTTAAGAACTAGAGAATCTAGATATAAGGAAAGCTTTATATTAACCACAACTATTTCCCCTCTAAAGAAGCTAAAATGCTCTACCTCTTTAGTTAAACCATTGGGGACGCCTAGTGACACCTTTAGGCCAAGTTTAAGGACGAGTTATCTATTTGGGTTACATCTATTAACGAGATAATACAGCACCTGGCTACTATCTATGTTAATCTAAATAAAGTATGGGATGCCTGTTATAACTATAATCGCCTAATAATAAAATTAAACTAATCCTTTACCAAGTTTTAGACTTAATTCTTATACCTAGTAGGTGAAGGCTAGGTCCCCCCTAAGAACTATTGTTTGGACCTATATAATAAGCTAACAGTCCAACTACAAGAGAAGATTGTGGTAGCCTTAGATAACCTACTAACCTACCAAAGACTTGCAGCCTAATGTTTGTTGCTGGATTCAGAACTAAAACGAATTAATACTCGCTCTAATTAACCAAAGAGGTCCTATAGCGACCGCAACCTATCTGCTACACCAACAGGAGCTGGCGTTAGAAGATAAACCATAACCGCCCTTATACTAAAAGCGGTTATAACTGCCTACTAGCAAACCTTGTCTAACCTGCTACGTACTATACCTTTAACCAATGCTTGTTATAACACCCTAATTGACCCTACCACGGTTACGTGCTTTAATTGTAGAAAGGATAGTTACTTTACTACGTCTTGCCTAGAGCTAAAGGATATAGGTAATATTAAGGAGATAGAGAAAGAAGAAACGCCTAATAAGTTAGGAAAAGAAAAACCCTAGGGAAAGACTTCCTCCTAGGGTATTCTATTAATCTTAAAGAGATTAATCTAAGTTAGCTAATAGGTAGAAAACACTTTATAGTTCTATATACAGTATCTTAAAATGGATATAGAGTTAATATAACTGCCCTTATTAACACTAGAGCAAATAGCTTTGCCTTTATAAACACTACTTATATAAATAATGTTGCTAAGTTCTTAAATATAAATGCTACCTAACTAGAGAAGCCTATTTAAGTAAAAGGCTATAACAGCCAAGCCAGTAAGCCGGTTACCCATATCTTAAAGCTATATATTGCTATTAATGGACAACGCTAGTTTAGTATCCCCTTTTGTATCCTAGACCTAGGGTCCTATAATATAATCCTTAGCCAAAAATGGATATCCTACTTTAATATTTGGCTAAACGTTTAATAAAGACAGTTTGTCTAGCTAGAGAGTAGACCAAAGTTACCCTTCTTTATTAGAGAGATCTGTACTAACTATAAGACATTAGCTATAAAGGCCAATCCTACCTACTAGTAGGATGTTAGGGACCGCGACCTAGCTTTTACTTAAGAAGATGCCCGTTATAAGGCCAGTAAGAAATCTATACTAATAAGGATACTCCCCCAAAGGACTGCAGTTAAGGAGGACTCTACTTATAGAAGTAGAACGGATAGTAACGTAGACGACTTCTAAATTATAGAGATCCGGCTAATAGGGAAGAGGACATACTAATAGGACTTAAAGGATAACCTTTAGAAGATGCAACAAGAGCTAAAAGGAGTAAAGATAACGCCAATATACTAAAAGCCCCTAAGGCCGCGGACACCCCTACTACCACATAACCCCCCTATAGTAGATATCGCGGCAATTAGTGCTATAGGTTTCCACTTTAATATATATTAAAAGGACAACAAGGTCTTTACAACCAGCTTATATAAAATTAACTAGATTATTAATAAGAAGGAAGAAGGGCCAGTAGAGGAAACTAATAAGGAGTTAGTTAAGCACCTCCTCCCTATATACCTCTTAGACTATAGAGACGCGTTCTTAAAAGCAGCCTTAGATATGCTACCCCCCCACTAAACCTATAATTATAAGATTTAACTAGAGGCCGATAACTCTCTAGGCTATAGCCCCCTTTACTAGCAAACTATAAAGGAACTAAAAGCAACCAAGTAGTACTTAATTAATAACCTCCATAAGGGGTTTATTAAGCCAAGTTAGGCCCCTTTTACTTCCCCTATTCTCTTTATAAAGAAACCTAATAAAGGCCTCCGCTTCTGTATTAACTATTAGAAACTAAACGCTATTACTTAGAAAGATTATTACCCTCTCCCCCTAATTAACGAGACCCTTATATATCTAAGCTAAGCCAAAATCTTTACTAAGCTTAATATCCGCTAAGCTTTCTACTAAATTAGGATAGACCCTACATTAGAGGATCTAATAATATTTTATACCCGCTATAGTTCTTATAAATACAAAGTTCTTCCTTTTAGACTAACAAATGGGCCAGCCATATACTAATGGTATATAAATAATGTTCTTTTTAACTACCTTAATAAATTCTGTACGGCATACCTAGACGACATTCTTATATACTTAGATAATAAACTTAAGCACTAAGTTCACGTTAAAAAGGTTCTAAAGAGGCTGCGGAATGCAGGCCTACAAGTTAACATTAAGAAATATAAATTCAGAGTAAAACGAACAAAGTACCTTAGGTTTATTGTTAGCACGGAAGGAATTAAAGTTAACCCTAAGAAGGTTAAGGTAATATATAACTGGAAACCCCCTTGCACTATAAAAGGCATTTAGTCATTTCTAGGCTTCTGTAACTTCTACTATTAGTTTATCTATAACTATGGGGTTGTGGCTAAGCCTCTTATACAACTAACAAAGAATAACACGCCTTTTGTTTTTAACGATAACTATATAGAAGCTTTTGAGGAGTTAAAGGACCGACTTACCTCCTCCCTAATTCTCTATCACTATGACCTAGACCTTAAATTAATACTGGAAATAGACGCCTCTAATAAAGTAGTAGCGGGAGTTCTCTTATAGTTACACCTAAATGGCGAGTGGTACCCTATAGCGTTTTTCTTAAAGATAATAGCCCCAGCCAAGTATAACTATAAGGTACACAATAAGGAAATGCTAGCTATTATATAATTGTTGTCCCAGTGGCGCGCAGAGCTTAGAAGCATAAACTCTTAAATTAAAATCTATACTAATTATAAAGCCCTTGAGTATTTTATAACAACAAAGTAGCTTACTAGTTGACAGGCTAGGTAGGCTAAAATACTCTCCTAATTCTTCTTTACAATTATATACCGCCCTAGTAGGCAAAATTCTAAAGCTAATGCCCTTACTTAGAGAACAGGACATAGAACCACAGAATAAGCTAAAGGCTTAGCACCGGACACGTGCCCTCCTTCGTCCCGAACAGCTCAACCTATATATCCTTAAGAAACTAAACTCTGAACAGAATAAGCTGGCGCCTATAGAAGGAGAGATCCTAGATAAACCAATAGGACTAATTAACCGCATTTTAATCGCGAACCGCATAGCCAAATCCCTAAAAGCCCTCCGCGACCAAGCTATAAAAGGCGACCCTAATTTAGAAATAGAAGACGGACTGCTCTTATACCAAGAACGGCTTATAGTTCCAGACGTTAACAACCTACAAACAGAGCTAATCTGTAAAGCCCACTATTAAGTCTCTACGGCGCACCCTGGTCAAGACAAGACCTACCAACTACTAGCGCCTCGCTACTACTGGCGAGGACTCCTGTCCAATATAGAACGGTTTATTAGGAATTGTTATACTTATAAATAGGCAGATACCCCCAGGGATTAAACCCCTAGATAGTTACAACCACTACCAGTTCCCAAACGCCCTTAATAGCATATTATAATGGACTTTAAATCATTCCTAAAGGACAAATATGGCTATAATATGGCCTTTATAGTAGTTAACCAACTAAGCAAGCAAGCTATTTCCCTCCCCTACTTTAAGACTACAACCGTAAAAGATATGGCCCGTATATATGTTAACAACATTTACCAGATTTATAGCGCTCCTAAGTTAATTATCTCTAACCATAGACCCTAATTTATATTAGACTTCTGGGATAAATTCTACCGCATCCTTGGGATTAAGATTAAGCTCTCTACCGCATTTTACCCTTAGACTAACGGCCAAACCAAGATTATAAACCAGTACCTTAACTAACAACTTCGCCCCTTTGTTAATTACTACTAGGATAACTATAACGGAACCTTATAGCAGGAACTACGGTGGGTTCTATTATTAGGCTAGGTATATAGGTAAGAACAAAACAACAACATAATAATAACTGGTAGAGTAGTTGCCTAGCAGATTAACTCCAATTATATTCTAAGATTTACTATAAGGAGAGAACTATCTACGGTAGGGACTAAGGTCCTTTAAATACACAACCGTACTTCTAAGAAATCCTCTCTTATACATAAGGTATATGTTGTCTATATTAAACGTAACGTCCCTTTTATTTAACGTAGTTAACGCGTTTAATACTATATAACCTTGGTTACTATTCCTCATTATATAGTTCCACTAGATCTATCCTAGACCGTGCCTATATTAACTAACTAGCTTCCGCCGACTCTTCTCTAAGTAGTTATAACATTGTACTTAAAGCGTCTGTAATACTATCTCCCTCCTCTTTATCTTCGTCCTTAAAGATTCCTAACATCTCCAAGTTGTCCACTAGAGGTATAATGTCCGTTTAATTATTCTAGTTAATATCTGTACTTATTATACCTAAAGCTTCTTCTTCTCTTTCCTAGGTTAAGCGTCGCCTTTGTACAGTTTCCTCCATACTGTCGCTAGGTAAGGTAATGGCGATTCCCTACTCTCGTTACGCTAAAGAGGGGTTGGTTTATATTGCGCTAGTAAGTCCTATGTCTTAACAACCCTCCTCTTACTCTAAGTGTACTAAAGCAAATGTTTAATTGTCCTATAATATTTGCTCTATCTCTAACACTAAGTATACGCGTCCTATAACTCTTAACAGTCTTCGAGTTCCCTAAGTAACTTATTATAGGGTCTTATATTTAATCTACCACTATAAAGCTTAACGGTAAGCTGGCCTCTACACTACTTAAGGTTTAACGTGCCTTAGAAGAGTCCGTACACGTCCTTAAAGCTTAACGTTTAGCTTATACTTATCTTCAACATCTTAAACATGTCCGTGAGAAGGTCTATTCTAAGGAGTGGAAACTTGTTTAACAGGGTTTGTCTAAGCTAGGTAACAAAAGAATTAGCTCTTCTCCTATAAGGGAAACAACTCCGAGTAGCTTAGTAATTGCTCCTCTTAAGTCCCCCTTAGGTAACTCGTTCTTTAGTAATTCTTCTTTATTAATATTACCTGACCTGCTTTCTTCTAATACTCCTATACCTTTCCTATAGCGTTCCTTAGGTTACTTAGTGGTTCCTAGGTAGTCTTACTATAGCCTATCTACTTTACTTTATATTATATTTTGTCATTTATATCCTCATAACTAATAATCTTTAAAACTTACTATTTGTCTTTCTTTTATCCTCTATATATGTCTGCCTTGTAGACTAGTGGCTTAATATTCCTATATACTGGCTCTAGCATTACAACATATTATATAGGGTAGATTTTTATTTTGGCTAGTAGGTTTAACTTATACGTAACTAATAAAATTCTTTGCTTAACTTTAAAAGGTCTTAGTCTAATATAGTCCAACTTCTTACTTGGTTATCAACTCTTGAAATTTTTATGTAGTAGCTATACTTTATCCCCCTCCTTAAGATCTGGTCCCTTAGATCTCTTAGCATTATAGTACCTTTTTATTTATTCTTGTACTAGTTTAGCTGTTTCTTTAAGGTCTATATAAAGATTCATTAACGTCTCTATTCTTTGCTTAGCTGTGCTACTTGTCTTTTTTACTTAATATGGTGATAATAATATCCTTAGCTTATATCCGTAATTTGCCTTAAATAGTAATATCCCCATTCCTTCTTGTGGTGTTGTATTGTATGCAAACTATATAACTAGTAATAACAATACCTAATTGTTCTGTGCGTAATTAATATAGTGCCTTAGATACTGCTCTAGTGTCTAGTTTAGTCTTTCCGTTTATCCGTCCATCTGCGGATAATATACTGTAGATATTACTATGCAAACTCCCTATTCTGCCAGAAATACTTCTTAAAATGCTACTATAAATCTTGGATCTCTATCTAATATAATCTTGTCTAGTGCTCTATGTCTTACAAACACTTCTTTTATATAGATTTTAGCGACATCTTTTACTAATATCTCTTTAGTGCATGCTATAAAGTATCCCTACTTTATTAGCTTATCCACTATTACTAAAATCACGTTATAATCTTATCCTATAATAGGATCTCTTAACTTTAGTAACTTAATAATAAAGTCCTATAATATAACCTCCTATAGTCTTCCTGGTGTCTTAACAGGTTATAGCCCTCCATACGGCTTATACCTTGTTGGTTTATTTCTTTAGCAATCTAGATATTCCTTTATAACTTATCTTACTAGTCCCTAGATTCCTTAAATAATATACTCCTCTTAAAGTCTTAACACTAAGCCTATAGCTCTGTTGTGTTTTTGTGTTATTCCCTTATAGAATTCCTTAATAAATTCTTCTGTAATAGACTTAGGCATATACATTACTTCTCTATTTTCGTATTACTCTAAGTCTAGATCCTCTATCTATGCTTTTTAGATCTTCTATATCCAATCACTCTCTAGTAATTTATGGATCTAACTTTCCTTAGTCGCTGTAATCTTTGGATAATTATACCTAATTAATCTGTTTTGATCCTTTTGTAATAAAGCTCCCAATAGCTTTTTATTACTTTATAGTTTAGCCTTTCTACTTAGAGCGTCTGCTTGTGCATTATCTGTACCCTTAGTATGCTGAATTTCGAAATAGTATTTTATAAGCATTTCCGCCCATCTAACCTATCTTTGGTTAAGTTCCTTTATTATTAGGAATCCTATAAGGTTCTTATAGTCTATCTTAACTATAAATGGTTTCTCTATACCTTATAAGAATGCCCTCTATTTCTTAAGTGCTATAACTATACCTAACAACTCCTTATTGTAGATGTCATAGTTTAACTCTAGTGGTGTCATCTTTTAACTATAGTATACCACTAGGTGCCATCCATCTTAATATTTCTATAGGAAGTATGCCCCTAGTATAAAGTCTAATGCATTTGTTTCTACAACCGTCTCTAGACCTAGTTAATAGATCTTAAGAACTAGCTCCTAGGTAAACAACTCTTTAACTCTCTTAAATAGTTCTTATTATTCCCTTCCCTATACCTATAGTTCTTCTTTCTTCGTTAACTATATAAATGGCTTAATATCCTATAACCATTACACTATGAACCTTCTATAGTAATTGCAAAACCCTAGGAACGATTTTAACTGCGTAACGTTCTCTAGTTCCTACTAATTCACTATAGCCTTAATCTTCTTTGGATCTATACTAAGTTGGCCTAGTTTAATAATAAATCCAACAAAATCGGTCTTCTTAGTAAAGAACTTGCATTTCTTAATTGCTACTAGTATCTGTTCTTCTTATAGTCTCTTTAAGACCCATTTAATGTGTTTACTATGTTCTTCCTTATTCTCTAAGTAGATAATAATATCGTTAAGGTATACTATAATAAATTCATCTAGGTATTCTCCTAATACACTATTAATTCGCTTCTAGAACGTTACTAGTGCGTTTATAAGCCCAAATTATATAACTAATAGCTTATATAGTCCTTCCTTTAACCTAAAGGCTGCCTTCTATTCGTCGCCTTTCTTAATTCTAATCTAATGGTACGCCCATCTTAGATCTATCTTTGTAAAGATCTTTGCGTTGCCTATCCTATCTTGGATTTCGCTAATTAAGGGTAAAGAATACCTATCCTTCCTAGTAATGCTGTTTAACTGTCTATAGTCTATACACATCCTAAGTTTTCCATTTTTCTTTAGGATAAATAGTACTGGATATCCTACTAATAACTGTAATAGTCTGATATATCCCTTACGTAAGTTTTCCTGGATAAACTCCTTAAGCGCTACTAACTCCGTTTTAGTAAGCTTATAGATTAGAAAGAACTTTAGACTTATTCCCTCTTTTAATTCTATCTTATAGTCCCATACTATATGCTCTAATAGCTTTTTACTTTCTAGTAACCATAATTTTTTACTATACTTATAGTATCTCTTTGGTATATAACTTAAGCCTTACTTAGTCTCTTTATATGTCGCTCTAACTTAGTACTATACCAACTTGGTTTACTATTACACTTTACGCTATTATATATCCTTAATATTAACCTAACCTATAACCCAATCAATCTTTAGATTATACTCCTATAATTAAGGTATTCCTAGTATCGCCTTATCCTATCCTAATAGTAGGATATTAAAAGACACTCTAACTAGTCTCCCTTTAATAGTTATCTAAATAGGTCCTATTTCGAGATTGATAATACCTCCTTTATAGGCTATCTAATCTCCTAAAATTGTTATAAGTGGATATAGGTGTTCCTTTTATCTATATAGTAACCCTATCCTTTCTACTGCCTTTAGTAATATGTGGTTCCTAGTTGCTCTACTATCTACTAACGCTTTAAACTGCTAATCTTGCTACTTGGCTCTTAAATTTAGGTGCCAACCTTAAATTCCTTTAAGGGTCTAAGGCTCTAATACTAGTTCCCTCTAGTTTTATACGCCTCCCCTTTTCCTAACTGTTGGCTACTAGATCCTACTTATACTTAGTCCAACTTTAGCCAATACTTAGTTTATTTCTTTTCCTCTATATACTATAGATAAGTGTTCTCTAGGCACTTCTACTACTATTATCTATCTAGGCATTCTTCCGTAAGGAATCTTCCTAGTTAAAGTATTAAGTCTCCTTAACCTTATACTTCTACTGGGTGCTAACTATATATATACTTAGCGTTCCTAAACCGCTTTTCTTCTAGGGCCTAGTATATCCTTGCTAGGTACTTCTGGTTCTTATCTTTTAGTGCTTTATATATATTATACGTGTTATCCATATAAGCTATCCACGATAGTGTATAATACGCTGCATATTTTGGGTTAACTCTTAGTTTATCTTTATCTTTAAGTTTAAACCTATACCTAGTTAACCTAACCACTGGTATCTCTGCTATAGGTACTAAGATTTATCACTCACTTCTCTAGTCCCTAGATCCTTCTTTTAGGTTTCTTAACATTATAATTAATGCTCCTTTAATATAACTTATGCGTTTTTCCGTAATAGGTTGGTCTTAGACAACTTTTTTGTCTAGCTATATATAAAAATCTGCCTATTCATTATTATGTCGTTGCCTATACCACTTTCCGTATAACTGGTTTAGTATATATGGTCTATCTGTTAGAAAGTACCTTGTTATTACTATATTATAACATCCTTTAGTATATCTTTCTTTAAACCTAGTTAGAATATCTAGATCTTCTTCTTATTCTAGTTTATCTAACTATTTTGCTCTAAGTGTCCCTGTACTCGGCCTATTAGTAACTCTTTATATAGGTGCTCTATTCCTTATATAACCTAGTATAGCTAACCTCTTGTCTAGCTTTTGCTCTTGCTATATAATAATTCTTGTCCTAAACTTATCTATAGTTTCTTATTTTCTACGTTTTATAGCTAGATCTTCGTAGTCGTCTTACTTTTTAATCCTGGTATTAACTATTTAATCTTTAGGCTAAACACTACGTTTATCTGGGATTGCTAACGTTCTTATTTATTCTCTAAACTCGTAGTTCTTAAACTTGCGTCCTATACTTATTTGTTTATTACTAAACTGAGTTACTGCCCTTTCCTATTAGTTTTCGTCCGTTATGGGTCCTTAGGTATATCTTATCTCGTCTTAAAAATCTTAAGCTTCTCTTATCTCTTTTTAAAAATCTTAAGCCTATGGCCTTTTGCCTTTATTGAGTAATAAGCTAGCACTAGTAGTTATCTGCTTGCTTAGTTTCTTCTAAACATTACTCCTATTGTCTTATAAAGCGATGGAAATTGTATCTAATGGTGTTATAATACCCATTACTAAACCCTATTCTATAATGGTCTTAGTCTTTGCTTCTATTTCAATTTCTTTAAGGTCTGCATACTCCTAGTAAGCTGCCTTTATTGCCTTATTATTGGTAAACGCTTCGCCTTTATTAAACTTATTATCTTTAATATCCAATCTACAAGCTAGTTCGTTGGTTCCTTTAAACTTAAATAATAATAGCTCCTATAGCCAATAGCTTGCGCTATACTTAGCGTCCTCATAAATTCGGCATGCGTTGTTGTAATAATATATAAAACTATTAATTAAACATTCCTTTATTCCTTACAGTGCACCGTCGTCCCTCTATATGTATGTGCCGTCTATTGGTCTGGTTCCCTTTACTATATAGTTACTCTAACTACCTCTATAGTCTCTAGCGAAATGACCCTATTTTCCGCAATTTATGCAAGCTCCATCTTTAAACTATTTTTCTTGCTATGGAGTCCGCCTAAACGTCTTCTGCTACTAAAATCCCTAATTTAGCCTCTACTCCTAGGTCCTTTAATTACTTAATCCTTAACCTCTAGGTTTCCATAGTTTCTTTTCCCACTTTTAGGTTTCTTTAGTACCACTTAGGTCCATTAGCTCTGCGCCATTCCATAGTTTTTAACTCTATATCTATTGTTGCGTACTCTGCGCTTTATATAACTATAGAACTCTGTCTTGCCCTCTCTTAGCTTGTTCCCTTTAGTAGATCCTATTATTAATCTTTATTAACTGATCTATTAACTCTCTTAGAGTATCCGCATCTTCTATTAGGATAATTACGTCCTAGACTTTAGCCTTAAGTCCCTGTTTATACTATGCTATAAGCGCCTTATTATTCCACTTAACCTATATAGCTAGTGTTTAAAACTGTGTTATATACTTAATTACTAAAGTGCGTTATACTAAGTTCTAAAGCTTTTATTCCGCTGTGGTTATGGCCTCCAGGTCTCTAAATATCTATATTAGTTACTCTACGAACCTATTCCAATTAGCAAATATATACCGTACATCTTAGTTAGTAGTTGTTATGCCATTAGCCTATATTTCCGTGAGATATAGCTTAAACCACTTAAGTGCCCTCCCCGTTAGGAATAATCCTATATAGGCTACTTAATCTAATAATGTTGCTAACTTCGCTCCTTCCTATACTACCTTAAAGTGCATTTGCGTAAGAAATCCCTTAAGCTTTAACTTCTCTCCTAAAAATCGTTTAATTGAAGGTAACTTAATCTTTACTGCTCTAATTCTATTAATGCGTTCTTTAAGTATCCTATTATTATTTTATAAGTGATTAACTATTTCCTGTAACTAACCTCGCGTAACCACTTGAGAATCCCTATTATCTATACTGGTATCTCCTGGTCCTGAGGTTGTAGCTATTACCAACGCCATTGCGACTAGTGCTGCTCTTGGTGGCATATTATTCAAGTTTGTTCCAATACCATAACCTTAGTAGTGAATGTGTAATGGAACCTTGTAGTAGAAACTACAGTGGGTTCTATTATTAGGCTAGGTATATAGGTAAGAATAAAATAACAACATAATAATAACTGGTAGAGTGGTTGCCTAATAGATTAACTCTAATTATATTCTGAGATTCACTACAAGGAGAGATCTATAGTAGGGACTAAGGTCCTTTAAATATACAACCGTACTCCTAAGAAATCCTCTCTTGTACGTAAGGTACGTGTTGTCTGTGTTAAATATAATGTCCCTCTTGTTTAACGCAGTCAACGCGTTTAACACCATGTGACCTTAGTTACTATTCCTCGTTATATAGTTCCACCGGATCTATCCTGGACCGTGCCTATATTAACCAACTAGCTTCCGCTAACTCTTCTCTAAGTAGTTATAACATTGTACTTAAAGCGTCCGTAATAACAACTGGTCGGAACTACTGCCTATAATAGACTACGCACAGCTTACGCTCCCTTATGATAGTATAGAAATGTCGCCATTTGAGTTAATCTATGGATATAAGCCACGAATATCTTTTGATTGGGATAGACCTATAGGACCTATAACGGCCCGCGAACGCCTCAGCTACAAAGAGGCCTAGACATTCGCTAAGAGAATGCATAGAGCCTAGGAGACTGCCTAAGCAATTATAAAAAAAGCATAAGAGAAGAAAGAGGCCAACGTAAACCAACATTGTCATAAGGTAGACTTCCACGTAGGAGATAAGGTATGGGTGTTAACAAAGAACTAGAAGACCTAGAGGCTGAGCCACAAGCTAGACTACCAAATAGCTGGCCCCTATAAGATCCCTAAGAAGGTAGGGCACTCTTTTAAGGTTAAGCTACTAGAGTTAATGATCCACCCTGTCTTCTCTCTAGACCGACTGCGGAAGGCCGCGGACGACCTATTGCCTGGACAGTACAACGACCCCCCGCCGCCAATTCAGATTGCAGAGGATGAGGAATGGGAAGTTAAAGAGATCTTAGTAGTTAAGAAAGACCGCGGTACCCTAAAATACCATACGAGCTGGGTAGGTCACGATAAAGATCTAGAATGGTACCCCGCATCTGATTTTAAGTACTCTCCCTATAAGCTACGGGACTTCCACCTAGCCCACCCTAACCTCCCTGGACCACCACGCTAATTAGAAAGCTGGATTAAATGCTAGGAAGAAGGGGTAGATAACTATAACAATTTAGATGACAATAAGGAGCTCGGACAACGCCTAAGGGCAGGCTTTTTTAGGAGGGGGGGGTGATGTAACAGTGCTGGGGCAACGCCACCTGCCATACTCAGTGGACCCTAACTCCTACCAACCAATCAGGATTTTCCATCCCCGGGATAGAAAATCGCCATTGGCTCGCTTACTACTAGCGCCTTGGCGACCCCTTTGTATCTTGCCAGTCTCTGACAGACTTCTTCTTCTCCTTAGCTTAGTATTCTTGTATGGTAGCAATCTACAAGCTTCGGTTCAGAAGCATTTGTACGAGCCCGTCACAGACGGAGCGCCTTTCCATATAGCTAAAGCCATAAAAGCCTTATACAATTGCAACGACTTATGGAGGATGAAATGGCCTGCTAATTTACCTAATTTAAATCTGATTAAGAATGTCTGGTGGCTGTTAAAGTATTAGGTAGGTAAACAATTTCCTAAGACAGATGAGGAAGTACGGCAGTATATTGAGGAGGAATGGGAAAGGCTATAGGTAGACGACTTTAAAAAGTACATAGATTAGATGCACGAGCGCTGCGAG
>Ga0307507_10008712_pt1 | contig 13884 bp, 10 predicted proteins | sample 7_EM_MG_FD_207223 | JGI IMG/M metagenome (GOLD analysis project Ga0307507, IMG submission 207223) | Populus trichocarpa ectomycorrhiza microbial communities from riparian zone in the Pacific Northwest, United States - 7_EM | ecosystem: Host-associated > Plants > Roots > Unclassified | place...
CAATTTCAGTACTTCAACTCATCAATCAATTCTTTTATTTATGTGATAGGCCTGTATTTAAGATGAACATTAACCATAAATTAAAGGTATCTTATATTATTAGATATGTTATTATAAAACATGCTTTAGTTAAGGAGTTATTGATACTTCAAGTGCAAAATGATGATATAAAACCTTGATAAAAATACACTTTTAAGTACTAATCAGTACTTATCCATTAGAATATATCTATACAGATATATAGGGACCAACAACAACAAGTTCTCTTGATGGTTTTTGTTACTATGCTTTATTTGTGGATCATTTTACAAAGTATTACTGGTTATTTCCAATTCATCATAAAAATGATGTTCATTCCATCTTTATTTAGTTAAAAGGACTTCTTGAAAAACAATTTGGCTTTCATATTAAAAATTTGTACTCCAATAATGGTGGTGAGTAGAAGGGTCTTTGTCAATTCCTATCCTCTTATTCTAAAAATATGCTCACTACTGCTCTTTACACACAACAACAAAATGAAACATGTAAATGTAGATATCGTCACATTGTTGAGACAAGCCTAACCTTGTTACATCAAGCATATTTTTCATTATCATACTAGGCATAAGCCTTTCAAACCGCGGTTTATCTCATCAATCACATGCTAACACTTGTTTTACAAAATAAAAGTCTTTTTAAATGTCTATTTGGTCGTCAACCAAATTTTAAAAAACTTGGCATTTTGGATGTTAGTGTTTTCTTATGGCTCAAGCCTTACAATAGTAACAAAATGTAACCAAAATCTAGGCCATGTGTTTTTCTTGGTTACTCAATTACTCAAAATGCATATAAATGCATGGCCATTGAGAATTCTCACATTTATCTTTCAAAACATGTTATATTTGATGAAACTATCTTTCCTTTCACTCTCTCTCTACTATTATGTCATCTCCTACAATTTCAGGTTAGATTTCATTTGACTCCACCATATCGGCAATTCCACCTCTTGGACAAACACCTTCCCTGCATCTGCTTGTGATGATTGCTGCTCCTGTTGCTCATTCACCAGGCCACCACTCACCAATTCTAGTCCCCCTATTTGAGCCACTAGATAGCAGGTCTGTCACACAACTATCATCCTTCATTCCTCCAACCCGAAGCCACAGTATAACAAACAAATCCATGAATAACATTTACAAACTATATATTTAACCGCCAAACATCTCATTCCACAACCTATATAGTCATCATGTGTCTCTAAAGACCTGAAAGATCATAAATAACGACATGTTATGTCTGAAGAGTTTAATGCTTTAGTTAAACACGGAACTTGTGAGCTAGTTCCACCAAATCCATCCATCATTCCAGTCGGCTGTAAGTGAATTTTTTGAGTCAAACACAATGTTGATGGCATAATATCAAGGTATAAGGCATGCCTGGTTGCCAAAGAATATCATCAACGTCACGGCCTTGATTACACCAAAACATTCAGTCTCGTTGTCAAACCAGTAACCATCAGAACTATCTTCTCCATTGTTGTTCAACATTGTTAGTGCATTCGACAACTAGATGTCAACAATGCATTCCTACATGGAACACTAAAAGAAGATGTGTTCATGATTCAGCCTCCAGGATTTGTAGATTCCATATTGCCTTCATACATCTGCAAATTAAACAAGTCTATATATGGCTTGAAACAAGAACCACATGTTCGGTATGAAGAGCTAGCTCTTTTCTTCTAACATTAGGATTTCAACAATCCAAGTCAGACCCCTCTCTGTTCATCTATTCCAAGAATGACATAACATTATTTCTGTTAGTCTACGTCGATGATGTTCTCATCACAAGCAGTGAATCAGCGGCCATTTCGAACATAATACGGCAACTTGGCAACCAATTTTCCTTGAAGGATCTTGGCAAACTCTAATAACATGAGTAGCAGGTAGTCTCCTACTCTTTCTCGAAATTCTTGGTCGAGAATTCCTTGAATAATTGATGAGCCCTTTCTTCTTTTCTCCATCAAAACAACAATTTGATGCAATCCTAAATGACTTGGATCACCAAACTCTATACTTGCTTGCAAACTCTAATAACATGAGCAGCAGGTAGTCTCCTACTCTTTCTCGAAATTCTTGGTCGAGAATTCCTTGAATAATTGATGAGCCCTTTCTTCTTTTCTCCATCAAAACAACAATTTAATGCAATCCTGAATGACTTGGATCACCAAACTCCATACTTGTCTGCAAAACTCTAATAACATGAGCAGCAGGTAGTCTCCTTCTCTTTCTCGAAATTCTTGGTCGAGAATTCCTTGAATAATTGATGAGCCCTTTCTTCTTTTCTCCCTCAAAACAGCAATTTAATGCAATCCTGAATGACTTGGATCACAAAACTCCATACTTGCCTGCAAACTCTAATAACATGAACAACAAGTAGTCTCCTTCTCTTTCTCAAAATTCTTGGTCGAGAATTCCTTGAATAATTGATGAGCCCTTTCTTCTTTTCTCCATCAAAACAACAATTTGATGCAATCCTAAATGACTTGGATCACCAAACTCCATACTTGCTTGCAAACTCTAATAACATGAGCAGCAGGTAGTCTCCTACTCTTTCTCGAAATTCTTGGTCGAGAATTCCTTGAATAATTGATGAGCCCTTTCTTCTTTTCTCCATCAAAACAGCAATTTAATGCAATCCTGAATGACTTGGATCACCAAACTCCATACTTGTCTGCAAAACTCTAATAACATGAGCAGCAGGTAGTCTCCTTCTCTTTCTCGAAATTCTTGGTCGAGAATTCCTTGAATAATTGATGAACCCTTTCTTCTTTTCTCCCTCAAAACAGCAATTTAATGCAATCCTGAATGACTTGGATCACAAAACTCCATACTTGCCTGCAAACTCTAATAACATGAACAACAAGTAGTCTCCTTCTCTTTCTCGAAATTCTTGGTCGAGAATTCCTTGAATAATTGATGAGCCCTTTCTTCTTTTCTCCATCAAAACAGCAATTTGATGCAATTCTAAATGACTTGGATCACCAAACTCCATACTTGCCTGCAAACTCTAATAACATGAGCAGCAGATAGTCTCCTTCTCTTTCTCGAAATTCTTGGTCGAGAATTCCTTGAATAATTGACGAGCCCTTTCTTCTTTTCTCCCTCAAAACAACAATTTGATGCAATCCTGAATGACTTGGATCACCAAACTCCATACTTGCCTGCAAACTCTAATAACGTATAATGCGAAGTCAAAATTCCAATGGACCAGAACCATTAAAGAAAGACAAAAAACTCTACACTAATGCCATTACCAATTAATAACGAACAAAACACAGCGTGCCTTGCAATTATAATGCAATTCGGGCCATGGTTAAACAATCAGATTTGTATTTTATTGTTATTGTGTTTATTGTCCAGGTTTACGGTAACAAATATAATTCTCAATTCAATTATTGGATTGGATAAAAAAATTTCCATATATATTATTCTATATTGGATTAAAATTTCAAAAATACACCCCCACAGAGACCAGAAGCTGCTATATGAGTTCTGTTATCTGGATCCTTTTGCCCTGTGGACATTTTGTTTGAAATGATACAAGTATATCCAGCAGCAATGGAGCAGCCAACACAAGACTTCTTTAAGTTGTGTTTTGATGACTTCGTAGTATGAAATTGTGTGTTCGAAAATATTTTGAATGAACTGAAAATCAACATATTAAACAATAACTATATTTGTAGTATCATTTCTTATACTTCTCCTTTGTAACTTGTTATAATTGTTGGGAGGTTATTCTAATAGTCTTGATATCTTAATTTATTAATCGTTATTTGAAGTTTTTATTTTTAAATCTGATTTTTTATTTTCCCAGTTTTATATTAATTTTTATTTTGGAATACATGACAGCATAATCATAGAGTTTTCATCAAATTACAAAGGAAAGTCAGCCCGCTAAGCCACTTTGGGAAAAAAAAAAAAAAAAACTCTCCAAGAAAAGAATCAAATTAAGGACAAACATCCTCACTGTCTGTCTGGCCAAACAGAAGCAAAAAGAAACCCAAATTCTAGAAAACATCCAACAAAACTGGTCCTCGAATTAAATATTAATAGACTTCCTTGCAATCCCCTCCGAGCGCGAAACCCAAGTATCCAGGCTGGAACAAAAACACCACCTGGACCTGGACGCCCCTCCGGCATCCACCATCGGCACTTTTGAACAAATCAGCTTCACACCTGTCTAAACAGCAAGCCTCCAACAACTTCCGATGCTTTCTCTCTCTCTTTTTTTTTTTTAATATTATACCGCAGCAAGGTGAATATATTTTTTCAATAAAACAAGTTAAACATCAAAAAAATTTGATCTTGTTTTTTATATAAAAAAAATATTAAGTATAAATTAAAAATTTTATACACATATTTAATTAAATAAATTAAAAATTATTTGCATCATTAAATTTTAAAAAATAATTAATGATAGTTAAATAGATATCTTGAAAAGTTGAGATGCGGATGCAGATAAAGATATTTGATCTCGTAACATAAATCATTTACTCGATTGTATTTAAAGAATCTGTTAATTAAAATTAATTTTTTATTTAATCAAATAATAATATAAATACACACATATAAATTAATTGAATAAAATCAAAGAGAAAAAACATCTCGCAAGTTGCACCTATTAGAAATGCTATCCAAAAATAAATATTTTTAATTTTTTAAAATAAATTTTATTTATAAAAAAACATAAAAAAAATATAGATGAATTAAAATAACCTCTTCCAAAAGTAAATACATACAAAATAAAATAAAATAAACAACTATTTAAAAAAGAAAAATTAAAAATCATAGAGAAGTGGTATTAATTTAAATAGAAATTAAAAAAATTATTTCAAAAAACATATAAAAAATATTCTTTTTAAAAGAAAAAAAATAAGACCAGGGTCTCCTAGGTCTAGCAAGTTAGGCCAACACCTGACCTATTTAGAAAGGGCCCGTGGGCAAGCCCTATTTTGAAGAAACTCAATTAAGATGGACGATAAGTCATCCGCTTCAATATTTGTTTTTTTAAAAAATTTAGACGATGCATCATTTGGTTTTCCTCGAATTCTGGCCACTATAGTGGTTGAAAAAACATTTATATTTTTTTATTTAAAAATTTATTTTTAACCCAAACACTTAGAAAAGAGCCTAAATTCCTTGAGAGACTTATAAATGACATTAAAAAACCACGCAAAAACCCGAAATCAACACAAAACAAAAAACTTCCCAAGCTTAGGTCTAATTTTTTAGGCAATTTCAAGGTTAAAAAAAACCTAAGTGAAACTCCTCTTACCGAATGGAACTCATTAACACCAAAATTGATCATTTTAGTGGCTGAAATCAGCATCAAAACCGATTTTTTCTCTTTACTTTTGGATCTCGAGATCTCTCTCTCCTCTCTCAATTTAAAGACTATTTTAAAAAAAAAAAACTCTTATACCAAAATTGAATTGAAAAAGTACTGAGGGACCAAATAGATATAACATGTAAAGTTTGAGGACTAAAATGATTTTTTTGCAAGAACATTGAAAACATCAGCCATTTATGATGTCTTTTTTATTTTGATCCTTCATCTTTTAATTTTATCTTTAATTAATAATTTCGATTCAATTGTCCTGTAATTTTGTCTAAAAGGATGCAATTATGCAAAAAAAAAAAAAAAAACAAAGGTTTAAGGACCAAAATAAAAAATTAATAAATTTTAAAACAATGAGTTTACAATAAAATATAAGAGAGTTAAATGTTCACAATAATTTTCTATAATATCCATTTAAGAAACCATTCCATTTTTTCCAAACTTCCGCACAGTGCCAGAGCTAGAAAGTTGAAGATTATATCCATAACAAGAAAATAATTCAAAATAATGTTAAATAGGAAACACTAGTGTATTCACCCCTAACGAGTTAATATAATTTATTTTAAAATACAAAAAAAATATTAAAAATATAAAGAATGTTTTAAAATTTAGAATTAAAATATAAAATTTTAAAACTTTAGGAACCAAATATATACGTAAACTGAAACTATAAGGATCAAAATGATTTTTTCCATGCCTTTTGAATAGCGGGCTCTAATTTTTTTTTATTGTTTTTTATTTAGGTCATTAATCTTTCAATCCTTTAAGCTGTCACCTTATATTCTATTTTGCAAAAGTATTCTTTAATTTTTTTTAGATATGTTGCAAAGAGAAGGAAATTCCAACGCATAAACAATGCTAATATGAAATATACCAATCTAAGAAAAAAGTATTATTTTTTATATAATAGAAATTTAATTAATTTGTTTTGATAAGTTATAATAAGCACATTTATATGAGTCACGAGTTTCATTATTCCGAAGATTGTAATGGGAATTAAATTTAATTTTATTGGGTGCCACGTGGCAACAAGAAGTAGCGGTCCCCAGTCATCATAAAGGAAACATAAAAAGAGACCATAAAGTAGATCGCCAAGCAAACATAGGGAGTGCCGATACGTGTCTGGCTTCTCCGCCCGGATGTGCCTTCGGTTTCCTCTATATCATCTCCTCCACTCCTACTTTTCTCTTCTACCCATCACGATCACGATCAATACCTCTTCTCCTGCTTCACTACTTCTCTCCCACTTTTACTCTTTTTGTCTCTTCTTCTTCTTTCTTCATGGCTCCTCCTGCTGCCATGGAAGAAACTGCACCAACTATTAACCTTCTCTCCAATATTAATGATGGTAATAATGCTGCTTCACAGATATCTAGAGTCACTGTTGTTGGCAGTGGCAATTGGGGTAGTGTTGCCGCTAAGCTCATTGCTTCTAACACCCTCAAGCTTGCTTCTTTTCATGGTATGGCATAGACTTTTATATATATGCTTCTTATACATGGTTGGTCTGTTTGATGGAAAGAAATACTGTTTTCTTTTTCTCTTTGTTTTTTTGTTTGTTTGTGGAAGGTTATGCACCATGAGTTAGCCATTAATTTTTTTTAGTTACTTTATTTGTGTCAATGATCATGACATTCATTTTTCTTGTAATTAATCTATGCTATACATAACAACAATGTATTTGGTTGTTAAGAGACTAGGAGAAAGGATTGGAAGGTTATGATTTTAAATGATTTCAATATGATTTTATTTTTTCTTATTGGAACTCAGATGAAGTGAGGATGTGGGTGTTTGAGGAGACATTGCCAACTGGTCAGAAGCTCACCGAGGTCATCAATCAAACCAATGTAAGAATCTGATGATCGCCTCCGCTGCATTTTGACTATGTGCAGTTGTGCACCATATTCTCCATTGTAATCCTTGTGTTTTCTTGAATAGGAAAACGTAAAATATCTCCCTGGCATAAAGCTTGGCAAAAACGTAGTTGCGGACCCTGACCTTGATAATGCAGGTAATCAATTTCTTGCTTTCCTCAGGTTTGTATATTACACGTTGTTGTTGGATATTTGTTCACCATTTTTTAAGATTTAATCAATGGACGAATTATACAGTGCGGGATGCAAAGATGTTGGTATTTGTGACCCCACATCAATTCATGGACGGTATATGCAAGAGACTTGTCGGAAAGCTAAAGGAAGATGTGGTGGCTATTTCACTCATCAAAGGCATGGAGGTCAAGATGGAAGGTCCACACATGATTTCCACTCTCATCTCTGAGCAGCTCAGGGTTAATTGTTGTGTGCTGATGGGAGCAAACATTGCAAATGAGGTTATTTATCAATTTTTTGAACCTTATCAGAGGATTCGATGTGCTTTCACTGTTTATTTTCTAAATAATTGGAGGCTGCTTGGTACAGATTGCTGTCGAGAAGTTCAGTGAAGCAACAGTTGGATACAGAGAAAACAGAGAAGTTGCAGAAAAATGGGTTCGGTTATTTAGTACCCCTTATTTCGTGGTCACACCTGTGAGTAATTCATTTTGTGATTTCTGCCAGTTTTATAGAGGCAGGTTATTGCTATAGTAAATCCTGCTAGGACTATTAATCAGCATAGTCACCAAACTATCCTAGTACGTGTAGGGATTATTTGATACATAAAACTGAAATTGAAAATCACTTTGTTCTCATCTTTTGGTGCTATATGAATGTGTAGGTTCAAGATGTGGAGGGAGTTGAACTGTGTGGGACTTTGAAGAATGTTGTGGCTTTAGCAGCAGGTTTGTTGAACATGTTCCTTTTTCTGTTTAATTTGTGTTTAATTTATTCATTTTTTTATTTATGAATGATACAACAGGTTTTGTGGACGGTCTGGAAATGGGAAATAACACGAAGGTACGTCCAAACAATTTTCTTAAGGTTAAACTTACATAATTTTGTCTTCCTGCTCACCTTGACTGTTCATACCTAAACTAGGCTGCGATAATGAGAATTGGTCTAAGGGAGATGAGAGCCTTTTCCAAATTACTGTTTTCCTCTGTTAAGGACAGCACATTCTTTGAAAGCTGCGGTGTAGCTGATCTCATCACAACATGCTGTAAGCAAGCATATTGATTTATTCAATTATTTTCTAGTATAATTTATCTCTGATAATAATTGTACCATCTGTGGCAGTGGGAGGAAGAAACAGGAGAGTTGCAGAGGCTTTTGCTAAGAATGGAGGAAAAAGGTTAATGTTTGCTACTTGGTGCATAAAAATTTGTGGAATGTTCAGGTATTTAATCTTATTCATGCTGATTCTCATCTGCAGGTCTTTTGATGAGCTTGAAGCAGAGATGTTGCAGGGCCAAAAGTTACAGGTAGATAACAAAGATAGTTATTAGAAACGGTTGCAAGATCATTTTCTTAGTAAATATGTGGAAATAAGCTGAAATGGTTCATTTATATGGAGACGGGGGCTTTAGGATCCGTCACAACCTTCCCCATCTGTTATCACACAGATCTGCCACCAATACAATAGATCAAATAAACACTTTTTAATCCTGTAATTTGTGATTAGAATCAACTGCATAATTGCCCATTTTTGATACACGCACTGAATTGCAAAATATGAGAAGTCTTTTAAGTTCTTGAGCACATTCGACAACTCAAATGGAAATGGCTTACTCTCATATTTGATTGCTTGAAAGGCAAAAAAGTGTAGTTGTGTAGTTTTTCGGACACTTTGAAAATCAAAGTTATCACAGCCCAGTATTATGGTGATTGTGATTGCGTTGCCAAACATCTAACAAATTTTCTTCTCTTGAGTGAAGGGTGTCTCAACTGCAAGAGAAGTTTATGAAGTTTTAAGGCACCGTGGATGGCTAGAGCTCTTTCCACTTTTTGCAACAGTACATGAGATCTCCGCTGGACGTCTTCCACCATCAGCTATAGTAGAATATAGCGAGCACAAGCCTAACTGCTCCCTGGTAGAAGGCTCTGCTCAATACTTTTAACTCTTTCTGAGCACGAGACTAATGTATTTTACTGTTTCAGGTGTAAAAGTTATAGGTGCTTTACTCAATTGTGCATCATGCACAGTACGAGAAGGCCAGGTGGAATTTGAAGTTTGGTTTGCTAGTTCATGCAAAATTTGCATTTTATCACGACAAGATGCTTTGCAGGGCTAAATTGCTGCATGGCATGAAGTGTCAGTGTTCAAGTTGAAGGCTGTTAAAATTAACACACTTCTTCGAGAAGCTGATGATACAAGTAGAGTCGTTTTCACCCATGAATCCAGCATTGAAAGTGTTTTCATGTTTTGTTTAGTAGATACCTATTATAAATCCAAATGTTTGAAGTACAATAAAGGAGGTCTTTCGCTTATGACTCAATTCTTTTTGTTCAAACTAAAATATGATGAATGAAATGAATCGTGTCTCTTGAACCTCATCTGAGGTCTCAAATCAAGAAGCAGCAGCAGCGCAAACGAATGGTTCCAATGCAGTCCTTCAGAATTCAATACCTTCAGGACGATAGCCGTCCAGACTATTGAGGTTATCTTTTCTTGCAGGGAGCTAGGTGAATAGAATTCTTTCTGCAACCCCTACGGAAGAAAAGGAGATTCATATCACCCAAGATAAGATATGCTTTCTAATTTTGCTCCAGAAAACCAAGATAGACCTTGCTTCATCCATTGATAACTTGCTAACGAACCCACTAAATGAAAAATCTTTCTTTCCAAGCGCGAGTTCTCTACAGATGAGCCCGCTGGTGAAAACTGCTGTTGTTGCACGAGCATAACACTGCACAATCTTTCATTCTTCTAGTCCAACATGGAAAATCATATTTGTCGTCATGTATACCTTTGAAATGAAATATTAAAGACATTGCTATGGCCATTTATAGTAAAATCACTATAACACCAAATTAACCCTTTTCTCATTTCATGCCATCGTTGTTATACAGACAAAGCAAGCCAACTACACGGCCATAAAACCATATAAATTAGAGAGAAAAAACAAACAAAGTGCCCACAACATTTTTTTTTCTTTTTTTGAAAAAAAGTAATAGGAGTAAAAAATGGGCTGTGACAAAAACGATGTTATTTTAGTGTGAATAGAGTCTTCTTCTTTCCTTTTTCTCAGCTGAACCGCCATTTCATTGCCAATAATCATGGCACTCTATCTCCTCTCCTATACTCTATAACACTTCCAAAACACCACCTCTCATTTCCTTCACATCCCCTCTCTTACCACCGCCCATCCTCTTGTCAAAAATATCCTTGAAACAACGACAAAAGAAGGCTAAAGTAGACAACTCCATCGTGCAAGTTCCAAGAAGAAGTTGATATTTATGATTGGGATTCATCCCAAAGGACTTATCAAGCCACCACCCAGGGGAGGTTCTAAAAGCTTTTCCACTTGTATAAATAGAGGAGCAAGAAGAAAAAATGAGGGACCTTGGAGTTAGAGAGAGAAAGTGGCTGAGAGAGAAAAAAGAGAGAGAAAAGAGTTTTGAGCTTTGGAAAATGAGTGTTGTTTATAGCTACGAGGCAAAAGATAAGAAAATAAGAAGAAAAATAAAAACATTTTGGTTAAACTTGGTTTTAACGACTAAGTTGATGAGTATTCGAGTTTTAGGAATTTATAGGAGATCCACCATAATGATTTTTTACTAAAATATAAAAATAATAATAAGAAAAATCTTTTAGCTGTGAAAGTCTTAATTTATGATTTGATATTAACTCACATAAATATTGATCGATAATAAATAACTCACGAATAACTTTAAAAAATATTTGGACAATTAATAACATGTATAAAATAAATTCAAAGAAAATATATAGTTAAAGTAACCTTTCATTTTAAAAAATGCGACAAGGGTGATTTCTATCTTCCTTTACGCATAATCAATTTCTTAATTGAATATTTAGAATCAGTGCATATTTTAGAATTTTTAGTCTTCATAAAGAACTAGGTGGCAACTTTGATATGATATTTTATTTTTTTCCTCAAAGACCACCCCAAAGCTTCGTGCTCGAGTTGCGAATAGCGTTATATAACCTCAAATAACCCTAAAATTGGTTCAAAAACCCAAAGTCAATCCAAATCCAAAAATATTATCTAGCTCATATCTACAATCTTTAATGATATAAATGCTTAGTGCTTCCCTAATCAAATAGAATTATTGACACAAAGATCAACTATTTTGGTGATTAAAATCTCTCTGTTAACACAAGCTTCTTAACCATAACTTTCTTTCTCTACACAAAGATCAACTATTTTGTTTATGAAATCTCTCTTTTCGTATAAGCACATAATCCTAATTACTTGGTTAAAAAATAACCCTTTTCGATCTTTATTAGCTTTGAATGCATAGTGTTCATTTTTTTTTTTTTTTTTTTTGTATTTTACCCCTCACATTCTCCTGGAGAGCCTTTACTACTTATGCATTTCTATTGCCATCAAGACTAACTATTTCATCAATAGATAAAGAAAACAAATCTAAATGAGTCAAAGGATTAAAGATAGGCAATTTCTAAAGAAAAATAATCAGTAGTAAAATATACACTCCTATTATAAGCAAATTCAATAAATGATAGACAATCTTCTTGATTTTTCAAACTTTTTTGAATGATAGTTTTTAACAATATAGTTAAAGTTCTATTATCTACTCCAGTTTGACCATCTATTTGTAAATGACAAGTAGTAGAAAATAACAATTTTATTCCTAATTTCTCCCACAAAACCTTTCAACAATAGCTAAGAAATGTAACATTATAGTCAGACACAATGCTCTTAGGTACCCCACGGAGCCAAATTATCTTAGTTAAAGGTGTAGCTAGAATACTAAAATATTTAATAAACCTCCTATATAAACTAGTCAAACCATGAAAACTTTCTACCCAAGTGTTTGACTTAGGTGTAGGCGATTCTTAGATAACCCTAACATTTTCTCTCATCCATCTCAATACCTTTTGCATTAACAACATATCCAAGAAATACAATTTTTCCATGCAAAAGTCACAACTTTTCAAATTAGCATATAAACATTCTTTTTGTAGAACAATCAATACTGATGCAACCATATTATTTGTTAGTTTTGAAATTTATTCAACGAAGTCTTTACTTGATTGTTTCTAGGTCTAGAATTGTAATCCCCTACATTAATTACATTCTAGTCCTTAATTTCTAAAACTTATTTACAATCAAGTCATACTTGATTAATCATCTCATTTTAATGTCTAACTAATGACTCTTATGTGTGTGACCTATTAGGTTTCTTAATAAGTTGACCCAAAATAAATTATAATCCTTAATAAAATAGGATTAAATAAATTAAACAATTTAATTTATTATCATTTCAATAATTGATTGATTTATATTTCAAGATAAAGTACAATATATAGCAACCTGTCATGATCCCTTAAATATTAAGAAAGTTATAGGTGGTTTGACTTAATCTTTCCATGACTAGGGAGATGAATCTTCTCCTGATTACTTTCATATAGTTTATGTTATACCCAATATCTTTTTATTTTTTACCCTTGTTAGAATAATGTGTGGTCAAGATAAAAGCATAATACTCCCTATATAGGATAACTTAGTGATCTCAAGTCTAAGGATCGCTTACACAACTATCACGTGAGCGTTTTCATATAAATAAGTGATCTTTTCATATAGAATTCTCTTGCGACTCAGTTTAGTATACATGTCATCTGACAAGAACTTGTATATTAGTTATAGGTATTTCTTATAACATCCTAACTTTCAGTGCAATATTTAACTATACATATACAATGAAATTAGGGTCATTTTTTTTTCTATTTATGTTATTTATTTTACTAAAATTTCAGCAGAGTTTTTTTTGTATATGTACCATACCAAGTTATCGACCACTTCAAACATAATACAACCCACTCCTCCATAATATTTGTCCAACCATCCCGTATTTTATCCCACATCAACATTCATTAATACAAGAAAGAAATAATACAAGTACAATAAGACATACAAGTATAAGAAGTAATTTATAAAGCATACAAGAAGTATAAAAAGAAAGAAATAATACATATTGCAAGTACATTAGATGCAAAATGCTAACGTCCATAAGGTTACAAAAGATTAATTACAAAAAGTAAAAAATCTCATTACGTATTACAACATTATACATATTGTAAAAGTCTAATCCTAATAGTTATGTCAACCCTGTCCTATTGTGTATGATGGTCCTGCACAGATATACATCAAGGATAAATAATTTAGTAGTATAAGTTATAAAGTGACTCCTATCATACGTAAACAATTCAAACAACTCAAAATATCATTAATTCTTATATTACAATTGTTCAGGGTTTCTAGAATTAACAATTATAATACTAACAATTTATAAAGTTCCATCTTCACCATTACTTACTCATGCAAAGTTCCATTAATGATAGGGGATTCCATTCAACAATAGAAACAACAAAAAATTGCTTCCTTTAAAAAATAAAAGCAACAAATCATTAGTTACCATTCATCATAGGTAT